>Ga0075163_10000076_pt1 | contig 103774 bp, 86 predicted proteins | sample JI1023141ADNA_FD_71478 | JGI IMG/M metagenome (GOLD analysis project Ga0075163, IMG submission 71478) | Wastewater effluent complex algal communities from Wisconsin, to seasonally profile nutrient transformation and Carbon sequestration -... | ecosystem: Engineered > WWTP > Effluent > Algae... | reverse complement strand
ACTTTTTGGAGACCATCCGCGCTAAACTTCGGATTCTTAAGTGATGATACTTTACTAATTAGCGATTTAAGAAACGTTTTTTTTGGAAAAATATCTTTCCCGCGTTGCGAATAAATATTCTCTATGTCTTGCAATCCGTATTTTGGATTTTTTCCATCATCGGATACCGTAAGCCCACAGGCTATCAATCCGCCCGTTGAAGTGCCAGCGATCATATCGAACAGATCGGTGACTGGTTTCCCACTCCGTCTTTCAATTTCTTTTAAAATGAGCACGGGAATAATACCACGGAGGCCGCCTCCATCAATACTTAAAATTCTGAATTTTTTTGACATGACTGAAATTTTAAAGGTCCATTCAAAAATAGAAATTAAATGGTTAAATTATTTTCAGTAAGAAATAATTTCAGTCAGGTTTATTAATAACTGCGTAAAACGCGTAGAAAAATGCTTATTTCATTTTAGCATTTTTGTTGAGAACAGGCTTCTTTGACGTAATTTTTTTACTCGCCGGTTTCTTGGCGATAGTTTTAGGTGTGGCGTTTGTTTTATCTGCCCGATTGATTTTTAGATGTTCCATGATTAACTCTGTATTGGCTAATATGGACTTCAGCATGTCTTTTTTTTCTTTACTCATAGTATATAATTTTGAACTAAGGTAACAAAAAGAACGATTTTATTTGTTAAGTTTTATTTTAATCAGTTATAACGGACACGGTTTTTTTGTAGCAACTTAACTCATCAGAATTTTTGAATTCTGATGAGTATAAGCTCCATTTTGCGATGTTTTAATTTTATGAGTGTGTGGAAGTATTAACGTGAAGGAGGTTCCGCTGATTCCGTCACTTTCCACGGTTATACTACCATGAAGTTTTTCGACGGCACATTGGGCAACGTAAAGGCCGATACCAGCTCCACGGGCCTGCTCGGTTCCCCTAAAAAACATGGTAAAAATCTGATCCTGGATGTCTTTCTTAATTCCAATGCCATTGTCGGTCACTTCGATACGAATGGCATCGGCATTTTGATCGGCAACAACTATTTTTAGAAAACTAAAACTGGCTCTTTTGGTTGCATATTTGATGCTATTATCGATGAGATTTCTTAGCACAGATTTTATTAGGCCTGGAGACGAGAGCAATTTGGTTTTTGAATCTATTTTTACCGAAAAAATAATATCGTCATAGCCATCAATCCCCTTAAATTCAGAATAAACTGATCGGATCAACTCTTTTAAGTCGATTTCTTCGACCTTAATTACAGTGTGTTTTACATTTGTAATAAGTCCCAGCTCGTCTACAATACCAATTAATTGGTTCCAGGATGTATTTATTTGCTCTAACCCTCTTTGTGCCAGCGGGTCCTTTGAGATTTTAATGGTTTCACTGGTAAGTTCTTTGACCTTTAATAATGGTAAACGCATGTCGTGAGAGGTAATATAGAAGAGTGTTTCCAAATCCAGGTTAGTTTTTTTGAGAGAGTTCATTTGATCAACAATGTGCTGTTCCATCCGTATAAAATTGTTTCGTAAAAACGTGATTTCGTTGTTTTTTGTTTTGTTAGCCTTTAGTATGGCCCGTTTTGTAAAATCGCTGTTTACAAATTCATTTATTTCTCTTTGTAATTCCCTGAGAGATTTAGATACGTATCGGGAGATAAAAATGCTGGAAAGGATCGCTATGGCAATGAAGGCAAGCCCCGTTGTTAGATAAGTGAATCGTATGTTGGAAATTGCGGCAGCTTCGCGTATTGCCGAAAAACTCACTACGGAGGAAAGTGAGCCGGTAATTTCTTTAGAAACGCGATCAATTTGTTTTTTTAATCCCTTACCGCTTTTTAGACCAAGCATTTTTTCATACATCACCAGATTATCAAATTCGGTTGAATAATTGGTGACTGTTTTTAGGATCTGATATTTTGTGTCGCCAGAAAGGCCTCTTTCGGTTTCCAGTTTCTCCTTTATCACTTTAATAAGATCCTGATGCATGTTTATGTAATGGTCTTCCTGGCGGATAATAAAGTCTTTTTCATGTCGTCTCAGTTGCAAAATATTGATAAGACCTATCTCATTTTTATAGTTTTCCAGTTCATGGGCAAAAATTCTCATTTTTCCTTCTACACCATAGTCCTTAAATCCACGTATCAGAATTTTTTTTATAATCTCTTCTGTGAGAAATTTATACATCATGAATTTTGATTTTACGTGTGCAATTGAATCGCCAAGACCGAAATTGTATTTGCTTTGTAGTTGGTAAAGATCATCTAATTCAAGATCTATTTTTTTCCAGATACTGTCATGCTGGAATGATAGTTTGCTTTTGCCGGTAATAAAAAATGCGGGACTGATAGTTTCATTTTCAATAAAATCGTGACTGATGTTTATATCCTTAAGCAACAAGAGATGGACTCTTTCGGCCTTTTGAGTTATATCTGAAAGGGAGTCTTTACTTTTTTCAAAGTAATTAAATAGCGTAATAGAAGCTGCCAGTGTTACCGCAATAAACAATAGCAGAATTAGAAGCAATTGTGCGCGAATAGTATTAAACATAAGGTTATTTTTATGAAAGTAAAATTAGAACTAACCTATTAGCCTAAAGAAACCTGAATGTGACGCCAATATTAAGCTCGATAAACAGGGTATATTAAAAGTCCAATCTTTGATTATGACGTATTAAGTGCGACATTTTTTATAAAAATTCAGCGTAAAGTTCCGAATCACTAAATTTTTCATGTTCTTTTATCCATTGACCGATGACATAATTAAGATTGTCAGCACACTCTTTAAATGCCAGCCAAGATTGAAACGCTTCTCCGTTTCCTTTAAATAGAGTGCCTTGCGGTTTTTCCCAGTCGTTAAGATCCGACTGTATATCGGTAATAATTATGAAATACGGATGGCTGGGTCTAACCGATTCATAAGCGACGTTGTAAAAGTCTTTAAGTTCATCCATGATCTCCTTTGGAAAATCAGGGGCCTCCATGAATTTTTTGAAGTTGAGTACCTGGCTAGGGTCATCACTAAAGAACAAAGGAAGTTCATCGTATCGTTCGTTTGATAGCTCTTTAGTACTGTCTAGGTAAAATCGTGCTTCAAATAAATTTAGTGTCGCTGAATGTTTTTCACCACTTTGGTCAGCAAGAATGATATCGATGCGGGATTTTTTAAGTTCCCTTATTAAATCTAACACGATTCTTTTCTGTTCTGGTAAAACGCCTGCTTTTACTCGGTTTAGTTTTATTTTATATACCAATGTAACGGTCGCTATTAGTATAAAACTTAGAATTATAAATACACCGGACATAGTTGCGCATTTTCAATATTTGTAAAAGTAAACGATCCGCGTTAAGTTACCGTTAGAACATTATTACGTTTTAGGGTAATATAAACAGTGGAAAGTTTAAAGTGAGCTATTTAGTTGTGTGTTTTTCGGTTATTGGATCAGCCGTTCCCTTTAATGGCAAGATTTTTTAGCCTTTTAAATGACACGAAGCGGCGTCAATTCAACTGAATTCAAATGATGATAATTTATCTTTCACAGTCGATAGTTGCCGGTTCTTGTATCTGTTTTACATCTAGAGATAGTCGAATGCTAGATCAGCGATTTAAAATTCTTTTTCGGCCGGAGGGAACTCAAGTTTTCGCTTCTTAAAATTTTCGATTTCTTTTTTTAAGAGGGGAGTATTTTTTTTATTTAGTAATGGAGAATCAAGATCGTCAAGATTTGGTGAGCCGGCATTTACCCATGCCGTATACCAAAAGTCAGAGGTTGTTTGTATGGCTTTATTTAATTGCAACTCCACCATGCCATTTAACGCCTCATGGAGTAGTGACGCATATTTCCGGCTATGAATCGGCTGGTTAAATTTATTTACTTTTATATTTCCATTTTTATCTAATTCGAATATCTCCTCTTTTTTGAACGATACTCTTAGTTTTTTGTCGGCATCTAAAAGTGCCCCGGTTAATTGATGTGATTGATAGAGTATATCCAAGATGGCGGTTCTTATGGTATCAATGTATTTCGCTGACCGGTACCCGTAGGTATAATTGTTGGCATATAATTCAGGTAAATGAGCTTCCCAAAGGGCATGAATTCCTTTTTGATCGGTTAGTTGCCCGTTGTGATTAATGGTAGTGTGCAAAGGCATGTGCGCGTCACCAATATAATGTCCGAGATCGGCTGCAAGAAATAAAATTTCCGTCTTTCTTTTTTCCTTAAAAGCTTTGGTGAGTTTTTGCATCATTTCTTCAAGATGCCACGGTAGGATACCATTTTTGGCTAGGAAAATTTCGTCGTACTTTCCTCCAAGCTCTTTCATGTTTTTTGGAAGACTGTCGCGAGGGCCATAATTTTCGAAATCGACATAATGTCTTGGATATTCAGCTTTATCGGTCATGGTATATTTTCGAAGATCGGGTACGGTGGCTTCCTGGGTTATAAAATCAATGTGGTTGAAAAAAAATAATCCGGGATTATTTGGTAATTGTAACACGGCCAAACGATTTATGCGCTCGTGACCAAGTGTGCCCCAGGAAATAAATAACAAGGAGGCACAGGCAAAAATAATGATTGGAATTAAACCCAGAGAGCCCGACTTGTTCATTGTTTTCATAACGGCAAGTTACAGTTTGCTTTCATTCAATTGCAGACTCAGACATTAAATAAAAATTAAATTAAGGTCGGTTACCTATTTATTTTTGGGGGTGATCTTCCTGAATTTTATACTTCTTCCATTTATTTTTGTCCTTCCTCATCCAGTATTTTACCATCTTACCAGACTTTTCATCTTCAAAATAAAAAGAACCTTTTGTGTTGTTATAGTGTCGGGTGAAATCAACAAATTCGTTAGCATGCCAAGCAGATTCCGGGCAATGGTGATAGGCATATAACGCCAATGGGTAGCCGTTTTTATATATTTCTACGGAAAAAGGTAATGAGTCTGTTGACCCGAACCATTTAAAAGTGCCTTCAAGCAGCGCGGGGTGTCCTTTTTTTGAGGCGGTACCCATGGAAATCAGTCTACTGTCCTTTAACCACCAGTTTTTAGTATAACGGAAAACGGGGTGGCCCTCGTCGTAGAATTCGTAGCCATAATAATAGGATTCAATGCTATCAACTGGCGAAAGATCTTGATCCAGGAATTGTTTCCAATAACCCGTTTTTTTTCCGGAAGGGTTTAGCTGGTTTAGCGTGTCGTTTTGTGACTCCATGTTTGCCGCCATCCATATCAGAATCCATATCGAATAGGTTTTAATCATGTGTATTAGGTGTGCCAACGACTGTTAAGATGCTTAAAAATATTGGATTTTCCACTATAAACAAAATGAGCAGGCGATTTGTGTCGAAACGCCAAATTTTAAAAATTATCGAAAGAAATTATGGAATTACTTATTTCGTGCATCTCCATATAAAAAGAGCCTCTCAATAATCACTTAAACTAATAAAGATCATGTTAAAAAATTCAATCTTTGCGCTTCTTACTGTAGGACTTTGCAGTGCAGCGCTCATCAAAAAAAATCCTAATCCGGTTAGCGGCATTTATGGGCAGGTCAAGGACAAAGCCAGTGGAGATAAAATTTCTTTTGTTAACATTTCACTTTATCGTAACGATAGTTTGATCAGTTCAACGCACTCATCGAACGATGGAAGTTATGCTTTTAAAAATGTCGCTGTAGGTAGGTATAAAATCAAAGCAGTTTTTGTGGGTTATACACCCAAAACTGTCAACAGCATCAGCTATGTGGGAAAACCAATAAAGGTGGATGTTCTACTTGCAGCAGTTAATAGTCCAAAACTCGAGGAAGTTGTTAGAATCGATAAGGACCTAAAAGCCACCTATAAAGTAAAGGAAGACGCAAAAAGATATGCTGCCCCAATGGGTATCAGCTATGCGGAGGGAGAGAGCCTTGCCTCATCGTATTACCGTCAGACTGCTGAATTTAACACTGAGGAATATCGCAAAATAGATGATAATGAATTTAAGCCGACTGAAAAGAATCCACTATCAACATTTAGTATTGATGTAGACAAAGCATCTTACAGTAATGTTCGTCGTTTCATTACTCAGGGTCATTTACCGCCGGCAGATGCGGTGCGGGTGGAAGAAATGGTTAATTATTTTAGTTACAACTATCCGCAACCAAAGGGGAATGATCCGTTTTCCATCAATACACAATACATTACATGTCCATGGAATAGCCGCCACAGTCTTGTACATATTGGTATCCAGGGGCTGGAAGTTAAAGCCGATCATATGCCATCCAACAATCTGGTATTTTTACTTGACGTTTCAGGTTCTATGGCAAGCGCGGATAAATTGCCTTTATTAAAATCGGGCTTACGTTTATTGGTTGATCAGCTCAGACCTCAGGATCGGGTGGCTATTGTTGTGTATGCAGGTGCGGCAGGTGTTGTTTTACCGCCAACCACTGGTACTCAAAAAGAAATCATTCTTGCGGCTCTTGATAATTTACAGGCAGGCGGTTCGACAGCGGGCGGAGAAGGGATTTTACTTGCATATAACACGGCGCGGGCGCATTTTATGAAGGAAGGAAATAACCGCGTGATCCTTGCCACCGATGGGGATTTTAATGTAGGTACCAGTAGTGATGGAGAGTTAGTCCGACTAATAGAGAAACAAAGAGAGGATGGTATATTTTTAACGGTGTTAGGATTTGGAACCGGAAATTATAAGGATTCAAAAATGGAGCAATTGGCCGACAAAGGCAATGGTAATTACGCGTACATAGATAATATTATGGAAGCCAAGAAAACCCTGGTGAAGGAAATGGGGGGTACTTTGCTTACTATAGCAAAAGATGTAAAAATACAAGTGGAATTTAACCCTGCCAAAGTCAAAGCTTACCGTTTGGTCGGTTACGAAAACAGAGTACTGAATAACGAGGATTTTAATGACGATAGAAAGGATGCAGGCGAACTGGGATCAGGACATACAGTAACAGCTATCTACGAGATTATTCCGGCAAATTCTAACGAATTGCTTGCCACTGTGGATTCTCTGAGATATCAGAAAAATGGCTATACCTCTCGCTCAATGGGTAACGAATTGATGACGATAAAATTTCGTTATAAACAACCTACTGACAGTAATTCGAAGTTAATTACCGGAGTGGTTTACGATAAACGGCAGGAATTTGATAAAGCGAATGAAGATGTCAAATTTTCGGCTGCGGTAGCGGAATTTGGAATGTTATTACGTGATTCTAAATTCAAAGGCAATAGCAATTACGCTGAAATTCTCTCGCTGGCAAAAGCGTCAAAGGGTAAAGATGAAGAAGGCTACCGGGCCGAGTTTATTCGTCTGGTAGAAATGGCAGAATTGCTGAAGGGAAAATAAAAGACTGGTTTAATGTAAAAGCCCTGTAGATATTATTCTTCAGGGCTTTGTTTTTTGATGCCGAATGTTAATCGTTTAGAATGGGGGTTCTTTAAAATCTTCAATATCGTTTCGTTTGATAATATCGGTACTGTTATCATCTACTTTATCCCAGTTTTTTGACGCTACTGTTTTTGTGCCTGAGCTTAAAAAATCTTCGTTTTGTTGTAAGGGTCCCGGATTGTTTTGGCTGTAGATTAAATCCTGCCCTTCGGTATAATCCAGATCGGCGAATTTCGCGAACTGTCCAATAAACCGGAGTTTCACAGTTTCGAGGGCTCCATGTCTGTTTTTAGCAATAATAATTTCGCCACGACCTCGCGTTGGTTCATTGTTTTCGTCTACTTCAAGCCCATAATATTCGGGCCTGTAAATGAACATGACCATATCGGCATCCTGTTCAATGGCACCCGATTCGCGTAAGTCACTTAGCTGCGGACGTTTGCTGCCTCCTGGCCTGTTTTCAACCTGACGGCTTAACTGCGACAGGGCAATGATTGGAATTTCCAGTTCCTTTGCGAGGCTCTTTAGTCCTCGGGAAATTGTACTAATTTCCTGTTCACGGTTTCCTTTTCCATCCGGGCCACCGCTCATTAACTGCAGGTAATCAATAATGATTAATTCCACTTTTTGATTTTCTTTTAAACGACGGGCCTTGGCACGCAGTTCAAAAATCGAAAGGGCAGGTGTATCATCAATAAATAAAGGAGCTACGGCGAGTTTTTTGATGCGCTCGTTCAACTGCACAAACTCGTGGTTATCTAAATTTCCCTTTAAAATTTTATCTTGTGAAATTTCCGTTTCGCTTGAGATCAAACGCTTTACCAACTGCAAGCTGCTCATCTCTAAACTGAAAATGGCCACTGGTTTATTGAATTCAACCGCGGCGTTTTTTGCCATACTTACTACAAAAGCGGTTTTACCCATACCAGGCCTTGCTGCCAAGATCATCAAGTCGGATTTTTGCCACCCCCCGGTAATTCTGTCCAATGCGGTAAAGCCACTTGGAACGCCCAACAAACCATCTTTTTGATTGGCCGCGTTTTCAATCTCTCCTATCGCTTTTGCAATAAGGGTACTCATTTTATCGTGCTGTTTACGAACGTTAGAGTCTAGTATCTCAAAAATATTTTTAGTGGTTTCGTCTAGTAATTCAAACACATCTGTACCGTCTTCGTAGGCGGATTTTATGGTTTCTGTACTCAGTCGGATTAATTCCCTTTGCAGGTATTTTTGCGCTACTATTCTGGCATGAAATTCGATGTTAGCGGATGAGGCAATTCGATTGGTAAGTGCCGAAACATAATAAGCGCCACCTACAATTTCCAGTTCACCAGTGCGTTTCAGTTCTTGCGTTACAGTTAAAATATCAACCGGTTCAGAACGGTTAAATAGGGCGATCATGGCACCAAAAACGCGTCCGTTTTGTTCTTTATAAAAGGCTTCCGGGCTTAAAATGTCGATAACGGTACTCAGGGCTTCGCGTTCCAAAAGCATGGCTCCTAAAACCGCCTCTTCCAGTTCAACAGCCTGCGGTGGCAGTTTCCCAATCTCGTTGGGATTGCTGCTCGGAGAAGTTAAAATACGTTTGCGGGTTTTATTTTGATTGTCTTGATTCATAAGTGTTGGGAGGGCAAATGTGCAAAAAAAACCACCAGATTAAATTTAGCGAATCTGTGGTTTTATTCATAACTTGTGTATAAATATTGTTCCCATGTCCAAGGCCAATGTTTACAGGCAATTTGGACTTTCACAATTGTTCATAATAATAAATGTCAATTTTAAACAAGGGACGTGTTAGGTAATTGTTAATTGTTTAATGCAATTCATTTTCAGTTGATTGAATAATATCCTGAAAATAATGCTTGATTTGTGATAAATTTTTAGTAACCTATTATGCGCATTTTATTTGCAGATTCCAACCATTTCGTGCTTCATACCACTCTCATAGAGGCGGGGCATACTTGCGATCTTTTTTGGGATAAGCCTGCATCCGAACTTATCGATTTATTACCCGGCTACGACGCTCTCGTGATTCGTAGTAAGTTTAAAATTACTAACGCCTTAATAGACAATTGCCCCCGGTTGAAATGTATTGGACGGGTGGGAGCCGGCATGGAAAATATCGACCTGACTCATGCTAAGTCAAAGGGAATTGTTTGTTTGAGCGCGCCGGAGGGAAATCGTGACGCCGTTGGTGAACACGCATTGGGAATGTTGTTGATGTTACTTAACCATTTGAAAAAAGCCGATAATGAGGTGAGGCAGGGAATCTGGTTACGGGCCGAAAACCGGGGCTATGAATTGGCCGGCAAGGCGGTGGGAATTATTGGCTACGGTAACATGGGCAGCAGTTTCGCGAAAAAACTCTCAGGATTCGATTGCCGGGTTCTTGCTTTTGACAAATACAAATCTGGGTTTGGAAATAGTTTCGTGAATGAAGTATCCCTTCAAACCATTTTTGAGGAGAGTGATATAGTGAGTATTCATCTGCCACTTAACCCCGAAACAGAATTTATTGTCAATCAGGATTTTTTGAACCGGTTTCGTAAAAATATTTATGTGGTGAATACGTCGCGCGGCAAAAACCTGAAGACAGACGACTTGGTGGCGGCTATTCAATCGGGGAAAGTACTAGGAGCATGCCTTGACGTGTTGGAATATGAAACGATCTCATTTGAACGCATCGAACAGGCGCAGTTACCGGATGCCTTTAAGTTTTTAGCAGGTTCCGATAAAGTCGTCCTGAGCCCTCATATTGCGGGTTGGACCCACGAGAGCAATTATAAAATGAGTCGTTTAATTGCAGAAAAAATGTTGGAAGCGCTTAGTTCTAAAAATTAAGAGAGAACTGTGGGGTGCTTACCACATTAGATTTGTTCTCTTTCATATCTACCATAAACACTTCAAAGCGGATTTGTTTTACCGTATTATTTGGCCGGAATTGCCCAAAAGGAATGATGATATCACCCTGAATGGATTTGCCTTTATAAAAGCCGTCACCAGGTTGTATGATAGCATAAGATAACGTTTGATCTTTTACAAATTTATTAGAGTCCGTATTAAAAACGAAGGTTCTCAGAATGGTATTTGGACCGTCGGAGGTAGCATTCCTGAAAAGATCTCCGTCGTTATCCACATAAGTAAGGGTCATAACCGCAGTGTCGCGCAAGCCTTCCTTCCATGCCTTAAAATCTTTGTATTCCAGGTCTGGAACAGGATCTTTTGGCGTTTTTTTTATACACGAGAAAGCAAACAAGCCGGTTAATATTATAATCAGAGGAAAACGCATCAATCTAAAATCAATACATAAATTTACAAAAAAAATTGCCCGGCATTGGGGGTGTATGTTAAAAAAAGAAAATATATTTCAGGATCACCTTTCCGATGAGGAATTTCTGCGGATAGCGCTGGAACTTTTCAATTTTCAATATATAAATAATCCGGTATACAGACGCTGGACAGATTTACTTAAAATACCACCGGAAAGCGTTCAGTCGCTCGAACAACTCCCTTTTTTACCTGTAGAATTTTTTAAAAGCCATCAGGTAATTTCAACGCCCGTAAATGCAAAAACCGTTAGATTTACCAGCAGTGCAACCACTTCACAGATACCGGCAACGCACTTCGTAAATGATGTGTCGTTTTATGAAGAAAGTTTTTTAAAATGTTTTAATTTTTTTTACGGTTCGCCTGAAGACTACTGTATTTTAGCCCTACTACCCAACTATCTTCAGCGCCAGGGATCTTCGTTGGTGTATATGTGCGCGGAATTGATCAGGCGATCTAATCATAGGCACAGTGGTTTTTTTCTTGACAATGTGGATGATCTGCTTCTATCTATAGAACAACTTAATAGCTCACATCAAAAAGTCGTGCTTATTGGTGTTTCTTACGCGCTAATGGATCTGTGTGACAGAAATGTTGCCCTTAACAAAAATTTCACGGTGATGGAAACCGGTGGGATGAAGGGAACGCGCAAAGAGCTTTTAAAACCTGAACTTCATGATTATTTGAAGAACGGGTTTCAGGTGACTTCTATTCATAGCGAGTACGGAATGACTGAATTATTGAGCCAGGGGTATAGCACCGGAAACGGCGAATTTCGATTTCCTTCCTGGGTAAAGCCGTTGGTAAGGGAAGTAGACGACCCTTTAAAAATGCGCTATGATCATCGAACAGGTGGGATAAATATGATTGACTTGGCGAACATAAATTCTTGTTCATTTATAGCCACAAAGGACTTGGGTAGAATAACAGAAAACGGTACGCTCGAATTGATGGGTCGTTATGACAATAGTGATGTGCGTGGGTGTAATTTGATGGTCGGAGGGTTTTAACCCCAGTTTCGGATAGATAAATCAATCAAATAAGGCACAAAAACACCTACGGTTTTCCGGTATTTTTTTTTGTTAGCTCCTTGAAGTCCTCTGCCGGTGTATGTTTTGAAGGCATCGTTGCATGCATTATTATGTCTTTTTATGCAACAGAATTAGAGTCAATTTCATGTAAATTGATGAAGTTCTAAAATACCGGTTTAAAAATTATTAATCATTAAAAACAACGACTATGGAAATTATGAAACAAAAAATTAAATCGATGCAACTGTCAGTTATACTTTTGACGACACTTGCGTTTTTGCCCTCAATGGCAACAGCACAATGTCCTGTTATTTCTAACCAATTGTTTTGCGATGTCAGGGTACAGGTGGATGTATATAGCTACGTAACCCCTAATGTTTGCGGGACAGTGCCTTGCAGTTCTTATTTTGCTTTTATTCCTGCTGGCGCTATGTTGCCTGTTAATTGCGGCGCTTGCAACGTGTGTAATGTGCGTGTAACGGTAAATAATATTGGCGGTGTAAATGTTGGCGGTGTTGCAGCAGACTATTCTACAGTGCCTCCCGGAAACCCGATTCCGCTGTCACCCGCGCCATGTAATCCTCCAGGTGGAGCTGATATTTATTATATATTTGGCACGTTTAAAATTCAGTAGCCTTTATTTGGTCTAAAAAAATTAACTACCGGTATTAATTATTAAGCCTCCCGAAATTTCCGGGGGGCTTTTATAAATAATAATATCGAATGGGTTACCCTTGTCTTCCGGCAAGAAGGAACATCACTGCCATCCTAACGGCTACGCCATTTTCTACCTGGTCGAGGATGATGGATTGAGAACTATCCGCCACGTCACTGGTTATTTCTACTCCCCGGTTAATGGGTCCCGGATGCATGACGATGATCTTTTTAGAAAGGTTTTCCAACAATTGTTTGTCCAAACCATACATCATGGTGTATTCCCTGAGTGAGGGAAAGTACTTAATATCCTGACGCTCCAATTGTATGCGAAGCATGTTCGCAACATCACACCATTCGAGCGCTTTTCTGAGGTTTAATTCTACTTCAACGCCTAAAGAGGTAATGTATTTAGGGATCAGTGTCTGTGGGCCACACACTTTTACAATGGCACCCAGTTTCTGCAGGCAAAAGATGTTGGAAAGGGCAACCCGGGAGTGTAAAATATCACCCACAATTACTACTTTTCTGCCTTTCAGATCGCCCAGTTTTTCTTGCATGGAAAACGCGTCAAGCAATGCCTGAGTTGGATGTTCGTGGGCTCCATCACCGGCATTGATAATTTTAGCATTTACTTTTTTGGAAAGGAAAATTGCGGCGCCTGGACTGGCATGGCGCATCACAATCATGTCCACTTTCATGGCTAAAATATTGTTAACAGTATCTACCAGCGTTTCGCCCTTTTTTACAGAAGAATTGGAAGCGGAAAAATTGATAACATCGGCACTTAACCGTTTTTGCGCAAGCTCAAATGATAAGCGGGTACGGGTGGAATTTTCAAAAAAAAGATTAGCCACAGTAATATCCCTGAGAGAAGGAACTTTTTTAATGGGACGGTTGATGACTTCTTTAAAATTTTGCGCAGTGCTAAGAATTAAATCAATATCGTTCCTTGTTAAACCCTTTATTCCCAGTAGATGATTTACGCTTAGATGGCTCATTATTTTTTGAAAAGTGATATTTCAAAAGCTAAAAGTAGCTTTTATATTTTAATTTATAAATTTTTATTTAAGTACCTTTCAACTAATACGTTCATGTGGTGCAGGTTGTGCCCGCAAATAGAGTAGCCAACCGCGTTCACAGTAGAGGGCCCCGAGGGTGTTTGACCTAACTTTGCGAGTACCTCTTCAGAAAAAGAGCTAAACAAAGTCATGGTAGCGTTTGCAACAGATTCATATTCGTTTATTATGTCTTGCAACGAGCGGAGCCCTGTATCGGAGTTTTGGGCATAGGTATTCTCATCAAAAGGGAGCGATTTTTGAGTTTCCCCTCTGGCATAACCCAGAGCACGTGTACAAAAGATGCGTTCGGTATCTGAACAGTGTAAAACAACTTCTTTAATAGTCCATTTGCCTTTGGCGTAGGCATAGTTTTCAAGTTTCGGGTCGATAGATCGTAAGAAGGTGAGAAACTTTTTTGAGGTTTCAGTTATGGCTTCAGTTATTGTATTTTCCCTTACATGACTGATATAACGTCCATAAAATTCGGGATGTTCATTTGTTGTCGGTTTCATTGTTATTTATCCAGCAGCGTTATTTTATCTTTACCGTCGGTTTCTTTCCAGTCCACTTTTACATTTTGCGATTCAATGGAGTCGATAGTTATGCCTACATATTTTGCCTGAATGGGTACGTGTCGCGCAAAGCGTCTGTCAACCAGTACCAGTAACTCCACATCGTTGGGCCTGCCAAAAGCCAACATGGCATCAAGTCCGGCGCGGATGGTACGACCTGTAAATAGTACATCGTCTACCAATACTACATTTTTTTCTTCAATAATAAAATCGATATTGGTACGGTTAGGTATCAGCTCTTTTTTTCTGAAATCGTCGCGATAAAAAGTAATATCCAACTCCCCGCAGTTTACTTTTTTTACTTTTAGTATCTGTTCCAGTTCTTTTTGAATACGTCTGGCGAGGTAAATGCCTCGTGGCTGAAGTCCAATAATGACAGTTTTACTGAAATCATTGTGTACTTCAATTAACTGATGGCATAAACGTTTGATGGTAACATCAAATTTCGTTTTTTCTAATAAAATTTTTGGTTGCACGCTCGGGTAAAATTGAGTTTAAATATAAATATTTTATTCTTTGTTTTTACTATCTAAAATAATGGTCACGGGGCCATCGTTAATGAGTTCTATCTGCATATCAGCGCCAAATACTCCTGTTTTGCAGGGCTTGCCAAGTAACGCATTCATTTCTTTTACGAAATTTTCGTACATGGGTATGGCCATTTCGGGACTGGCTGCTCTGATAAAAGAGGGTCGGTTGCCCTTTTTTACTGAAGCGTGCAGAGTAAACTGGCTTACAATTAGAATTTCACCGTCGGCTTGTTGAATAGTGAGATTCATTTTTTGCGCATCATCTGCGAAGATCCGCAAGCCAATGATTTTAGCCACTAACCATTTTATATCTTCCGGAGTATCATCCTGTTCGATTCCCAATAATAAAAGAAAACCTTTTAGGATCGCCGCGTGCTGCTGGTTATGGATATTTACTTTTGCCTTGTTGACGCGCTGAAGAACTATTCTCATATTTTACTATCTTTATTTCCTAAAAATATGAATTATATGAGGAAAGGAAGGGTAGTTGTTTTTTTATTTTTGATTGGAATATTTTCCTGCCAGAAGAAGGAAGACCCCAAACCAGCGGATCAGCCTACAACACCGGTAAATATTTGTCCTACCTGCAATTTACCAGATACCATGTGGATAACCACCGAGGTGGGTCCAAAACTAATTTTTAAATTTAGATTCGATAGTACGCAGGTACGCTTAAATAATTTTGGTCAGCCTTCAACGGTACCTGCCGGTAATGCGGCGCAGTCTCCAAGATTTAACAGCATAAGCGCCCATTACATTGAAATGGCGAAGGATGACATTACTCCGGTTGGAAACGGAGCCGTACTTTATAAGGCTGAGGAAACTACCTGCGGAGGCACAAACGCCATAGTATTTTGTAAATCCATTCTTTGCAGTGACGGGAGTATTTTCTTTTCAACGCCGTTAAGTAAAATTTCCCCGGGTTCTTACAAATGGTTACGTGTGTCGCTGGCTTATCAGAATTATGATGTTAAAATCAAAACGAATTCTACAGGAACGATTGACGGTACACTGGCCTCGTTTGTTGGATTTAATACTTATGTGTCCAAGTACCAGATGAAAGGATCTGTTATGACACCTAGCCTCAGCGGTGGTCCTGGTAATAAACTGCAAGGTTACTGGGGGTTCTATACCAAAGTGTTTAATACCGAAGTAAAAGCGGAGGGCCAGGCTCCACAAACAACAGTGGTTAATCCAAATCCATCCTCTCCAATTCCTCCAGGAAGTTGCCTGGTAACCGGCGAGTTCTATAAAAATAGTCAGCTTACTACCCAACCACTCTCTATCACAGGGAATGAAACGCAGGATATTATTATTGAAGTGTTTTTATCTACCAATAAAAGTTTTGAATGGAAAGAAATAACATTGGACGGATTGTTTCAACCGGATATTGGCGAAAATGTAGTGGATATGGGACTTCGGGGAATGATTCCAAAGTATTAATTTTGTAAGGATCTAAGGTTTAATTGGGCATTATGATCAGACTAATGAGGCTGTTTTTAGTCGTTTTTGTAAGTATTGTTTTTTCTTTTGCAAAGGCTCAAAATCCGGTGAACGCTTTCGCTGCGGTGAGTAGTATTTCAGGTGGTACAGTCTTAATCGTCACCTCCGTAAATGAAACCTACCATACGTTTGAAGACGGCGATTATGTAATCGTTATGCAAATGCAGGACGATGTGATTGGTACAAATACGACAAATATTTCTACGTTTGGTGACCTGGGGTCCATTCAATCTGCCGGGTTATATGAAGTAGCACGGATACTTTCTCATACAGAATCCGCTTCCTTGCCAAATTCCATTACGTTGTATAGTCCTCTGATGAATACCTATAATATAAATTCAAACGCGTCGGTGCAATTAATTACTTACCGAAATATGGGAGCCAATTATACTACTTCTGCAAACATCGGTACATTACCCTGGAACGGCACTATAGGCGGTGTAACTGCCATTTCGGTGGCAAGTGTTTTAACCGTGGGTCATAGCATTTCAGCCAATTCGGCTGGTTTCACTTTCGGTTTAAAAAACACACCAAATGGGTTTACGGCTTGTAATTCTACTACTTACGCGGTGGCAATTGGCACCCGTTTTGCTGGCAAAGGGGAGGGCATCTACAAAAGAACAAATGTCGCTTTTGCGGGAGCACGGGGTAAATTATTAAATGGTGGTGGTGGTGGAAATGATGTAAATTCCGGTGGTGGTGGTGGCGGAAATTATTCTTCTGGCGGAAGTGGGGGCTCCGGTTGGACGGCTTCTGGAACCGGTTGTAGTCCGATTGCCGGAGGGCTAGGAGGCGTTTCGTTAAGCAGTTCAATCAGTGGAGGACGTTTATTTATGGGCGGCGGCGGCGGCGGCGGTCATGAGAATGACAATAATGGAACCGTTGGTGGAGCCGGCGGCGGCATTATTATGATAAAAGCGGGAACACTTACTACCATTTCCTGCACAGGCATTAGTATTTCAGCTACCGGTTCCGCAGCGGCAAATGCCAGTAATGATGGCGCTGGTGGCGGAGGTGCGGGTGGTTCCATCTTGTTTGATGTGAATACATTTAGTGTTGCGGCCGCGTGTCAACTAACAGTGAGTGGTAATGGTGGTAACGGGGGATCAAGTAATGCCAGTAGTTCAGGCGCTCATGGTGGAGGTGGTGGAGGTGGACAAGGCGTTGTTATTTATTCCTCGGCACAACCAACGGTAAATGTTACTACGGTTACTATTCCGGGTACCGGTGGTGTAAGTTGTTCTGGTTGTCCGGCAAGTGTTAACGGTATTACTGGAACGGGACCGTCTAATGCGGGGGTTGTCTCAAATATCTCGGGTCCTTTACCGGTCGAATTGGTTTCTTTTACAGCAAAAACAAATGATTTACAACAGGTTAATTTAGTGTGGGGCACGGCTGTCGAAAAAAATGTGAAGGAATTTATTATACAAAGAATGAGCGCTGAAGGAAGGTTAACAGACATCGCTACTGTTCAGGCAAGGGGTAATTACAGTCAATACAGCGTTTTAGATGCCTGGCCAGAAAAGGGAGTCAGTTATTATCGGTTGAAAGAACTTGATCTGGATGGTAAAGCGTATTTAAAACCCTGGGTAGCGGTTGACCTCAAAACGGTTGGCGAACGTATGTGGGTTTATCCGAACCCTTTGCCTAAAGGAGAAAAACTGATCTCAGTTTACGAAGGCGATCCCGTGTCCATGGTGATTGAAATCATTGATCCCGGCGGAAAGCTGGAATTGCAACAAACGGTTAACACCTTTAACACAAACCTGTTTACTATAAATACCAGCCAATTGAATAGCGGTGTGTATATCTTAAGGATAAAAACGGAGCAGGGATATTCTTACAAAAAGCTCGTTGTGTCCGAATAACATGCGCTTTTTCATCGCCCAGATTCACGAAATTATTTAGCTTTGAATGTATTAATGGCGTTTATGGTAAAATCACTTAGCACCAGTTTACCACTCATACCCGCGCGTTCAATTAAAAGTGTATCCCAGTTTTCAGTTCCTTCCCACATAATTTTTTTAAGCATGGCCATTGCTTCAGGGTTGCTGGTTGCTAATTTTGCGGCAAGGCCCTCAATCCCTTTATCCATTTCACCAATCGTGTTGAAAAGTTCGGAATATAATCCTTTTTCTTTGGCCCATTGCGCGCTCAGCCATTCAGTTGCATTAATGGTAAGTTGGCAAAATGCTGAAGTTCCGACTTTGCGTTCAACAGCGGGACCTACGACAAAAGGACCGATGCCCACTGCTAATTCACTTAGTTTTACTGAGGCCGCATCTGTAGCAAACGAATAATCAGCGCTGGAAGCAATGCCAACGCCACCGCCCACGGCTTTGCCCTGCACACGGGCAATGATAAATTTTGGCGCTTTACGCATGGCATTAATCACCATAGCAAAACCTGAGAAAAATTTTGTGCCGGCTTCAAGATCTTTGATGGCTATTAGTTCATCAAAGCTGGCTCCCGCACAAAACGCTTTTTCTCCCTCACTCTTTAAAACGATAACTTTGACTGAATTGTCTTTACCCAGCTTTTCGATTTCTTCCGCAAGGTTATGAAGTTGCGAGCCAGGCATCGAGTTACTTTGCGGATGGAAAAAGGTAATGGTTCCAATTCCATTTTTTATTTCCGATTTAACGAAAGCGTCCATGTTTTTTTATGCGAATTTAAAATTAATGAGGGAGATAAAAAAGTGATTCAACTTGCTTTTCTACTCTTGCAGGATTAAAGGGGTTGTTATCCGTTTTATCAGAATTGAAATGCAATCCACGTATGTAGCAAAACTGTTTTTCTTGTTTATCATATACCATATAATAGCAGTGCATTCCAAAAAAGGGATATTCATCGGAGTTATTATCGTTGTCCAATCCATCTGCAAAAAGGGAAGAACTTCCCGAATAGGCTGTAAGAACAGCAAGCACAGCAAAGCCGACAATGGCTGCCGAAATTAAGAGTGTTCTGCCCGCGAAGTATTTGATGTTTTGTTTTTTAGACCAGATATTTCCATAATTCACAAAGTATGAAGTGTATCTATTATCGTACAATGAGGCAATAGAGTCCACGATACGCGAGGGAATGACCTCTTTAAGCTCATCCGTCTTTTCGAACTCTAAAGTGTTTCTAGTTATCTCTGATGTTAATAACTGTAGTTGTTGTGCAGGAAGATTTTGAATAGTGTGAACAGGGTGCAAGTAACGCACTTTTGCTATAATAACAGAATCGTAAGCATGGTTGGCTATTTGGGTAAGCGTGTCGTTGAACAGCAGAGTGTCTTCACCAATGACTGACACCGATGAAAATGTTCCGATATAATCCGGTTTAAAGTGGGAGGGACGTTTTTTATTTTGGCCGGATACGGAAGGCCGCCAGAAAAAGCAAAGTAATATGAGCCACAGGACGGTATTCTGTTTCAGCATATTCAGTTCTTTTGCGGGCCCGTTTTTTTTATAAAAGTCCTGCAATTATTGATTGCTGGACTTTTAAAGGATGTTTGGGTTGTTGGCTGGCGACTCATAAAATTTCATTTACAGGCAGGTAATGTGAATGAGTACAACGGGATTAAACCAACATAGTTACCGGGTTTTCAATATAGGTTTTCAGCGTTTGTAAAAATGCAGCTCCGGTGGCTCCGTCTACGGTGCGATGATCGCAGGCAAGACTCAGCATCATGGTATTGCCAGGTACTACCATGTTATTTTTTACGACGGGTACCTGCCTTATGGCTCCAACCGACAAAATGCAAGAGGCTGGTGCATTAATGATTGAGGTAAATGACTCAATTCCAAACATACCAAGGTTGGAAACCGTAAAGGTGTTACCTTCCCAGTCAGCCGGTTGTAGTTTTTTATCTTTGGCGCGTTTACCAAAATCTTTGGCTTCCGCTGAAATTTGTGAAAGTGATTTTTGATCGGTAAAACGGATCACCGGAACCAAAAGTCCATCTTCCACGGCTACAGCCATACCAATATGAATGTGTGAATAATAACGGATTTTATCGCCCATCCAGGTGGTGTTTACCTGTGGGTGTTTGCGCAATGCCGCGGCGCTGGCTTTTATGACCAGGTCGTTAAACGAAATTTTTGTGTCGGGAATAGCGTTCATTGCATTGCGCGCGGCAATGGCGTTGTCCATGTCCACTTCAATGTTCAAATAAAATACCGGTGCGCTGGTGGTTGCTTCTAATAATCTGCGGGCAATGGTTTTGCGCATTTGTGAAGCTGCTTCGTCCCTGAATTCCTCTTTTCCTATGGGTACATTGATAATACTGGTTTTGGAACCTGAGGTAGAAGTTTGCGATGGGGTGTAGTTTTCAATATCCGCTTTGGTAATTCTTCCGTTTTCCGCGGTACCTTTTACCAGATGGAGGTCGATGCCTTTTTCTTTTGCAAGCGCCTTGGCCAGCGGTGAGGCTTTTATTCTTCCATCACCATGATCACTGACTGGTTCTTGTTTTACGGAAACGGTTTCAGCTTTTATTTCAGCCTTGGGAGCCGCGGTTTCCGTTTTACCGGCCGCAGGGGCATTAATGTTGGAAAGAATGACTTTTACATCTTCATCTCCTTTTCCTAAAATAGCCAACACGCCATCTACAGGAGCATTTTTGCCTTCTTCCACGCCAATGTGGATGAGTACACCATCCTGATAAGATTCAAATTCCATTGTGGCTTTATCTGTTTCAATATCGGCCAGTAAATCGCCACTTTTTACTTTATCGCCCACTTTTTTATGCCATTTAGCCACTACACCTTCCGTCATGGTATCACTTAGTTTTGGCATACGCACCACCTGTACGGTTGCAGGTAATTCTTCTTTTTTTGTGGCGGGAGTATTGTTTTCTTTTTTAGGGGCATCAGCAGAATTCTCGTTTTTGACTGTTGCGCCGTTTGAATTTAATAAGGCGGAGATGTCTTCACCTTCTTTTCCGAGGATGGCTATCACCGAATCTACTGGTACGGCCTGTTTTTCCTGAACGCCAATGTGGAGCAATACCCCATCCTGGAACGATTCAAATTCCATGGTGGCTTTATCCGTTTCTATATCAGCTAATAGTTCGCCGGATTTAACTTTATCACCTACTTTTTTATGCCATTTTGCAATAACACCATCCGTCATGGTATCACTTAATTTGGGCATTTTTACTACTTCAGCCATTCGTTTGATTTAAGATTTTAATATTTTTGATTACGATTCTTCATCGAGCGTTTCGCGCTAAAATCCAACTTCTTACTTTAAAATTATTCAATGATAAAAGGGTAATTCGGTTCCGCGTAAACATCTTTATATAATTCTTCGGGTTCCGGATACGGACTATCTTCAGCAAACTGCACCGATTCATCTACGAGCGCTTTTACTTTTGCCTCAATGGTTTCAATGCCCGCATCGTCAATCCACTTGTTGTTTTTCAGAGTTACAAGTACCTTTTCGATGGGGTCTTGTTGTTGGTATTCTTTTACTTCTTCTTTTGTGCGATAGGACTGGGCATCGCTCATGCTGTGCCCCTTGTAACGGTAAGTTTTCATTTCCAGAAAAGTAGGGCCATCTCCTCTGCGCGCGCGCGCCACAGCTTCTTCCATTGCCTCATGAACGGCTTCTACCGACAATCCATCAACTGGTTTGCTTGGCATGTCGTAGGCCAAACCTAATTTCCAAAGGTCGTGTACATTACTGGTACGTTCTACCGAAGTTCCCATAGCGTAACGGTTATTTTCAACAATAAATACCACTGGTAGTTTCCAAAGCATGGCCATGTTAAAGGCCTCGTGCAGGGCTCCCTGTCGAACAGCTCCATCACCCATTGAACAAACACAAACATTATCCGTACCCATGTATTTTTCGGCAAAGGCAATACCGGCGCCTAGCGGCACCTGACCACCAACAATTCCGTGTCCTCCTACAAAGTTATGTTCTTTACTGAAGATGTGCATGCTGCCACCTTTCCCTTTACTACAGCCTGTAATTTTAGCGTACATTTCAGCCATTACATATTTTGGATGTAAGCCAAGGCCTATAGGGTGAGCGTGGTCACGATAAGCAGTAATGTGTTTGTCTTCTTTTTTTGTAGCGCTTACTGTACCGGCAACAATGGCTTCTTGCCCGATGTATAGGTGGCAAAAGCCTTTTATTTTTTGTTGAACGTAAACCTGCCCGGTCTTCTCTTCGAACTTACGCATCAAGAGCATGGATTCGTACCATTTTAAATATTGTTCTTTTGTGAACTTCGATTTTTTGTCGGTTGCCGTTTTAGCCATTGCTACTATATTAATTAAAGACACAAAAATAACAGAAAATTGCTAAAAAAAAGTTTTTAAATGCATTAATGAATGGGTGTTTATGATTTGGGATTGGAGGCGAACCAACCTTTTTTTTGCTACATTTAGCAAAAACGAACCAAGTCGGATGATTCTTGATTATCAACCTTTTTTTCTGGAATTCAAACACCCGTTTGGCGTTTCATCTAACACTCGCACGGGTACGGCTACTGTTTTCGTTCGCCTGATGGCAAACGGAAAAATTGGTTACGGAGAAGCTTGTTTACCAGCCTATCTGGGCGAAACTACAGATGGCACACTCGCGTTTCTGGAACTGGCTAAACCTATTTTAAAACAATGCGATTTTTCGTTTACGGTGCCAGCTATCTTAAAAAGGATCGATTTGTTACTCCCGGGGCACAACGCCGCTAAGGCAGCTATTGACATAGCTTTACACGATTTGCTTGGTAAAATGGAGGAAAAACCTTGTTACGAGTTGTTGGGACTCGCTAAAAGTAAACCCATGTCTACCTCAATTACCATTGGAATTGACACCGAAGAAAAAATAGGGCAAAAAATAAAGGAAGCCGTTGATTTTTCTATTTTGAAAATAAAAGCGGGAACGATCAACGATAAAAAGTTGGTCGAATCCATCCGAAGCTTCACCGATAAACCTTTGTACGTGGACGTAAATCAGGGTTGGAAGGATAAACACCAGGCATTAGATATGGCACACTGGTTAAACGATAAAGGGGTCTTATTACTTGAGCAGCCTATGCCCGTAGCCATGCGTGAAGAAATGGCTTGGCTGACAGCCAACAGTCCATTGCCAATAATCGCCGATGAAAGTGTGAAACGGTTAAAAGATTTGATTGCGTTAAAAGAGGTGTTTTCGGGTGTTAATATCAAATTGATGAAATGCACCGGGCTGCACGAAGCCCTAAAAATGATTACATATGCCCGAAGAAATAACCTGAAAATACTGTTGGGCTGCATGGCAGAGAGCTCTTGTGCTACCTCGGCAATGGCTCAACTGATGGGGTATGCGGATTATATTGACCTGGACGCGCCAAATTTACTTCGTAACGACCCATTTACCGGAGTGCTGTACCAGTCGGGTAATGTGGTTTTAAATGATTTGCCAGGTATAGGAGTAAGGCCAGCTAATGAGCTGTTTAAACGGTAAATAATCCCTCTATAGGGGGCTCTTAAATTGGCAAATAATCTTATTTTTGTACCTCTTAATCCAAATATGGTTTTTAGCAGCATAACATTTTTAGTCTATTTTCTACCGGTTTTTTTACTGCTCTATCATTTGGTTCCTAATAAATTTAAGAACGCCGTTATTCTTGTCGGGAGTGTTTATTTTTATAGTTGGGGTGGACCAAAATTTATTTTTATCATTCTGGGTACAACGTTCCTTGATTTTTTTCTGGTAAATGCTATGAACAACCGGAAGTCTCCGGCAAGTAAAAAAAAGTTCCTCGTGCTTTCCCTTTGTTTAAATGTAGGGCTCTTGTTTTACTTTAAATACTGCAATTTTTTTATAGAGAACATAAATGGCGTTTTGGGTTTGTTTGGCGTGAAACCCCTCTTTTGGCTCAAAGTTGTTTTACCGATAGGTATTTCCTTTTATACATTTGAAAGTATCACTTACGTTGTAGACGTTTATAGAGGCGTTCACAAGCCTTTGAAGAATTTCTGGCACTATCAAACGTATATTTTGTTGTTTCCAAAACTTATTGCAGGTCCCATTGTAAGGTATCACGATATTGCTGATCAAATTACCAACCGGGAAAAAAATTATAATGCCGATGTTAAATTAAGTGGCTTTTATACATTTTGTTTTGGTCTTGCTAAGAAGGTTATCATTGCCAATACCATTGGTGCGCAGGCTGACGCGGTGTTTTCGCTTGAGCCAATGCAAATTGATACGGCCGCTGCCTGGATAGGCGCCATCGCATACACGTTTCAAATTTATTTTGATTTTAGTGGTTATAGTGATATGGCCATCGGTTTGGGCAAAATAATGGGATTTAGGTTCCCCGAAAATTTCAATAATCCCTATCTTTCATCCAGTATTACTGAATTCTGGCGCCGTTGGCACATCACGCTTGGCAGTTGGATGAAGAATTACCTTTACATTCCATTAGGAGGTAATAAAGTTTCGAACGTAAAATTGTACCGTAACCTGATCATCGTGTTTTTACTTTCTGGTTTATGGCATGGTGCGAGCTGGAATTTTATTATTTGGGGCGCGTTTCATGGACTGTTTCTTGTATTGGAGCGTTTATTTCTGCTTGCTGTTTATAATAAAGTGGGGAAATTACTTTCTACACTCCTAACGTTTATTATTGTTGTTACCGGCTGGGTTTACTTTAGAAGTGAGGATCTTTCTTTCGCCAACCACTTTATAAAAACCATGTTCTCATTTGATCTATTTGATGGTAAATTTGCCCTGAATAATGATTTTTGGTTCTCTTTAACCCTTGCCATTGTTTTCTCTTTTTTTGCTTTTATACCATCAACAGAAGCCTTGCAGAAAAAAGTATATAGCGAAACCCATTCCCGGAGTGGGCATTTAATATTGGTGGTGGTTTGCAGTTTGTTATTCTATATTTCGCTTAGTTACATTTCCGCTCTGGATTTCAATCCGTTTATTTATTTCAGGTTTTAAATGAAACAAAAACCCTATAATACTCCTGTTATTATTGCTTTTTTGGCAATGTGTTTTCCGCTTTTGTACGCGTTCGTTAAAAAAGATAATACACCCAACCTAACGGGAATGGTAATCAGTGATGAAAAGCCAGAGTTGAATGCAGGTAATTGGTTTAGCTCCTCTTATCAAAAAGACATGGATGACTATAATAACGATCATTGGTCTTTTAAAGAAAAAATGGTGAGGATCAATAACCAGTTTTACTACGATGCGTTTAATCAAATACGGGTAAACAGGTTTGTGAGCGGTAAAGATGACTATGTTTTTAGTGAGAGTTATATTTTTTCAGCCTTTGGTGACGATTTGATAAAGGAAGAAAAAGTGAATGACCTACTTTTAAAAGCGAAAGTGTTACAGGATACTCTAAAAAAGAAAGGAATTGATCTCGTGTTGGTATATGCTCCGGGAAAAGGATCTTTTTGTAAAGAATTTGTGGAAGATAAGTATGTACATCCTGTCAAAAATACAAATCATAATCTGTTTGTTTCTATTAGCGAAAAACTGGGATTAAATCATTTGGATCTGTATTCTTACTTTGAAAAAATAAAACCAACTTCGCCACACCCTTTGTTCCCGAGATTTGGACACCATTGGAGTTATTATGGTGAATGCATAGCGGTCGACGTTATTATCCGATACATCGAAAAATTGCATAATTGTGATATGCCATCCGTCTCTTGGGATAAAATAGATGTGGTAGACACCGCCAGAAGCCGAGATGCAGACATATTGAAAAGTATGAATTTGTTACAGGATCCTCCGCAAAATATGAAACTGGCTTATCCGCAGGTAAAATTTGAAGTAGATAGTGCAAAAAACAAAACACGTGTATTGACCATTTCTGACAGTTACTGGTATGGGCCGGTTTACATGGGAGTGCCACAACGCTGTTTTGCGGGTGGGGAGTTCTGGTATTATTACAACCGGGTAGTGCCTTTGCGAAATAATGAAAGTGTGGAGGTTTGGCAATTAGACCTTAAGAAAGAACTCGAGAGTAATCAAGTAATTATGTTGCTTTATTCTGATGGAAACCTGCCTACTTTTGGAAATAATTTTATTTATGATACCTACGAATTATATACTTCACCTAAAACCTATTATGCCAGAAATGAGCTGAATAAACAGATTCAGGCTTACGCCAAGCAGGTACGTGAAACACCTACACTTTTAAAAAAATCAACCCAAAAAAGCAACGACCTTCAGATCCCTTTAGACAGTGCGATTCGCCTGGACGCCGTGAAAATGGCCGGGCTCATAAAATAAAACCTATACCATGAAAAATAAATTATTACTCTTCTTAGTGATCAGCACCTTTTTAATACGGGCGGACGAAGGCATGTGGATGCCGCAACTGATTGATGCGCTCAACTTTAAGGATATGAAGAAAAACGGCTTCAAGCTAACCGCCGAACAGATATATAGTATTAATAAAGCGAGTATGAAGGACGCGGTAGCTATTTTTGGTGGGGGATGCACTGCTGAGGTCATTTCAAATAAAGGGTTAATCCTAACCAATCACCATTGCGGGTTTTCCTCCATTGCGGCCTTAAGTTCGGTGGAAAAGGATTACCTCAAAAATGGTTACTTCGCTATGAATCAAAATGAAGAAATGTACTGCAAGAATCTAACAGTTACTTTTATTAAGCGCATAGAAGACGTAACGGCTAAAGTTTCTATGGGAATAAAACCCGGATTTTCGGAACTTCAAAAAGATTCAACTGTTCAGGCAAATATTAAGATGCTCGAAAAAATGGCCAAACAGGATAATCACTATGACGCATTTATCCGTCCGTTTTTTTATGGTAACGAATATTATCTGTTTGTGACGGAAGTTTTTAAAGACATACGTTTGGTGGGAACGCCTCCCGAGAGCATTGGTAAGTTCGGCGGAGAAACCGATAATTGGGTATGGCCGCGTCATAATGCTGATTTTAGTATGTTCCGTATTTACGCAAACGGGCAAAATAAACCCGCTGATTTCAGTGCCGACAATGTACCATATAAACCCAACTACTCATTTCCAATTTCCCTGAAAGGTGTTGAAAAAAATGATTTTACCATGGTATATGGATTTCCCGGGAGAACGCAGGAATACCTTACCTCCTACGGCGTTGATCTTTTAATGAATCAACAAGATCCGTTGCGTGTAAAACTGCGCGATGTTCGACTTAAGATCATGGAAAGTGAGATGAAAAAAAATGATACCATTCGTTTAATGTACGTAAACAGGTATGCCGGAGTTGCCAATGCCTATAAAAAGTGGAGTGGTGAAATTATCGGACTTCAGAAATCAGACGCCGTTAACAAGAAAAAGGCATTTGAAGCCGATTTTTTAAAATTAGTTTCTACCGACCCGAAGAAAAAAGAGATGTACACTAACCTGCTGAAGGAATTTAAAAAGGTATATGAAGATTATGCCCCCCTTAGTCGTCAGTATGATTATTTTGCAGAATGTCTCTGGGGGATTGACGGATTTCGTTTCGCTGCCAGTTTTGCGAATGTGTTTAGCGAACTAAAGAAAAAGCAGGCTGGGAAAGAAAATAAATTTACTCAACTGTTTAATGAAACAAAACCCGCAATACCTTTTAAAAATTACGATAAGGTTCTCGATAAAAAACTATGTGTAGCTATGCTTGACATTTATACTAAAGAAGTGGAACCTTCTTTAAGACCGCCTTACCTTGATTCGCTACTTGATGTGTACCAAGATAACACGGGTGAGTTGGCTGATTATTTATACAACAATTCAAGTTTTGTGGAAAATGCAAAAGCCAAGATCATGTTGGCTGAGTTTGAACAGAATGCTGCTGTTTATGAAAAAGACCCTTTCTATGTTTTGGCAATATCTATTCTAACGCACTATCAAAAAAAGGTAATTCCTCAGGTTAATTATTACGAGCGACAGATAAGTGAACTACAAAAAGAATACATGCTCGGGCTGAAAGAGAATGTAAAAGACCGTAAGTTTTACCCGGATGCCAATGGTACTTTGCGTGTTTCTTTTGGTAAGGTGTCCGACTACAAGGGGAAAGACGCGGTGCAGTATTTGCATTACACAACCATGGATGGAATTATTGAGAAAAATCAAACCGGCGCGGAAGATTTTTATGTAAAACCACGTTTGATTGAGTTGTACGATAAAAAGGATTTCGGTCAATACGCTGATAAGAATGGGAAACTCAGGGTGGCGTTTATCGGTAGTAACCACACGACCGGCGGCAATAGTGGAAGCCCTGTATTAAATGCCAAAGGTGAATTGGTGGGAACTAATTTTGACCGGAATTGGGAAGGTACCATGAGCGATATTATGTACAACGGAACGTTTTGCAGGAACATTATTCTGGATGTACGTTATACTTTATGGGTGGTTGACAAATACGCCAATGCCGGTTACTTGTTAAATGAAATGAAACTCGTTCGTTAGGAAAAACTATTCTATTTAATTAATTTGGCCCGCTACTTGGTTGGTGGGTTCCTGGATACGGCCTTCCAGGAAAGACGTTCGCAGGTTCATCCGTTTTGAACGTGGAATCATCTTTAAATTTTTTAAGGGTGTACGTCAGGGTGAATAAGAGATAACGTTTTAGCACAACTGTATTATAATCTTCTGTGTAATTGCCGGTAATGTTCCTACCTACACTGCGGTTCTGGTTTAAAAGGTCAAATACCGAAACTTTCGCTTCCAGCGAACGATCTTTTAAAAACTTATATCCAATGTACGCGTTCCATAGCAAATACTCCTGATTGAAACTTTGGTTTAACCCATTATAAAGTGTGTGACTAACCTCGCTATTGATCACAAAACGTTTCAGGAGAATCCAGTTGACTCGGAGTGTCCCTGTATGGCTGAAATAGTTATTGTCAGATTGTTTTTGAACCGTGTTTTTTACAACCGTGTAATTTCCATTATAACCGATTGAAAAATCCAGTTGCGGACTGATATTGCTTCCAATATAAATGCCGCCATTAGTAGCGTAATTGTTGGAATGGTTTAGAACATCATTAATCATGGTCGGGGTGTGGTTTAACGTCACGCCGCCATTTATATTTAGGTTGCTTTTAATAGAAGGTACCGGAAAGCCATAAACAAAAAAGCCACGCACCATATAATAACCATTTAAATTTACAGGTTTGGTTAGCTGGCTGCCTGCCTTAACTTCAAACCCTTGTATTACGGAATCGTTCTTTATAATGTAGGTGGCATTGCTGATATAATTATCGGTATAATTTGTATTTATAAACAACATCGTATTACGTGATGTTTCTGGATTAAAACCTCCGAATCGGAAGTTAATGGTGTTTTCAAAGGTTTGTTTCAGTGAAGCATTTCCTGATTTAATTTGTAAGGGATTCGAAATATCGATGACATTTTGCAGTTGCATAATGGTGGGAATATTGGTATTGGTTCTATAATAAATGCGCAGGTTTTTTGTTTTACTGAATTTATAATTCAATTGGGCGTTTGGTAAAATGTTCTGAAACGATTGGTCTAACTTGAATGTTACAGGAAAAGTTTGTTCACCCTTAAGGCTTGAGGTCTGAGCGTCCGTTCCAAAACCAAGGTTTAACTTATTTTTACGGTATTTATAACTAAGGCCTGCCCGCTGAGTGACGTAAGTATTGTTGTATTTGTTGGAAAGGGAAGTGTTAAAGTCATCGTAAGCAAAGCTTGTAGGGTCGTAATTTTTTGTTTGTTTATCAGATTTACCTTCAGTGTAGGAGGGAATGTAATTTACCTGTAGTTGGCTGTACCGACTCAGTGGTTCCGTGTAGGCCAGGTTGGTGGATATTTTTTTTGTATAACCATAGGTTTTAAAAAGTTGATTGAGTGTAGTTGAAGTGGTGTCACCGTAGATGTTTTCAGAATAATAGTCTCCATCATTGTTTCTTTCGCTGAGCTGTGTGTTTAGGTTTAACGAAACGGTACGGCCGTTTTTTTGAAATTTATGTTGGAATAAAACACCAGTTGAGAAATCGTAACCGAGGTTATTTGCATTCGAGCGGGCATCTGAGCGACTTAATGCTACATTGTCAAAAACCGAGTTACTACCCAGCAACAAACTACCGGAGTTATTGTTTTGTAAACTTAAGGCCGGTGTAATGGTAAGTTTGTTCGCAGAATCGATGGCGTATTCGAAACGGAAATTGATACGGTGGTTTTGATTCGTATTCCCGGTTTCGCTATTCTCCGTGTACACCAGATTATTACCGGTAAAATAATTACGTACTGTGCCCGACTTGTTTTCATTGTCTGTATAGTTAAAAAAGTAACTTCCCGATACGGTTACTTTTTTGCTCCAGGTATCGCTGTAATTTAGTCCGGCAGATTGTGTTGCCGTATTTCCATTTTGAGTGCCGGTTAGGAGGTTTCCGGCAGTCCTTTGAGTGCTTCCACGTCCCTGATTTTGACCGCTGTTTCCCATTGCGCCGGTAATGTCCGATACACTGAAGTTTTGCTGATTAATGTTGTTGGAAAGTAGCAGTAAGGTCAATCGTCGTTTCGTGTCGAAACTATTGATCACTGCTCCGGCGTTGTATCGCTCATCAGTACCATAACCTCCGTAAATTCTACCAAACTGACCGGTGTTTTTTCCTTTTTTGGTAACAATGTTTATTGTTTTTTGTTGATCACCGTCGTTGAATCCGGTAAACTGCGCCTGATCACTCATTTTGTCAAATACTTCCACTTTGTCTATAATGTCAGCGGGTAAATTTTTAAGTGTGGCACTTGGATCGTCTCCAAAAAAAGGCTTACCATCAACCAGTATTTTTTGAACAGATTCCCCGTTTACTTTTATTCCGTTATTGTCCGATGTTACTCCGGGCATTTTTTTTACAAGGTCTTCAGCGGTAGCGTCGGGATTTGTTTTAAACGCGTCTGCACGAAAGGCGGTTGTATCTTCTTTTTGCTCTCCGCGTATTTGGGTGGTTTTTACTTCGACTTCCGATAGATTTTGTGCCGATTCACGCATGGTGATATTTCCAAGCATTAACGGTTGATTGCCCAACTCCACATTTTTGTAACGGTTCCGGTAACTTAAAAATGAAAATTGAAAAAAATAGTTCTGATTAGGTGGAAGAGAAAGAGTGAAAGACCCGTCCAATCCAGATGTTGAGCCACTCACGAATGACGAGTCTTTTTTAAGTACTTTAATGGTTGCCCCGGGAAGTGCTGCGCCGTTTTTTTCAGTTACTGATCCGGAAACATTTATCTGTGCATAACCAGGCGAAAATATCCATAAACAAACACCCGCCCATTTAAGGTTCCATAACCCTCGCCTCTTCATTTAATACGTTGGTGCCATCACATTCATTACAAAAAGTATTACCCGGCGTTATGCGAATTTAAGGATTTGGCTTCAACAAAAGCCTGAAATTTTGGTTTATACTGTTCGGCAATAGTAATACGTTCTTTATTAATGATGATCTGGCTACGTTCAACGGATTCAATCTTGTCGAGTGCAATGATGAATGATCTGTGTACCCGCATAAAGCGATCTTCCGGTAGCTCCTGTTCAATGGTTTTTAAACTCATCAAGGTTAATATCGGTTTTGTCTGGCTGCTCACCCATATCTTGATATAGTCTTTAAGACCTTCAAAATAATAAACCTCTTCCAGATTTATTTTTAGTTGTTTGTATTCCGATTTGACGAAGATAAAATTATCGGTATAGACCAGATTTTTTTTTGACGGGTCAATATTCAAATATTCTGCTGCTTTATTGGCGGCCCGCAAAAACTCGGTATAGTTAAATGGTTTCAGTAAATAGTCAATCGCGTTCACCTTAAAACCTTCAAAAGCATAATCCTTAAAGGCTGTTGTAAAAATGACCCTTGTGCTTTGGGGTAATGTTTTGCTGAGGTCGATTCCACTCATGTCTGGCATTTGAATATCCAGAAATATCAAATCGATTTTTTCACCGTTCAGAATATTCAAAGCCTCCAGAGCGCTCAAACACTTTCCTTTAAGCTCCAGAAACGGCGTTCTTTGCACATAACCTTCCACCAGTCCCAGTCCTAGGGGTTCGTCATCCACAATCAGACAATTTATTTTTCTCATGTTTATTCAGTTTTACATTTATTGGCTAATCGGTTTCAATTTCCAGGCTAATTTTAAATGTTTGCACGTCCACTTTTTCTTTAAGTGTGTGACGGTTTGGATATAGAAGTTCAAGTCGTTTTCTGAGGTTAACCAGGCCGATGCCTGAACCACTTTTATCTTTTTCGGTTTTTGGAAAATTGGTGTTCTCTGAACTAAAGTATAATTTCTTTCCGTCAAGCGCCAGGTTAAAATGGAGTTTGGAAGGATGAGAGGCAGAAATTCCATGTTTGAACGCGTTTTCGATAAGTGAAATGAAGAGCAACGGAGCAACGTGATAATGGTCGGGGATGCTTTCAGGAAAATTTACATTCACTTGCGCTCTTTCGGAGATTCGTAGTTTCATCAGGTTAATGTACTCAGTCATAAACTCAAACTCATCTTTCAGTTTTGTTTTGCCAGAATCTGAGTCGTATAAAAGAAAACGCATCAACTTTGAGAGGCTATGTACTGTTTCCTGCGCCTGGTTAGGCGAGCGTTCGATGAGGGCGTAAATGGTATTCAGGGAATTGAAAAAAAAATGTGGCTGTAGCTGATATTTTAGATGTTGAAGTTCCCAATTTAGCATCTCGGTGGCCCGTTCGTTTCGTTCGGCTTCAATTTTCGACCAGTTTTCAATCGTTTTTGCCGCTATCGCAAATATCATTGGAATAAAAAAGGAAATAAAATCTTTGTAAACAAAATACTGGGCAGGTGGCGGGGCAAATTTTCTACTCTCCAAATCTGATTTTATTTGGGAGGTATTGTTCAAAAATTCACGGATATAAAAGTTAAGCCAGGTAAAAAGAAGAATTAACGCCAGATTGATGAGAACAAAGGTCAATGTTTTTCTATTGAAAAGAAATTTTTCGACACAACAGCTATAGTTGGTATAGAAGAGGATAGCATGAAAGACCATCGGTACCCATACAAATTTAATAACCCTGACAAAGTTGATAGAAGCGTTGTTTGAAAATAAATAAGGGAGAAACAATAGCATGACCCAAACTAAAACATGGAGCGCGATTTTGAAAGCTAGACTGTTCTTATATTGAAACCACATAATTTAACCAAAAATCGCAAAAAGAATCGGTTATTTTCCAAACAATAGATGTTTATTTACTTTTTCCCGACTTATTTTGACGAACCATCAATCGGTGTCTATACGGCTTTAGTGATATTCCTCAATTATCCTACACAATCGAAGTAAACCCAAAACAGTCGGGGGAACATAAATGGTGAACTGAACCAGTAGGAGTGATGAAGCTTTGTTAATTAAAGTTAGTTGTATCATTTCAATTTTTCCCCAGATGATCTTTTGAAAAAACACGGGCTAATATTTAAATATTCATTGTATTTTTAAAGTTTAAATGGAAAAAAAAATCCTGATTTTTTGCTTTTTTTTTATTTATGCCGGGACATTAAAATCTCAGGAGGACTTTTACACGCATGCCGATACGTTGAGAGGAAGTAACACCGACGAGCGGGCCTGGTGGGATGTTGTTCATTATGATATTCACGCTTCGTTTTACGTCGGGGACAGTTCGGTGAGCGGATGTAACGTCATTACTTACAGGGTTGAAAAACCCGGCTATCTTTTGCAGTTGGATTTACGTGAACCGATGTTAATTGATAGTGTGGTGCAGAATACTAAAAGGTGTAATTGGAAAAGAGACGGACAGGCATTTGTAGTTACGCTTGCAGCACCTCAATTAATAGGAACATTTTACACCTTGCAAGTCTACTTTCGCGGAAAACCTCAGGTTGCTAAATTGCCGCCCTGGGATGGAGGTTTGGTATGGACCCACGATAGTAAAGATAATTCCTGGATATCAATTGCCTGCCAGGGAATTGGCGCAAGTGTTTGGTATCCATGTAAAGACCAACAGTACGACGAAATTGACAGCGCCTCAATACACATTACCGCGCCTGAAAATCTGGTTTCAGTATCTAACGGACGTTTAAGAAATAAAAGCACAAATGGGAATGGGACGGCGACCTACAATTGGGTGGTTAAAAATCCCATTAATAACTATAACATTATACCGTACATTGGTAAATATGTAAATTTTAAAGACACCTTTATGGGCGAAGCCGGTATTCTTGACCTTGATTTCTGGGTATTGGAAGAGAGCTTGACGAAGGCCCGTCAACAATTTACTCAGGTGAAACCAATGCTAAGATGTTTCGAAAAATGGTTTGGTCCCTATCCGTTTTATGGAGATGGTTACAAGCTGGTGGAAGCGCCTTATTTGGGAATGGAACATCAAAGCGCAGTGGCCTATGGTAATAAATTTGAAAATGGGTATAAGGGGAGGGATCTTTCACTAACCGGCTGGGGGCTAAAGTGGGATTTTATCATTATTCACGAATCGGGGCATGAGTGGTTCGCAAATAACATTACTGCGAAGGATGTAGCGGACAATTGGATCCACGAAGGATTTACTACTTACTCGGAGAATTTGTATACTGAATTTTTGTTCGGGAAGGAAGCCGGATCAGAATATGTGATTGGAACCCGAAACGCGGTATTAAATGATAAACCGGTTATTGGTGTGTATGGGGTAAATGTGGAAGGATCTGGCGACATGTATTACAAAGGTGCAAATATGCTGCATACCATTCGATACATCGTGAACAACGATAGTCTTTGGATGGCACTGCTCCGTGACATGAATAAAACCTTCTGGCACCAAACTGTGACATCTCGACAAGTGGAGGAATATATGATCAGCTACCTGAAAGTCGATTTGCAAAAAATGTTTGATCAATACCTGCGAACGACAAAAATTCCTGTGTTGGAGTACAAAATTTCCAAAAACACATTACACTATCGCTGGGCTAATTGTGTAGAAGGTTTCTACATGCCGGTTGATTTGATTGACCGCAAAGCCACCATACGCATTTATCCATCTGAAGAATGGAAAACCTCAGAGTACAAATCATCCGAGTTAAAGGTGGCTCCTGATTTTTACATCAAAATTAAAAAAGTTAGTTAATATGAAAACTCAGGAAAACAAAAAGGCAATGATTTTTATTTTCATAACCCTGTTAATCGATTGTACGGGTATTGGAATAATAATTCCTGTTGTTCCAGCCTTAATCCAGGAGCTTACTGGGGCCAATGTGAGTGGAGCTGCAACTTACGGCGGATGGTTAACCTTTGCATATGCCAGCATGCAATTTGTATTTTCTCCCATCTTGGGAGGACTTAGTGATCGTTTTGGGAGGAGGCCTGTTATTTTACTTTCATTATTTGGTTTGGGAGTGGATTATATTTTTTTGTTTCTTGCACCGGATCTTTTCTGGCTTTTTATTGGCAGAATTATAGCGGGTATTTGTGGGGCGAGTTTTACTACCGCTTCGGCCTACATCGCCGATATTAGTGAGCCGGAAAAACGCGCTCAAAATTTTGGAATGATTGGTGCGGCCTTTGGTTTGGGGTTTATTATCGGTCCGCTACTCGGAAGTATATTTAGTCAGTGGGGTATCCGCAATCCATTTTTAGTTGCAGCCATACTTTCGTTAATTAATTGGGCTTATGGTTATTTCGTTTTACCTGAATCGTTGCCAGAGAATAACAGGCGTAAGTTTGACTGGAAGCGGGCCAATCCCCTCGGATCCTTGTTACAATTGAGAAAATATCCTGCCACTTTAGGGTTAATAACGGCTACGGTCTTAATTTATATTGCTGGACATGCTGCTCAATCTACATGGACTTATTTTACGATGGAACGTTTTAACTGGAATGAACAATGGGTCGGTTATTCAATTGCGTTTGTAGGTGTGTCAATCGCAGTTGTGCAGGGAGGGCTTATTCGTCCGGCTATGAAATTATTGGGTCAAAATAAATCGGTATTTGCCGGATTAAGTTTTTATGTGATTGGATTTGTTTTGTTTGCATTTGCGAACAAAGGATGGATGATGTTTGCTTTCATGATACCTTATGCGTTAGGAGGTATTGCGGGGCCAGCGATACAAGGCATTCTTGCGGGGAAGGTGCCTTCCAACGAGCAGGGCGAGTTACAAGGGGCGTTAACCAGCCTCATGAGCCTCACTTCAATTCTTGGGCCAATTTTAATGACAGGTCTTTTTGCATGGTTCACCGCGGAATCAGCACCGGTTTATTTTCCCGGAGCGCCTTTTATGATGGGAGCTTTACTCACGCTCGTTAGTCTCTTTATTGCTTATGGTTCGTTAAAAAAACACTACAGCAATCGCTGACCGGCAATTGTAAACACTTGGGAGGTATTTGAATACCATGTTTTGGGTATTGTAAGTTGACAAGTTTGGCAGCACCTTTGACCGCGAAACAAATAACTTAAAAAAAACATGAAAAAGATCCCCTATCTGCCGCTGATCACTCTGGCAGGATTAATAACCCTCTCTGGCTGCAAAAAAGATAAAACCACTGATCCTGAACCTGAAACTCCGACTACACCGGTTTATACAATTCCCAGCACCTATAATTTTTCCAATGCAAATTTCACCAGCTCTTCACAACGCATTGAAATGTTAGGGGAGTTAACTACCTATATCCGTTCTACGCATACTACTACACAGGCCACACAGCCAACTCTAACTAGTGCAACGTTGAAAAACATGTTTGCAAATAGTGGAAATCCGTTTAGCAATCAGACACTAAACGCAAGTGGAATCCAATTGAAAGACAAAACAAGCGCTGCGTTTCAGGCCATCTTGGAATCTACTTTTGATGATGCGGTTCCCGCGAGCACATTTGCTGCTTCAAATCCCACGGCTTCCACAGCCTCAAGCGGGGTAAGAGGAAAACTTGTTTCACCAACCAGAGCAATTTTAGTGGATGCAAATGGCTTTGAATACAAGGAATTTGCTGAAAAAGGGATCATGGGCGCCCTGTTTTATTATCAGGCAAGCGCTATCCTTTCTGCCATTGGTGATTTTGATAACAACGTAATTGTAAATGGTGCTACTGCCCAGGAGAGTGCCTGGGACGAAGCATTTGGATATTTTGGAGTACCGGTTGCCTTCCCAACCGTTACGGTTGGGCTAAAAAACTGGGGCAGCTACTGTAACTCTGTAAACGTTGCTATTAATTCCAACACCACAATTATGAACGCGTTTTTAAAAGGTCGCGCGGCTATTAGCAATAAGGACAATACTGCCCGCGACGAGGCCCGTAATGCGGTGCTTGCAACATGGGAGAAAGTGGGCGCTGCCAAATGTATCAGTTATCTGAAAGGTGCCAAATCGAACCTTTCAGACGCGGCAACCTTACATCATAATCTTTCTGAGGGATATGGTTTTGTGTCGGGTTTTAAATACAATCCGTCAAAAACTATTTCTGATGCCGATATCAATATTTTGTTGGGTTATTTCGGGACAAACCTGTTTAATCTGAATGTAACTAATTTGGATTTGGCCATTGCAAAACTGGAGTCCGTATTTGGGCTGAATGCGGCCATTATTCCGTAGCAAGGTATTTAATGGTACTATAATCCCGAAGGTCACCGGTTAAACGGTGACCTTTTGGTTTTTTACCTTCGTAACTTTTTGATAATCAATAGTATTTAACCCTATTATACCCTTTTTATGGTATTTATAAAGTCGGCCGTTAATTGCAACTTTATGATCTAAAACTTTTTAATGAAACGTAGTTCTTTATTCATGTTTCTGTGTAGTGCTTTAACACTTGTTGTTTTCGCATATTGTAAGAAAAAGGACACTGAAACACCGGGGCCTGACAATGGGGTAGTATTTGACAAGCCTGCCATGCTTGCAAATTATGCTGATAGTGTGATCATTCCTAACCTCCAGGCGGCAAAGCTAAACATAGATGCTCTGGTATCCTCGTTTGAGAATTTTTCGCAAAACAAAACGGTTGCAAATCTTCAGGATCTGAGACTAAAGTATATTGAAGCAGCTGTAAGTTTTCAATACATTTCCACCTTCGAATTTGGTCCCTCTGAGACGGAAATTGTTCGTTCCAATTTTAATACCTTCCCAACGGATACGGCGGAGATCAACTCAAACATTACCACGGGTAATTATAATCTTGGAGCTGTGAGTAACCTCGATGCAAAGGGATTCCCTGCCATTGACTTTCTTCTCTACGGAAAGAACTTGTCAGACAATTCGCTTATCGATTTGTTTACCAGTTCCTCAAAAGCTGCCGAACGTACGGCATATGTAAAAAATTGCCTTCAGGAAATACAGTCAAAATTAAACACAGTGGTGGCTAACTGGAAGAATTCGTACAGGGCTACGTTTATTTCTTCAACCGGGGCACAAATTGGAAGTTCTTTGGGGCTGTTGGTCAATCAGCTGAATTTTGAAGTGGACGCTTTAAAAAACGGTAAAATTGGTATTCCGCTCGGTAAAAAGTCGTTGGAAGTGATATTACCCGAAAAATGCGAAGCCTATTATGCCAATACCATTTCAGTAAAATTGGCTAAGGAGTGTTTGTTCAACATCGAAAACGTTTATCTGGGCAGATCAAGAAATGGAGCGAACGGTTTGGGTCTTGACGATTATCTAATTGCACTTAACGCTACTCACGCCACCGGTAGTCTGAATGACGCCATAAACGCACAATTCGCAGCAGCCAAACAAAAATTGAGCCTCGTGAGTGAGCCCTTAACGGATGCACTCGTGAACAACACAGCAGCCGTAAATGCCGCGTATACTGAAATAGTAAAACTATTGGTATTGCTTAAAACAGATACACCTTCGGCGCTGGGTATAGTAATAACCTATCAGGATGGTGACGGCGATTAATTGGATTAAACAATATTTTTTTAAGCCCGTTCATCTGGCGCCATTGGTTGTTTTTCGAATCGCCTTTGGGTTGCTTATGTTTGCGTCCATTATTCGTTTTATGGTAAAGGGCTGGGTTTATCAAATGTATATACAGCCCAAGTTTTTTTTTCCATACTACGGGTTTGAATGGGTAAAACCATTTAGCGCTACCGGCATGTACCTTGTATTTGTAGTACTGGCCATTGTCTCGTTAATGATTGCAGCTGGTTTGTTTTACCGCTTTGCCATCCTATCGTTTTTTATTCTGTTTACCTACGTAGAATTGATTGATAAAACCAATTACCTTAATCACTATTATTTTATCAGCATCATCAGTTTCCTCCTTATTTTCTTACCTGCCAACCGCTATTTCTCTCTGGATGTGTTTCGGAACCAGGCTATTCGGGTGACTCACGTTTCAAATTATTTCGTGCTGATCATAAAGTGCCAGGTATTTATTGTTTACTTTTTTGCCGGTGTAGCTAAAATAAACCCCGATTGGCTTATTCAGGCGCAACCGCTAAAAATATGGCTGCCCGCGCATAGCCAAATGCCAGTCATAGGCACACTACTTGCTCAGGAGTGGGTCGCGTATCTGTTTAGCTGGTTTGGGTGTTTGTATGATCTTGCGATTCCTATTTTCTTATTTATTCCGGCACTGGTGCGACCGGCTTATTTTTTTGTTATTGCGTTTCACCTGGCGACCTCTCTGTTTTTTAATATTGGTATGTTTCCGTACATCATGATTGTGCTGACCTTCATTTTTTTCTCGGAACAATTTCATTTAGATTTGATTAGAAAAATAAAATCATTTTTAAACCTGCCTGCTACTGAAGTGGGTTTTCGGGCATATACACCTTCTCCGTTGCCAATAAAAGCCATTGCTTTTGTTCTAGGGATTCATTTTTTTATCCAGATGCTGGCACCGTTTCGTTACTTGTTGTACAAGGGTAATCTGTTCTGGACCGAGCAGGGCTATCGCTTTTCGTGGAGGGTTATGTTAATGGAAAAAGCGGGTACCGCTTTTTTTTACATGCGCGATCGTGCTACCGGGAAAGAAATCGAAATCGATAATAGAGATCACCTCACTTATATGCAGGAAAAAATGATGGCGACCCAGCCAGACATGATGGTGGATTACGCGAAATTTTTAAAAGCCGAATACGAAAAAAAGGGATTTAAAAACCCGATTATTCGCGCACAGAGTTACGTTACCATCAATGGATCGGGTTCGCGCGAATTTATTGATCCCACAGTGGATCTTAGCAACGAGAACAATTCTTTTCTGGCAAACAAAAATTGGGTTAAAAGTTATTAGCGCGTGCGATTTATTTGCTTTTTCATAATCAGTTTATTCGCCTTTGGGTTGCACGCCTTAGGTAGTGACGATTCTTTAAAAACCAGGAGTAAGCGGGAGAAACAAATTGAATTAGAAGAAATTGAAGTAAAAGCAGGTAAGGATAATAATTTTGGGATTTCGCGACTTAATAACGTAGAAGGCACTACCATTTACGCAGGTAAAAAATCCGAAGCGGTGTATTTACAAGATCTAAATGCGAATCTGGCAAGTAACAACAGCCGTCAGGTGTTTTCGAAAGTGGTGGGCATTAATATCTTTGAAAACGACGGTTCGGGTGCTACCATTGGTATTGGCGGCAGGGGCCTCAATCCGAACAGGATTTCCAATTTTAACACGCGTCAAAACGGATACGACATCTCGGCGGACGCGTTAGGATATCCTGAAAGTTATTACACCCCGCCCACTGAGGCGGTGGATCGGCTCGAAATTCTACGCGGTGCCGCTGGTCTGCAATTTGGGACCCAATTTGGCGGAATGATTAACTACCGTTTCACCGAAGCACCACGTAATAAAAAAATTTCAGGAAATTTCCGTCAAACAGGTGGTTCCTTTGGTTTCTTTAATTCATTTAATCAGATTTCGGGAACACTAAAAAAACTTTCTTACAACACCTTTTATCAATACAAACACTACACTGGCTGGCGTGCACGATCTGAATTAAACAGCCATAACGCTTTTGCGAGTTTGAAATACCAAATCAATGAAAAACTAAGAGTAAAAGCAGAGTACACCTATCTTAATTATTTATCACAACAACCAGGCGGGTTAACCGATAAACAATTCCAAGAGAATTATACACTGGTAACCCGAAACCGCAATTGGTTTAAAGTAAATTGGAATTTGTTTTCTGCCGGAGCCGATTATCAAATAACAGAGATGGCCAGGATAAGTTTGGTAGCGTTTGGCTTGCATGCCGGACGCGATGCCCTTGGAAGCCTTACACGAATTGATCGTGCGGATGATACCACCGCTAACCGCAATCTATTAAGTGACGTGTATAACAATTACGGCGCTGAGATCCGTTTTTTACAAAGATATACCCTTTTTGGCAAGAATAGCCATTTTCTGGCTGGAGTCCGTTATTATAAAGGCTTCACCGACCGTCGTCAAGGTGAAGCCAGCAAAGGCAGCGGTCCGGATTTTAAATTTCTGAATCCGGATGATCTCGAAAATTCTGCTTACCAATTCCCTTCATCCAATTACGCGTTCTTTAGTGAGAACATCTTTCAGCTGACAAACAAGTGGAGTGTAACACCGGGTATCCGCGTAGAAAATATTCAAACTCAATCACAGGGCTATTACCGATTGCTAAACAGGGATGGTGCCGGCAAAATTTTGTTGGACATGAAAATTTCCGATAACCGTAGAAATGACAGGAGTTTTGTATTGGCAGGCATCGGTTCTCAATTTAAATTGAATAACCTTATGGAGTTTTATGCTAATTTTAGTCAGAATTACCGCTCAATTAACTTTAACGACATGCGGGTAACTAATCCTAATTTTCAGGTGGACCCTAATCTTAAAGATGAAAGTGGCTACACGACTGATGGAGGTTTGCGTGGCGTAATTAAGAACTGTTTGTACTTTGATGTAAGTGTATTTTTGTTGAGTTACGGCAATCGCATAGGAACGGTATTAAAAGTGGATACAACTACCTATCAGATCATTCGTTACCGTACAAATATCAGTAATAGTATAAGCAAGGGAATAGAGGGTTTTGTAGAGATGGACTGGATGAAACTTTTCGATAAAAATTCACCTCATAAACTATCTACTTTTGCGAATTTCTCATACATTCAAGCTTTGTACATTAATAGTCGTGAAGCTGCTTACAATAATAAAAAAGTGGAATATGTGCCAACGGTTATTCTCCGAACAGGACTTACCTATGCCTTCCATGATTTTAGTTTTACCCTACAACATTCCTATACCTCCAGTCAGTTTTCTGACGCAACCAATGCGCTTAATTCCGTTTCAGCCATTTACGGCAGTATTCCGGCCTATACGGTGATGGATTTTTCAGCAGGTTATAGTTGGAAAATGGTTGGTTTAAATGCGGGTGTAAATAATCTCACTAACGCAAAGTACTTTACGCGACGCGCTGAGGGTTATCCTGGTCCGGGCATTATCCCGGCAGATCCGTTCAATGTATATGTAACCCTCCGTGTGAAATTCTAGATCTATTTATTTAGGTTTTATTAGTTGGAACTTATCCCAAGTTTGTTGTGGAATGATACTCCAAACGTTTCGTCAACTATTTTGAACATTTATTCTAACAGATAAACCTATCTTACAAACGGTAAAAAGCAATTCCTGTTATTTCACCGAAGTTGAAGAATCCAGACGCTCCCAGGTCTGTGTTCGGCCAATTTGTGATAACCCGATATAACCCCGTAACTCCAATTTAGATTCCTTTAATGTGGCTTTGCAGCTATAGGTCTTCCCATTTTCAGGATCATAAATACTGCCTCCTTCCCAATGGTCTTTTACAAATGATAAGTTTTTGAGAACCACTAATCCTAAAAGCGGCTGGGTTCTTAACGTTTTGTCGGGGTTGTTTTTATCCAGCTTTGGAGTTCCATCAGGGTAATCAGGTGCCTTTAGCCAAATCAGCACACCATGATACTTATCACCAGCACTGTCTTTTCGGATTTCAACGTAACCCTTGCTCAGGTTAGAGATCCATGTGCCCATTATCTCATTGGCAACCGGAGTTTGTGAGAACGCGGAAGCGGTTAAGAGTAAAAATGCATACTGAACTATTTTTTTTTTCATGCTCATCCAACAGTTGTTATTGCTAAGATAAGAATTCTTTTTAAAACTAAAATTTATAGAGTTCGCAGCCTCCCTAGTGATGAAGCAACCTTAGAAGCGTTTATATTCGTTTTGGACCAAATCCTTTAAACCACTTTTAATAACCAAAGAATCAGCAAAATCAGGGCTATAACTAGGAGCAGATTGATGATTCCACCAAAATTTCCACTGATAAAACCCAATAACCAAAGAATCAATACAATCAAAATAATAATCCAGAAAAGACTTAATCCGTCATCATCACTGCCCGCCTGTAGTTTTCGACTATCAATCAATTTGTCGATGGTTTTTATGGGCTTTTGAATGGAAAAGCTGCTTAATATGTCAGGTAGCACAGATGAAGAATTGTTTATCCTTCGAGCGGTTTTGTTTTTGCCGGGGGCTGCTGCCCGCGTAACCGCATTAGTTTTTTGCAACTTCTCCCCTGTATTTATTTGTTCTGTGGGTTTTGACACAAGCTTTAGTGTTTCCAGTGGTTCTTCAGCAGTGGATGAAGGCGCGCTTTTTGTTGTGGGGTGCTTTTTTTGGCTGCTTACATAATAACCCTTGGTATACCGTCGTTTGGTAATGGAAAGGCCATGACCGCAGGAAGATAAAATAATTGCTGAGAGAATACTTAGTGATATGAATGTAGATAATTTTTTCAATGTTACAGGTTTAGTTTATTCGTTTAGTACAAAGAGTTCAAAGTTTGTGCCACGTAAAGAAAGAGGAGTGAAAACGCTTGTCGACCTAAAAGGAAGGAGGGATAGAATTTACATAAAACAAACAACATGCTCACACAAACGCATTTATTCGTTTCTTACCAGTTCTGTAAATTCTATCGCCTCCCTATATGTTGAGTAAACAGATGAATAGAAGAAAGAAAAAATCGTGCCAAAATTCAAGCGACTTTTAACACAGGGGTTCCTAAAACGGATGTTTTTTGAATGTGAAGATTATTTCTCATAGCGGGGAAAAAAAACCACAAAGATTCAATAGAAATTATCAGTGGTCTCAAAGGGCAATAGTTCGAACTTGTGGAAGAATCGCCCCACGCTGCATTCATCTTAGCAGAGATTTATGCTTTAATAGGCACCTGCATAGGATGGGAAATTTTTTTGCAGATCTCAATAATTTAATAAAACATCAATTGCCAATTCGACTTTTTCGGCATTTGGCAACATCGTTTTTTCGAGTGTAGAATTAAGAGGAATAGCAGGCAGGTTTTCAGCACCCATAACTTTCACTGGTGCGTCGAGGTACCTAAAACAGTTTTCACTGATCCGCGCGGCTATACTTTGTGCAAAACCATTAAACACTGGTTCTTCGGTGAGCATCATTACCTTTCCATGCTGGCGGGCACTCTCAAAAATTGCGGTTTCGTCTATCGGGTAAAGGGTTCTAAGGTCAAGAATTTCAATCTGTCCTTTAAATTTTTTAGCGGCCGCTTTTGCCCAGTAAACTCCCATTCCGTATGTAATAATACTCATGGATTTTCCTTTTTCGATTTGTTCTTTGTCTGCTTCCAGCACCATTCGGGCCTTACCAAAAGGAATGATATAATCTTCGTCAGGTTCTATTGTTTTGGCATCTTCCGTGCCTTTTATTTTACTCCAGTACAAACCTTTATGTTCCAGTATAACTACCGGATTGGGGTCGTAATAAGCCGATTTAATCAACCCTTTAAGATCGGCGCCGGTACTCGGGTAGGCGATTTTAATACCTTTAATGTTGGCGAGAACACTCTCCACGCTGCTGGAGTGATACGGGCCGCCGCTTCCGTAAGCACCAATGGGTACCCGTAAGATCATACTCACCGGCCACTTACCGTTGGAAAGATAGCAGCTGCGACTTACTTCGGTAAACAGTTGGTTTAAACCCGGCCAGATGTAATCGGCAAACTGCACCTCTACAATAGGTTTTAATCCAACAGCACTCATCCCAACGGTAGAGCCTACAATAAATGCTTCCTGAATGGGAGTATTAAAAACCCGATGATCTCCGAATTGTTGCGCGAGGGTGGCAGCTTCCCTGAAAACGCCACCAAGCCGGGCGCCAACATCCTGACCGTACAATAGACATTCAGGATGTTTGTTCATCAGTTCTCTGATGGCAAATAAGGCGCTGTCAACCATCACGGTTGCCTGTTTGCCGCCCGGACTCCTGTTCCCTTTTTCCTCGGTAACCGGGGTTGGGGCGAACTCGTGGTTGAACAAATCTTCGGGTCGTGGATCCTCTTCAAGCAGGGCTGCTTCATAGTCTTCTTCTACTTTTCTTTTCGCGCGCCCTTCAATCTCCTTTATTTGAATGGCATCCACACCCGCAATAATTAGTTGGTTACGTAAACGTGGCAATGGATCTCTTTTTTCCGCTTCCGCGAGATCATCGCGGTACCATTCTTTTCTTACGCCACTCGTATGGTGGTTAAGCAGTGGTACTTTCGCGTGAATCAGCATAGGCCTTCTTTCGGCACGTATGGTTTCCAGGCATTCTTTAACGGTATTATAACTTAGAATAAAATCTGTTCCGTCAATAGTTCTGGTTTCGAGCCCTTTAAACCCTTTTGCAAATTCAGTAATATCCTGTGATCGGAATTCTTTAGCGTGCGCACTGATATCCCATTCATTGTCTTGTATAAAATAAAGAATGGGTAGTTGCTTTAGCACTGCCATTTGGAAGGCTTCAGCCACTTCACCCTCTGTACAACTCGCATCACCCAGAGAGCATACAGCCAAAGGATTTACTTTGGAATCGGTGGCCATACCATTTTTTTCAAGGTATTGCAGACCCATGGCGATACCCGTAGTAGGAATAGCCTGCATCCCCGTGGCACTCGATTGATGAGGAATTTTAGGCATATCATCCCTTCGCAGACTTGGGTGGGAATAATAGGTTCTGCCTCCCGAAAAAGGGTCATTACGTTTGGCCAGTAATTGCAACATTAACTCGAACGGGCGCATCCCGATACTTAATAAAATACTGTCGTCGCGGTAGTAGGCGCTCAGGAAATCCTGCGGTAGTAGCTGCAAACCTAACGCAATTTGCGCGGCTTCATGGCCACGGCTGGTAGCATGTACATATTTGGCGGTCACTTCTTTATTAGCCTCATACAAATCCGTCATGCTCTTGGCAGTGCACATCAATTCAAAGGCTTTTTTTAAAATGTCAAGTGATATCTTGGTTTTCAAGGCGTTCGCGTTTAACGTAAGGTCTTCCATCTAATCCTGTAAAAGGCCTAAAATTAAGAATTTTTGGAGCAAAAAAGACATCTTGAACGAAATTAACAGCCGAATGTATAAAATTGATTTTGAATCCGTTAAACATGTTTGGAACTAACACTTATATTTATCCAAGATGCGCGTCAAACTTATAACTACCCTTTTATTCATGTGCTTATCCGTACTTTTTTTGAGTTCGTGCAAACACAAAAAAAAGGCAATTGGGAAAAAAGCGGCGCTGAAAAAGGAAACCAAGCAAAAGTCTACAACTGGTGTTCCTGCCAAAAATAATCCCCAAACTGGAAATATCAGTCACAATGATATTTTACAACAAAAATTGGGAGTTTCGGAGGTCGAGATCAATAAAAGTAAATTGTTATCCTTTGTAAGTGACTGGTATGGCGTTCCCTATAAATATGGTGGCTGTCAAAAAACAGGGGTGGATTGCAGTTGCTTTACCAGTTTGTTATGCGAAAAAGTATACCACCTTAAAATCCCTCGTTCAGCAAGCGACATGTACAAAGAATGTCTCAAGCTAACACCAAACGAAATGCGGGAGGGTGATCTTGTTTTTTTTAAGATCGATGGAAATTCCATTTCCCATGTAGGTGTTTATTTACGTGACAAACAGTTTGTGCATTCAAGCACCAGTAAGGGCGTTATTATTAACAGTATGGACGAAGCTTATTATAAAAAATTTTTTCATTCAGGAGGCAGGGTTAAGAATTTATGATCGATGGTTTGAAAATATCCATTCCGCAGCGTATTATTTTACTTAGAGTAACACTCACGCTTTCTTTGATCATTTCTGTATTCATGAGCCTGAATTTATGGGCCGGTTATCGTGATTTTCCTTATGCCCCCGTCTATCGGCTGGGCATTATTCCAGTTCAGTTCGATTTTGTGTTTATTGGTTTGGCCCTTTTATTCTGGCTCTGTTCTTTATTTTTAAAACAGCAACGCTTATTCATTTTTCTGGCTTTCGTGGTGTGTGTTTATCTGTCGTTGATGGATGTAAACCGTTTGCAACCCTGGTTTTATATATACAATTCGTTATTGATCATATTTATTTTTTATAACGGTCGTGTAGATGATCCAAATAAATTCACTTCCATTTTTATCATTTTACAATTGATCTTTGCCTCGGTTTATTTTTATACAGGTATTAGTCAGCTAAACGCCGGGTTTATCAATTCCGTTTTTCCTGAGATTATTAGCCCACTTAAACATTTAATGAGCGAAAGGCAATTTTTATTCTTTATAAAAATGGGTCATATTGTTCCGTATGCTATGATTTTTATTGGTTTGGGTTTCACCATTTCCCCGCTACGCTACCTGGCAATTACCCTTGCGATTTTTATCCATGTACTGTTACTTATTTTTCTTTTTCCATCCGCAACAAATTCCAATTATGCGTTATGGTTCAGTAATCTCAGCTTTCTGATAATGACATTACTTCTGTTTTCTGGTAAAACCAAACAGCGCTATTTTAGCCCAACGTTTCTTTTTAAAATGCCTTTATTCTATTTGGTAGCATTTATTTTTTTGGCGATGCCCGCGTTTAATTACCTGAATAAATGGCCCGATTTTTTGTCGTCAAATTTTGAAAGTGGAAATAGTAACTCGGTTGTGATCACCTTAACTAAGGAAACAAGAGATAAATTGCCGCTTTATGAAAAACACTTTTGCGAACAACGGGGAAGTTTAATCATCATAAATTATGAGGCATGGTGCAAGCACGAACTGCACGCTTCTTGTTTCCCCGACCCTCTGGCTTTTAACAGTATTTATGGCCATTTGCAAAAATTAACCGGTGCCAGCGTTAAAGATTTACAATTACATCGGGTATCCCGGCAAAAAATATTGGTTAAACCATAAGGTAATTCTATATTTGTAAAAAGTTTAAAACAACCCAATGAATAAAATTTTAATTGGCTTAAACGCCTTTCTACTGGCGGCTGTAGCCTTTCTATTTTTCAAAATTAATTCACTTTCCATGCCAGCTAAAGCGGAGACAGATATTCCTTTGGAATCTTCCGCCATCAAGGAGAAAGCACCCGAACACGTCGTAACACCTGTTGGCACAACGCCTACAGGAAAAATAGCTTATGTAAACATCGATGAACTGAATGAAAAAAGCATTGAGATCAATGATTTGATCAATGAGGCCAAGAGACGCAGAACAGCGATAGAAGGAAGTCTCGAGAACCTGAAAATGCAATATGAAAAGAAGATGGAGGAATATCAGAATTCAGCTAAAGCGGGTATTTTGCCTGCCAGCGAAATGCAGATGAAGGAAAAAGAAATTCTGAGTATTGAACGGGATGCTCAAAATAAACAATTGCAAATGGAGAATCTTTCCATGGACATCAATGAGAAAAACGAAGCTTTTCAAAAGAATGTAAAAAACTTTTTGATTAAGTGGAACAATGGCCGTTACGATTATATTTTAGCTTACAGTGAGGCTGTACCGAGCATGTTGTTGGGTAATACAACCTTGGAAGTCACCAAAGAAGTGATTGAGAAGTTGAATGATGAATACAGACAGAGTAAAAATAAAAAATAGTAGCATGAGCAAACTTCACGAGAAAATAAAATCGGTAGAAGAATTTCACAACGTGTTTAAAATTGGTAACGCGGATGAAGTGAAGTTAATTGACGAGAAAGACTACACCTTGCGCTACAACCTTATTAAAGAAGAAAACGAGGAATACCTGGATGCCTGCAAAAAGGGCGATATTGTTGAAATTGCAGATGCTCTTGGCGATCAGTTATACATTCTTTTTGGTACCATTTTAAAACACGGGCTTGAACATAAAATCGAAGAAGTGTACGACGAAATTCACCGTAGCAACATGAGTAAGCTCGATGAAAACGGTAATCCAATTTATCGGGAAGACGGGAAGATTTTGAAATCTAATCTTTATTTTAGGCCGGATATTAAAAAGATTCTTGGCCTATAACATTTTCAGGCGTTTCTATGAAAACGCGTGTAGGATCTGGAAAATAAAATTTTGCAAAATCACGGGCTTTATCACAATAATAAATACCACACCAAACAAGGCCCCCCAGAAATGGGATTCGTGACTGATGTTATCTGAATAGGAGCTTGTTCTTTTCCGGCGGATCAGATAATAACTTACCCCGAGCAACAATATCCCTGCTATCCAGCCCTGCATCGGAAAAAAGAAAAGGGAAATCCGGCTCAGCGGGCTGATCATGATGTAGCAAAACATAATGGACGAAATAGCACCACTGGCACCAAGAGATGAATAGTCCCTGTTGTTTTTATTCCGGAAATATTCTGTAAACGAAGCCGCGTAAATTCCACCCGTGAATAAAAGTATGTACAATAGCTTGCCCAATCGGGGGTCGAAAATTTCAGGATTACCAAAAAAACCTTCTTCCAGTTGTAACCCAAAACTGTAAAGTGCCAGACAATTAAACGCCAGATGGATGTAATCACCATGAATAAAGGCGTGGGTTAAAAACCGATAATGTTCACCGTTATGATGAATGGAGTAGGGATGAAATAAATATTTATACATCGCATTCCTGTCGTTAAAGCAATACAGTGAAAAGGTAATGATAATGGCAAGGAAAGTGTAGGTAATCATGGATAAAAGGCCTTCTGCTAAATTTAATGATTATTTGGATGGTGGGTTGAATCCCCGCTTAAAAACTTATTAATGGCGAAATGCCCGAGATAGATAAACGGAATGAGGCATATAGCTATCAGAAGTTTAAATGAGTAGCCCCAACTGGCATTGTGCAGAAATTCATTGTAGGTCCATTTACCAGGCAATACAAAGGCCACAAACTGCACAATAAATGTGTCTATCAATTGGCTAACAACTGTACTGCCGGTTGACCGGAGCCATATCATGCGATTGCCCGTTTTGTTCCTGAATAACCAAAACACCCATACATCCACTAGCTGCGAAACAAAGAAGGCGAGAATGCTGCCGACAATGATCCATTGACTCTGTCCGAACACAACGTGAAAATTCTCATCGTTTACCGGACTGAACGGTACCGCCGGAATGACCAACCCGATTGAGATAAGGATAAACGTGTAGGAGATCAGCCCAACGGTAATATAAGTAAGTTTGCGTACACCTTGTTTACCATAATGTTCGTTAATTAAATCCGTGAGGATGAATACCACCGGCCACAAAATAATGCCAATGCTTTGGGTGAAAAGGCCAAAGAATTGAATCAGCTTACCGCCAATTAATTCGGCAACCAGCGCATTGGTTATAAAAAATCCGGCTAAAATTATAAAAACCAGGTCCTTCCGTTTGGTGAAATCCATAGAATCGTTGTTGTGTTAACGGTTATTTATGTGGTTTGTTTATCAAAAATGTAAAAAATCAATAAGCAGCAAGTGACGCTGAACAAAATATTCAGTACCGCGTAAAATGTCATGCCTTGTTTTACTAGTAAAAATGTTTCGTAACCAAAGGTTGAAAATGTGCTCAGGCCTCCGCAAAACCCGGTAAGTAATAATAGTTTCAGGTGTACGCTTGTCCAGCCTTTATTTTGCCCCAGCCACAACACACCCGCAAAGATCAGGCAGGCCAGTGTGTTGGCCGCAAATGTGGCCAGTGGTAAAGAAGGTGTCGTTTTTTGGAGCAAAAGGCCAATCAGGTATCGGACCAGAGAACCTAACCCACCACCAATAAAAACGAGTAAAAAAGCCATGCCCTAAATATAATTAAATTATGCAGTTGAATTTTATGACGATGAATCCTTTTTATTGAATTTTACATTTTGTACATTCGTTCACCCACTCATTCTATATATGACTCCTATCACACTCAAAAGCAAAGTAACTGAATCAACCCATGTGTTGATACTTACCGAAAAATTTATCAACGAATTTAACCTGCCGGATAAAGTAAACGACTATATCGTTGGGCAGTTAAGTCAAAAAGATAAAAAAACGCTGACCTATAATTATATTGGCCGGTATATTTCCATTCTTGTGATTGAGAAAAATCCCCCGAAGAGTGGATTACACGAACGGGTGCGTAAACATGGCGCAACTGTGGCCGATGCGGTAAATGCCCACAAGGGAAAGGACGTATACATCTACAATCAAACCAGTCACCCCGAACTCCCGCTGGCTGCGGCTGAAGGTATTTGCCTTGCTAATTATCAGTTTGTAAAGTATAAAAAAGACCAAGCCAAGTCCCTTAATTCCCTTCAATCCATTGTGATTGCGAATAGTTCGATCAAGCCGGCCCGGGTGGAAGAGTTGAATATTATTTGTAAAGCCACCCTGATAGCACGTGATCTGGTGAATGAACCCGTCAATCATTTAAACGCTACCGACCTGGCGAACTCATTTAAAAAGATGGGCAAAGAAGCCGGGTTTAAAGTGGAGGTGTTGAATAAAGCGAAGATCACCCAGCTGAAAATGGGAGGTTTGCTGGCAGTTAATCAGGGAAGTGTGGATGAACCTACTTTTTCCATTATGGAATATAAACCTAAAAAACCCAGCAATAAAAAACCTTATGTATTGGTGGGCAAAGGTGTGGTGTATGATACAGGCGGTCTGAGCTTAAAACCAACCCCCAATAGCATGGACATGATGAAATGTGACATGGCAGGAGCCGCCGCAGTGGGAGGCGCTCTCTACGCCATTGCCAAAGCAAAATTAAATGTGCATGTGATAGGTCTGGTGCCTGCAACCGATAATCGTCCGGGATTCAACGCCTTCGCCCCTGGAGATATCATCAAGATGATGGATGGATCCACTGTTGAAATGTTGAACTCAGACGCCGAAGGGCGAATGATACTTGCTGACGCACTGCACTATGCAAAACGTTATCAACCCGAACTGACCATTGACATTGCCACTCTCACGGGAGCTGCCATGGCGGCCATTGGTACTGCCGGCATGGTAGGCATGGGTACAGCTACCGCGGCGCAAAAAGAAAAATTACACACCAGTGGATTGAATTGCCATGAACGCATCGCTGAATTTCCTTTCTGGGACGAATACGATGAGTTGATGAAAAGTGATATTGCCGATCAGAAAAATATTGGTGGCCCACTGGCGGGTGCTATCACCGCCGGCAAATTTTTAGCAAAGTTTACCGACTATCCCTATTATCATCTGGACATCGCGGGACCTGCATTTCTCTCCGGAAAAGATAGTTACCGCACTAAAGGTGGTACCGGGGTTGGTGTACGCCTCTTTTTTGAGTTCTTCAAAAATGTTTAACAGGTAAAGTGAACGTGTATGAAAAAAAATATTTTAGCACTTGTTTTTTGTTTGGGCTGGCTATGTGCCAATTCCCAGGACATACGTCAAAATTTAATCGTTGTGCATATCGACCCTTCCGCTAAAACTCAATTTAAGCAACGTATTTTTTCATACAAATTTTTAAATGGCAGTTTTGTTGGGACGGAGGAATTATTGAGTGTTCCTGGCCGGAGAGAAGGCAAGGATTATATCCGGATAGATATTGGACGGAGTACTATTTACAAAAACCGTTACCTGATTACCGGCATCGGAAACATCATCGATCTGGTAGAGAAAAAAGTGTTGGTGGATGGTCGTGCGCAATTGATAAAATGTGAGAACGACAGCGCCGTGTTTTACACCAACGATATTTTTAAGGGGAAATTTTATTCCGTGTACGATTTTAAAAAGCACGAATACGCGGAGGTGAAAGACCTTTTATTTAAACCCCGATTAGGCAAGGATGTGGAGTTTGATAAAACGACTACTCCGTTCAAAATTAATTATTACCCACAAGGGGGAGCTAAGGTTACCGTTTGTGAAGACGCTGGTTATGGACAGGCTGGAACCAAGGGAGGGCATGTGCCTGATCCACCCATTTATTGGCTTGACAATAACACATTTATTTACCCGCAATTTAATAAAGAAAATACGGAGGTATCTTTTTATAAAATAGACATCACCCTAAAAGAAAGCAGGCTGTTGGGCAAAGTGGCCATTACGCCGGAAGGCATTCCATCTGAGATCTATAAGTTGGATGAGCACCAGGCACTCATGTCGTTGGGCAGTCGTCAAATCCTGATCGATGTCAAAGAAAAAGCAGTGACCGATCTGCAATTGCTTAATAGGGGTCACGGCTTCAGTTATGAATGCAAAGCAGGTCCAAAAGGAAGGGCCATTCAATGGAAGGGCCAGGAAATTGGCAGGTTACATTTTAATCCACTCAACTTTGTTACCGACGATAACATCGCCGCCCTTGTCAAAGAAATAAACGTTGGCGCCGAAAGCTATCAACAGGGAATAGCGGTATGGAATGCCGATCACAAAACATGGGCGAGTGTCGATGCTGACGAAATACTCAGGGTGGTAGGCTGGGTGAACGAATAATGCCCTTCAACCGAATACGTTCGAAACTTTAGCTGTTTAGTGCGCGTTGAACTTTCTGGCAAAATTTTAGTAATTCCACTTTTTGTAGAAAATTTCAATATTCATTTGGTGTCTTTGGTTTCCAAAAAAAATATATCTTTACAACGTTTATGGTTCCCGGTTAAACCCGGGATTAAAATGGGAACGTGGTGAAAGACCACGGCTGTACCCGCAACTGTAATCTTTAGTACGCTTTAATTTCTAAGCCACTGTCGTATCGATGGGAAGGCATTAAAGTAAAAGAAAGTCAGGAGACCTGCCCTAAACACAATCACAATCCTCGGGAAAAAGGGTTAAGGATACACGTTGTGCGTGTCTTTATTTTTTTTCCGTCGTAATTATTGGATGCATGCAACAAAGGCCGCTAAAGTATCAGTCCATTAAATGCCCGCGTTGCGGTGACGATTTTGTTTGCAAAGCAAATGCCATTAGTAGTTGTGATTGTATGCAGTTGACCATATCGCGCGAGGAACAAGAATACATAGCCTACCGGTTTATAGACTGCATATGTAACCACTGTTTAAGAGAACTGAAATACGAGTATTATCTCATCCATCATCATAATAAACCCTATGCAGACGAAACTAAAGAATAATTTTACGAAAACCTGGTTGATCCTGTTTGGATCGATGTTTTCTTTTGAGCCCGCCGTTGCACAATATGCGCCACCGGCAGGGCAGGTTGGAACCACCGCTATATACAAGGACAGCTCGGCCTTTGTTAACTGGGCCACTGGATGTAACTTGGTAAGAGGATTTCAGGATATTTCAAACCAATCGTTAGGGTTTGCTTCAGCTGGTGATGCAACCATGGCCGTTGGCAAGGCGCAAACAAATGGGGTGGTGAGCCTGGGGGATCGTGGAATAGCCACCTGTACGTTTCTAAACCCAATTACAAACGGCCCGGGGTTTGATTTTGCAGTATTTGAAAATGGCTTTGATGATTATTTTCTGGAATTGGCGTTTGTTGAGGTTAGCAGCGACGGGGTTAATTTCACAAGATTTCCGTCACATTCACTAACAACGGTTACTGTTCAAACAGGTAGCTTTGGTTCAACAGACGCAACTAGCATAAACAATTTAGCCGGTAAATACCGTGGCGGTTTTGGAACCCCTTTCGATCTGCAAGAGTTAGCCTCCGCCGAAAATTTAAACGTTAACTCCATTACGCACGTGAGGGTCATCGATGTGATTGGTTCGGTGAACGATGCTTATGCTACCCTGGACAGTTTTGGAAATAAAGTGAATGATCCCTGGCCAACGCCTTTTCCTTCAGGCGGATTTGATCTTGACGCGATTGGGGTCATTCATGAGCAAACAACCGTTGGTATTCCCGGCTACGAGTGGAATAAGGCAGTTACCATTTTTCCCAACCCACTGCGGTCTGGTGGGGTGCTGAATATATCCGTTCCTACGGAAATTGTTTCGACGCGGTTATCGGATCTTACTGGTAAAGTAGTGGTTACCGGGGCGGATGACACAATGAGCCTGAAGGACGTTGCCGAAGGCATTTATATTCTTTTGGTTGAAACCGCGGAACAGGCGTACCGTAAAAAAATAATTGTGCGATAACGACATTTTAGCTCAGAACCTGTAAATAAAAGCGGTTTGATTGTCATTCAGGGGGTTAAGGAAAAACAGCGTTTTGTCGATTAGGCTGGGCTCAATGGTTGTTTCGTACCTAAGCGTTGGAAATCTTTTTTTGAGCAAATCCACCCGCGCGTCGATGTTTTCAGCCTGCCAGAATACCACGTATTTCGGTTTCATTTCAGGGGGTAATTTTTTATAGTAGTTTAAGGCGCTATCGCCGGTAAAGGTTCTATTGATACCACAAACAGAGATCCATTTACCATAATAAAAAAGCGGTGGCATTAAAAAATCATTCTCCTTATTGCTATCTTCCACAAAAAAATTGTGCGAGTCGTTTTTGTGGTACAGGTAAGTCATGGCCTCTACCCGGTGCCGCTTACTATATGAAGTACTCAGTATTGGTAATAGGATGAGATTAACCACGATGACAAAGGTTTTTGAAAAGCGAATGAGTTGAGGATTGAATCGGGTTTTGTATTTTTCATAGATCAAAAACAGGCCAACGGTTCCGGATATAATCATCAAGGGCAGCACAGTCATAATGAAGCGTTCCTGTTTGTTTGGAAAATAGGTGTGGAAGGTCAGGTAAAAAAATACCGGCCAGAAAATGAGTGGCATCTTTTTCCATGTAAAGAAATAACCCGCAAAAAGAACAATACTTAAGGGTGGAACGAGCAAGCCAAGAATCAGGTCGAAATACATGTGCCAGTTGTCGGTGCCATAAGCGTTGGCATTATCAAGGTTATACTGCACGTAAGAGAGAAACTCGGCAAAAGGTTGTTTCCAAATCACATAATCTACCAGACCCTGTGAAAGCATCACCACCGCTAAAAAGGAGAGCGTGAGCAATAAAAGTTGTTTAAAGGGTGTTCTTAAAATTAACAGTGCCAGGCCAAGCCCAGCGGTAATAAATACACTTTGAAACCGGATGGAAAAAGCAATCCCCAGCCAAAGCCCGGCTAATAAAAAGCTTCTTGTTGTTCCTTTTCCGGGGCCGCAATGATACATGGCCATTAGGATCGGCGGTACACAAACAAACTCTACCAGGTTCCGCACACTCATAAATGGCATAAACCAGTAAAAGGTAAGGAAAATGCCCACATACCAGGCCACCTTTTTTGTGCTGTACTGCAGGGTGATCTTGTAACCATAGCTAATGATGAGCAGAGACCAGATCGCATGCAGCAAACGGATGAAGAACATTTTAATCTGCGGATCAACAAGTCCGATTAAATGGAAGAACTTAAAAATATAATAATGGATGCCAATGTAGAACAGGGAATGTCCCTGCGGCACACGGCTGGGATCAGAAGCCGAAGGTAGCCAGTTGTTATAATCGAATCCGTCTACCCAGCTTTGCGACGATTCAATAATCAGGAAATGGTCGTCGTGCCAACCAAACCCTTTACTAAAAAAAACAGAAACAAGTCTAAACAAAAAACCGAGGATCAATAATTGGTGCAAAGGGCTATACCTGGTCTTAAAAAGCTGAATGTAGTGGTTCATTTTTGAGCTGTTTTGTAAAAATAAATAGCAACAAGGGAGAAAACAATATTCGGAATCCAAACGGCCAGGAGAGGAGAGCCAAAACCAGTAGTCGCAATGGTATTAAACACATACATCAGCATAATATAAATACAACTGAGGAACAGGCCCAGGGCCATTTGCAATCCAACGCCCCCTCTCACCTTGCGGGAAGATACGCACACGCCGATAATCGTAAGTATAAAAGTAGCAAAGGGGAAGGAGGTTCTTTTGTATTGTTCTACCTCAAAAAATTCGATGCGGTTGGACCCTTTTCGTTTTTCGTTGATGATGTATTCTTTCAGTTCAAAATAGGGCATCACTTCAATTTTACTCTCGTAACGATGCATATCTTCCGGAACAAATTCAAGTTTGATTTTTTTAGAAGGATAAAAGACATTTGTTTGTTTAAAAATTGGTTTCTGATTTTTTAAGGTGTCGAGGCGATCCTGTTCTATAATCTTACGTTCGTAAACGTTGGTAAGCAGCCAATTGTTGGAAGTGCTGTCCCACTTCATATTTTCGGCACTCAGGAAGTACGTTTGTTTATTATTGATCACATCTTCCAGACTGATTCTGAAACCTGTGTTTATTTTGTTGTCATAACTCTCCATGTAAAGAAAGCGATTGGGACCGATCCGCTTGTGAATGTTCTGTTCTTCTGTATTGTAACCATCATTGATCCATTTATCCACAAACTGAGTTTCTTTACGGATGGCATGTGGCAAAATAAAATGATTTAAAATGAGAGATGAAAATGCCAGGATAAACGCGCTGATAAGGTAAGGCCGCATGATCCTTCCAAAGCTGGTGCCACTGCTCAGAATGGCAATGAACTCAGTTTGCTGCGCCATTTTGGAGGTGAAAAAAATTACGGCGATGAATGTAAACAGGGGACTGAAGAGGTTACCGTAATGTGGGATAAACATCAGGTAATAATCAAAAATAATCTCCTTTAAGGGAATATTGTCCCCCGTAAAAGTGGGCATCTTTTCCTTAATGTCGAATACTATAAAAATGAGCAGGATCAGGGTAATGGAGAAGAAAAACGTTCTCAGAAATTTCCCAATAATGTACCTGTCTAATTTTTTTAAAAACATGGTTATAAACGCTGCGCTAATTGTTTTACCATTTTATTTTTCCATTCAATAAAGCTACCTTCCACGATTTTCTTCCTGGCTTCTTTTACCAGCCATAAATAAAGTCCCAGGTTGTGTACACTGGCAATTTGCGCGGCCAGCAGTTCGTTGCAAACCAACAAGTGCCGCAAGTAGGCTTTGGAGTATTCTTGGTCCACAAAGGTAGTACCGTTTTCGTCCAGCGGTGAAAAATCATTCTTCCATTTTTCGTTACGGATGTTGATGATGCCGTTTTGAGTAAATAACAATCCGTGTCGGGCATTTCGTGTGGGCATCACGCAATCAAACATGTCGATCCCAAGCGCGATACTTTCTAAAATATTTACCGGTGTACCAACGCCCATTAAATAACGGGGTCTGTCTTTCGGTAGAATATTAGTAACCACTTCGGTCATGGCGTACATTTCTTCCGCGGGTTCTCCCACGCTTAATCCGCCAATAGCGTTGCCAAAAGCATTTTTGGAAGCGATGTATTCGGCAGATTGGATTCTTAGATCTTTATACACACTACCCTGTACAATAGGGAAGAGTGCCTGTGCGTAACCATATTTTGGCTCGCTTTCGCCAAACCGTTGAATGCAGCGGTCGAGCCACCGGTGCGTGAGTGCTAACGATTTTTTTGCATAGTCAATGTCGCAGGGGTAGGGAGTGCACTCATCAAAGGCCATGACGATATCCGCTCCAATAATGCGTTGAATATCCATCACACTCTCCGGCGAAAAAAAATGTTTACTTCCATCAATGTGACTTTTAAAAGTAGCGCCTTCCTCGGTTAGTTTTCGTTGATTGGCCAGAGAGAATATCTGATAACCGCCACTGTCGGTTAAAATAGGTTTATTCCAGCCATTAAACTTGTGGAGGCCCCCGGCCTGTTCCAGCACATCCAGTCCTGGCCTCAAGTACAAATGGTAGGTATTGCCCAGAATAATCTGCGCTTCGATATCGTTTTTTAATTCGCGTTGGTGCACCCCCTTTACGGTACCGGCTGTACCAACGGGCATAAAGATCGGCGTCTCAATAATGCCGTGTCCTGTTTCCAGTAATCCAGCCCTTGCCTGTGAGTGGGGATCGGTATTTATAAGTGTAAATTTCAATGTTTGCAAAGGTAAGATTATTTACCCGCAAAAAGGTGCCCAAGTGCCGATTTTCAATCTTAACGGTCTCCGAATTTAACCCAAGGGTGCTTTTTATGTCGGTGAAATTAAGGCCTGTAACCGTGTAGTATAAACGCGTTAGCTTTTTGCGCTCTAAATAAACAAGGTCTTAAATAATGCTAAAACCTGTGGCATATTCTGGCAGGTATAATCTGCTACAATAAACTTGTCAGTTTTCTGGAACTTTTCCTCAGGCACTGCTATAACCAGCATTTGAGCAGCTTTTCCGGCGATTACCCCATTTAACGAATCTTCAATCACCACACACTCCTGTGGCGGTACGTTTAGTAATTCGGCGCAGTTAATAAACACTTCGGGATGGGGTTTACCATAACGCAGGTGTTCTGCGGAAACCGTTGCCGATAATGACAGACCTAAGTCTAATTTTATAAGCACTGCCTTCATTAATTGATTCGATGAAGAAGTGGCCAGACCCATTTTTATTTTTTTTTCCTTGCAAAATTGAATGATGTCGGCAATGCCATGAATCAGGGTTCCATTTGAATCGATCAGGTCGAGTAAAATGGACATGACCCTGTATTCAAGTTCAGTGGCGTTTACCTGATTGGCCTGATAATGATGGATCCAATAATGGATCACTTCATGTATGCGAAGTCCCATCGTTTTTCGGCATTCTTCTTCGGTTAGCGGCATTCCGGATTCAGCAAAGGCTTTCATCATGGCTTGTCGCCACAAAGGTTCGCTATCTATCAAAACCCCATCCATATCAAAAATAACCGCTTTTAAAGACCGATGCATTGTTAATTATTTTGTTTAATAAATGCAAATATATCCTATTTTGCAACTAAACCTCTGGGTAACTTTGTAAAATGCTCTTCCCCGAATTTAAAGAATTAGGATTACCCGAATTATTAACCGTTCTGGCGTGCTTCGGTTTTATATTGATTGTGATCCACTACCTGGTTAATCACTTACCTCTCGCCAACTTCAAAACAGCGGGTTTTTCAGCAAACGGCGATTTACAGCCTGTTTCGGTGGTTATTTGTGCCAAGAACGAGGATGATAACCTGACAGAATTTTTGCCAAAAGTGCTTACACAGGATTATCCCGATTTTGAAGTGATTGTTGTAAACGACTGTAGTTTTGATAATACGGAGAATGTGATTGATGAGTTCGCTAAAATCTTTCATAACCTTCGTAAAGCCAACATAAAAGAAGATGCTTATTATAAACACGGTAAAAAATTCGCGATGTTGGTGGGTATCAAGGCGGCGGCGCATAATCGGATTGTGCTGACGGATGCGGATTGTTATCCAGCTTCTGATCAATGGCTCAAACAAATGGCCGCGGGCTTTTCAGAGGAACGTCAAATTGTTTTGGGTTACGGCGCTTACGAAAAAACGAAGGGATTTTTAAATAAATTGATACGTTTTGATACGTTTATGATTGGTGTGCAGTATCTTTCCGCGGCTATTAAAAATAAACCGTACATGGGTGTGGGCAGAAACCTGGCCTATACCAAAGAACTATTTTTTAAAGAGCGCGGTTTTTCTAAACATTATCATATTAATTCCGGCGACGATGACCTTTTCGTAAACCAGGCAGCCACCGCTTCTAATCTTAACGTGTGTGTTAGTAAAGAGGCAGTTACTTATTCTAAAGCAAAAAAAACATTTAAACAATGGCGCCTTCAAAAGGCAAGGCATCTGACTACTTCGCCCCTCTATAAACCTTCTTCCAAAGCAAGAATTGTTTATACGTATTTTTCGCAGTATTTTTTCTATCTGTCTTTAATTGCGCTCGCGTTTAACTTCAGCACCTTGCTTCTGATCCCAATCCTCTTTGTTTTAAAAACCGTGGTACAGTGGATCGTTTTGAACAAGGCTTGTAAGAAACTAAACGAAAAGGATTTATTAACAGGAAGTTTTGTGTATGAGTTGATTCTTTTATTTATTTATCCTATCTTTCACTTAACAAAACTTTTCTACAAACCTAATAAGTGGACGAACTAGGCGACAAAGAGCAAAAGCTCACCACCAAAGCTGTTTATGACTATAAGTTGGTTGTGCTTGCTTTAGAAAAAGGCGATCAAAAAGCTTATGCCGAATTATTGCAACGGTATCGTGAAAGTGTATTTTACATGATGCTTAAAATGTGCAATAACAAAGATGACGCCGAGGATTTAACCATTGAGGCATTTGGCCGCGCGTTTAAAAAATTGGAACAATACAGCCCCGATTTTGCGTTCAGTACGTGGTTATTTAAAATTGCGAGTAATAACGCCATCGATTTTATCCGCAAAAAAAAGCAAAAATATTCCATCTCGATTGACAATAAACCGGCCAATCCTGAACATCAGGATTATTCTGATCATTCCGCAAACATTAAAGCGCATGGTCTTGACCCTGAAGAAAATTTTATAAAGAAGCAAAAGATTGAATCGGTGCGTATTTTGGTAGATACCTTAAAACCAAAGTATAAGGAAATGATTGAGTTATTTTATTTTCAGGAAATGAGTCACGAAGAGATTTCTAAAAAACTGAACCTCCCTATCGGTACCATAAAAGCCCAATTGTTCAGGGCACGCGATCTGCTTTATACAGCACTTAAAAACAGCGAAGGAAAAATCTAGAACGTGTCTCAGATTATCACAAAATACTTCCCTGGTTTGCCCGCAGAACAGCTTTCGCGTTTTGCAGAGTTGCAGGAGTTGTACAGCTTCTGGAATAACCAGATAAATGTTATTTCGCGAAAAGATATTGATTTATTGTATGAACGGCATGTTCTCCATTCGCTGGGTATTGCCAAAGTAATGCCTTTTCAACCTAAAACCAAAATCCTGGATGTGGGCACCGGCGGTGGTTTTCCAGGAATTCCTCTTGCCATTCTTTTTCCGGAATCGGAGTTTTTATTGGTTGACAGTATTGGAAAAAAAATTAAAGTGGTGAACGAGGTTGCAAATGCACTTAAACTGAACAATGTAACAGCCATTCAAAAAAGGGCAGAGGAGGTAGAAGGCAAATTCCATTTTGTGGTCAGCCGGGCGGTTACTGAATTTCCCATATTCTACACCTGGATCAAAAACAAGTTCTTACCCGATAGTTTTAACCCATTGCCCAATGGTGTTTTATATCTCAAAGGGGGCGACCTTCGTGAAGAATTTGGTAAATACTATGACCAGGCGCAATTCTATGACCTGAAAGATTATTTTGAGGAGGAATTTTTTGAAACGAAGAAGGTGGTTTATTTTAAGCGTTGAGGTGACTTGTTTTTACCTTGGGTTACACGGATAGCATATTCTTCTATTTATCAAATAAACATCATTAAACCGAATGACAAAGGCTCTTGCTTACAAAAGTATTTTAGCAATGTTTTTCGTTCTGTTTTTTCAAAATGGAGTGTTTAGCCAACGACTTAATCGTTTGAATAAAAAGGGTCAGCGCACGGGCCGCTGGGTTGTCTATCTGGATTCCGCAAAAACCATCAAATCTATGGAAGGCCGTTTCAGGAAAGGTGAACAGGTTGGAAAAGTGTACTGGTACACGATGCAGGGCGTTTTGGAACGAAAAGAAATTAATCGGTTCAGAAGGTTGAAAACTACAATTTATTACCCGGATGGCGCCAAACGATTGACTGGCAAAGCCCGATTAGAGGACAGCCCGGAAAAAACGCATTATTATTTTTATGGCACCTGGAGGTATTACGATGAAAATGGAAAATTATTGAAATATTGTTATTACAAAAAGGGTCACCTGCTAAAAACGGTGTATGCTGATAAGAATAATAAAACTAACGATTCGCTGATAAATGCACTAAATACTTTTGAAAAGCATTTTCTCGAAAATAATCAGGATTTAATAAGTCAAATTGACGCCAGCAAATGGGATCCCGCAAAAAGTGAAAAGTTAAGAACGCAGTTGATCCAGCAGGACAGCGAGTTATTTTCGGAATTAGACGCGTTTTTAAATCGCTTTGGATACCCATCAGTAAAAACTACCGGTGAATCGTCCAGCATTCCGTTTTTTATTATTAGTTATTCCACAACTGGCCTCCGCGAAAAATATCTTGAACTTTTTCAGGAAGCGGTTACCCGTGGCGATCTGGAAGCCAAGACCCTGGCTTTTTACATCGATAAACTAAAGATCGCGAAAGGGGAGCAACAAGTGTACGGCACCCAGTTTTATCTGGATCAAAAGACTAAAAAAATAATGCATTACCCTTCCATCGACCCCGATAACCTGGAGAAAAGACGCACAGCGGTTGGTCTTTGATTTACCAACTCGGATTCGCGGTTGCATTAGTCATTTACCTTCATCACCATTTGGTGTGTGTGACGGCTGCGCTGTTCAATTAAAATGGTTTTGTTCTCGCTGAGTTTCGCGATAATTTCAGGGTTGTGGTTCCTGATGGTCATCAACTGGACATCCTTATTGTATAACACTTTAAAATGTTTCTGTAGGTCGGCAATGAGCGACTTAATTTTATATTCCTCGTCGTCTACGCACACGCTAAAGCTAATGGCAGAATTCTGCATCATGTTAACACGCACCCCGTGTTTTGAAAAAATTTCAAAAATGGTACTTAGGTTATCTTCGGCGATGAAACTGAAATCTTTTGGTTGTATCGATAGAAGGATTTGTCCCGTTTTAAATATATAACTTGTAACCTGGCTTCGTTCATCTGTATCCTTAATTACAGTGCCCTCTGCCTCCGGTTCCAAGAAAGATTTTACATACAATGGAATATTTTTATTCTGAAGTGGTTTTATGGTTTTAGGATGGATCACCGAAACACCGAAATAGGTCAATTCGATAGCGTCGTGGTAGGTAAGTGTCTCAATTTTTTTAGTATTCTTAAAATATTTTGGGTCTGCGTTTAAAACGCCAGGTACGTCTTTCCAGATAATCACCTTCGCCGCGTTAATAAAATAGGCCAGTAGGGCTGCGGTATAATCACTTCCTTCGCGTCCAAGAGTAGTAGTGTAGTTTTCCGAGGTGCCACCGATAAAGCCTTGGGTAATAACCAGGTGTTGTGATTTCAAAAGAGGCATCAATTGAGTTTGTACCAAGGTTTCGCTGAGGGGGTAGTCCACCTTTCCTTCACGATAAGAATTGTCTGTTTGAATAATTCCACGGGCGTCCAGCCACTTGTTGTTCAAGCCTGTTTGATTCAGGTAAGCCGATACAATTTTTGTAGAGAGGATTTCGCCCTGAGAAACAATTTGGTCATAATGAAAATCGTACGAAGAGGACGGTTCTTCTTCGATGGCCCACAATAATTCGACAAACACATTTTCGATAGCATTATATACTTCATGGTTTTTATTTTCGAAAAGTTCGTCCAGTATTTTAAAGTGAAAATGCCGAATTTCGTTCAGGATCGTGGTTACGTCCCCGTCCTTATAAAAATAAGCTCTTGCAAGTGTTTCCAGAAGGTTGGTCACCTTTCCCATGGCCGAAACAACTACTACCGTTGGTTCTGTAGCATATTTTTTCAAAATGTGAGCCACATTTTTTACAGACCCCGGGTCCTTAACCGATGCGCCGCCAAATTTAAAAACCTGCATAAAAGATATTTTGTGCAAAGGTATAAAAAACAAAGGTTGTGATACAATTTATACCCGAAATTGAACTTCAATTCGTAGTTGAAACGAGGAAAACGCTTTTGGAATGGCAATTGCCGTAAATAGATTAATCACCTTAAAAGGGGATCAGGTGAAAACAAAAAAACCACTCCCGAAAAGGAATGGTTTTATAGGAAATAGGTATAAATTAGTTTCCAGGCTGTCCTGGTACAGGCTGAGAAGCAGGAGCCACAGGTTGTTGAACCGGGGCAACGGAGGTTTGCGCTTTCTTTTTGGTAACCGAGCCCGTATCGCCTTCGGTAATATTAGTCATGTCGCTTTTCGGAGCCATCATTACGCTCAACAGGATCAAAGCAATTGCAAGTCCCCAGGTAGCTTTTTCGATAAATTCGGTACCACGTTTAACACCCATGATCTGGGTTGCAGCGCCAAACTGGCTTTGGATTCCGCCGCCTTTTGAATTTTGTACCAGAATGACCAGAACAAGGAGTATGCAAACAATGATGGTTAAAACTGAAAAAATCATTTTATATAAGTTTATTGGTTATGCTTTAATTTTTGAATTAGGTTTGCAAAGTAAGCACTTTTTTGCGGATATTTCAAACTTAATATTTCATAAGCTCTAACTGCCTTATTTACACTGCCTTGCAAAGCGTAAATTTTGGCCAAGGTTTCGGTAACGAGGTGCTCATTTTCCAGCAGGCTCTCTTTGGCCTTTATTTCGGCCGTGAAAAATTTCTGATCTTCTTTGCTTCTGATGAGGCCCGGACTGGTTTCAATGATCTTATCAATGATGGCTTTGTTCTTTTCGCGTTTTCGCTGAAGGTCAGGGTTTTCTGCTTTGAGCTTTTTTTCTTCTTTTGGCTTTTGAGTTTTTAAACGCTCCGAGTTTACTTGTTCCTGTATTTGTTGTGCGGTTTGTCCGTTGTTTTTCTTCAATAAATTAAGCCATTCCACAAAACTTTCGGGTTCTTGTTTTGCTTTTGGGTGGTGAAGTTCCGGTGTTTTCAGAATTTCCTTTTCCACAAACGCATTCACCACTTGATTTTCTATTTCCTTTTCAAAGATTTCTTCGGGGTTTAAAACAGGTTTTTCTTTTACAACTTTATTTTCTACGCTATTTCCTGTCGCAAGTTCCGCGGCTTTCAAAATGTCGAGTTCTTGTTTCACATCTTCCTGTAACGAAGTTTCCTTTGTCACAAATGGCTCTGGCTTGTTTGCAATAACGGTTGTTTCAGGAGCCAATGAGGACGATTTTTCTCTTGTGTCTGTACCCGCAATTTCTAACTGATGAATAAGGTTAAACAGGTGGGTGCGATTACAAACCACGATCGCGGTCTTTTTTAGGCTTTGTTGATAAACCGAAGCGTCCCATTTTTTTGATGCCAGGCTTAGCAACAGGTGCGCTGATTGAAAATACGGAAAATCCTTCACCAGTTTCTGCAATTGCCCAACACTTTCTTTGTTTAAAAGCTGTGGGTTCTCGATGTATTTTAGTAGTTCTTTCGGCTGCATTACCAATTATTAAACGCCCTGTTAAAAATGTCTTCTGTAATTTTCCTGTAAATTTCCTGCACCAGTTCTGGTTCTTTAGTGGCAATGTTGTCTGAACTACTCAAATCTGCAAATTGGGTAAACGTTTGTTCAAAATTTTTGGTAGCGTCAAACTTATTGGAATATTTTACACTTACCGAAATGGTCATTCGATTTTGTCCGGCGAGGTCGTTACTTTGCGCGGCCACGGGATTTACACTGTAATCGGAAATATATCCGTCAAATTGGAGATCGCCGTTCTGCGCCATGAGTGCGAGGCTGGTTTGTTGGGATACCACATTTCTTAATTTTTCAGTAAAACGTTGTGAAAGACTCGGCGCTCCTAATGTGGTATTGTTCTTGAAAAAGGCCACGCTGATTGTTTTGGCTTCGGGCGGAATAGTGGCTCCGCTAAGCGATACCTGAGGTTTGCACCCGGATAGGGAAACGAAAAGGAATAAAAAAAATATGACTATTGGTTTCATTTATTCTTGAATCGCGTATTCGTTAATTTTACGGTAAAGAGTTCGTTCGCTAATCCCCAGTTCACGTGCCGCGTTTTTACGTTTGCCTTTGTGTTTTCGCAAGGCTTTTTTAATCATGTCTATTTCTTTATCTTGCAGCGAAAGCGTTTCCTCTACTTCAATTACCTGTGGGGTCTGATTATTATTCTGGATCACCGGTGAGTGAATGGTAAGCGCCTGGTTGTTTAAACTGTTGATATCGTTGTTATATACACGGTTAATTACCTGGAGGCCTTCGTTGCTTAAGTTACCGGTTTTGCCTGAACCGGCGGTTACAAGGTCGTAAACAATTTTTTTGAGATCATTTATCTCTGTCCGGTTATCGCGCAGCACCTTAAAAATAATTTCACGGTCGTTTTCAAACGAATTACCGCTACTATAATTGTCATTTTTTATAACGGACGGTAAATTGTGAGTGCCAAATTCTGGTAAGTACTTAGCGAGTGTATCTGCATGTATTTCCCTGTTTTTTTCAATAATCGAAATTTGTTCGGTAATGTTTTTGAGTTGACGGATATTTCCCGGCCAGTAATAATTGATGAGTAACTGCTCGGCATCGTCTGTTAGACGAATCACGGGCATCCTGTATTTGGCGGCAAAATCGCTGGCAAATTTCCTGAATAACAAATGAATGTCTTCTTTACGTTCTCTTAAGGGTGGTAAGTAGATAGGTACTGTATTTAACCGATAATAAAGGTCAGCCCTGAATTTTTCTTTTTCGAGGGCCTGGTAAAAATTAATGTTGGTTGCGGCTACAACCCTTACATCGGTTTTTAAAACTTTGCTGCTTCCCACTTTTATGTATTCACCGCTTTCAAGAACCCGCAATAAACGGGCCTGAGTTGCCAGAGGTAATTCGCCCACCTCGTCCAAAAAAATGGTGCCACCATTGGCCACTTCAAAATACCCTTTGCGTGCTTCAGTGGCTCCGGTGAAAGCTCCTTTTTCGTGGCCAAAGAGTTCGCTGTCGATGGTTCCTTCGGGAATGGCACCGCAATTCACCGCAATATATGGTCCGTGTTTTCTGGCGCTGTTTTGGTGAATGATTTGTGGAAACACCTCCTTGCCGGTACCGCTTTCTCCGTTTATTACTACGTTAAGGTCGGTTGGCGCTACCTGGCGGGCAATATCTACCGCGCGTTCAAGCAGGATGTTGTTTCCTATTATTCCGAATTTTTGTTTTAATTCCTGGTTGTTCATTTTTATAATTTTGTGAATCAAAAAGTTAGAGTCAAGATGCAAGAGCCTAAAACCAGGCATTTAATCATCAGTTGTCTAAATTTTTCTTAAACGAATAAATCTTTTTTTGCAATTCTACCTTTAACAAAGGACTTTTATCTAAGTTTTCTTCATTCTGATATTTCCTTCTGCCGCAGATTAAAAGTTGTGTTTGATGTTTAGAAGCGGAAGAAAGTAAAGTGGATAAAAATTCCGCAAAATTTTTTTTCGTTCTTAATCTGGAATTTTATACCATTCTTATTTCTTGTTTTGTGCATCCATCATTACTCTCCAACCACTTCCCCAATTAATGTACTTGTTGTGCAGCGGTCAATTTTTACATTCACGTAATCACCTTTTTTATGATTGCCTTTTGGAAAAACTACTACTGTGTTATGCGTGTTTCGCCCCATCAGCATATCCGTCGATTTTTTTGAGAAACCTTCTATTAATACTTCAAACGTTTTGCCAACCCCTTCGGCAGTTTTTATGCTGCTATTTGCTCGTTGAATATCGATAATTTCGGTAAGCCTGCGGCTTTTTACTTCTTCAGGTACATCGTCTTTGTATTTACGTTCTGCCAGAGTTTTTGGGCGTTCGCTGTAAGAAAACATGTAGGCGTAATCGTATTTTATTTCATGCATCAGACTCTTCGTAAGTTCATGATCTTCTTCAGTTTCAGTGCAAAATCCGGTAATGATGTCTGTGCTGATACCACAACCGGGAAGAATGCGGTTAATAGCCGCCATACGATCCATATACCATTCGCGGGTATAACCACGATTCATCATTTCAAGCATCCTGCTGCTTCCGCTCTGAACAGGCAGGTGAATGTATTTACAAATGTTATCGTATTTGGCCATGGTCTCGAGAACATCATCTGTCATGTCTTTCGGATGGGAAGTTGAGAAGCGAACCCTGAGTTTCGGATTTACAAGAGCTACCATTTCGAGTAGTTTTGCAAAACTTACAGCAGCTTCTTTTTGTTCGGCCGTCAGATTTTCTTTTTTTAAGCCCCCGCCGGTCCATAAATAACTATCTACGTTTTGACCGAGTAGGGTCACTTCGCGGTATCCTTTTTCGAACAAATCATGGGCTTCGGCAACAATGCTCATGGGCTCGCGGCTTCGTTCCCTGCCACGTGTAAAGGGTACCACGCAAAAGCTACACATGTTATCGCAACCACGCATAATGCTGATGTAGGCTGTTACACCATTGCTGCCTAATCTCACGGGTGTCAGGTCGGCATAGGTTTCTTCTTTACTCAAAATAACATTAATGGCTTTGTGTCCATCTTCGGCTTCGTGAATGAGGCCCGGTAAATCGCGGTAAGCATCTGGACCAACTACCATATCCACCAGTTTCTCTTGTTCCAAAAATTGAGATTTTAGCCGTTCTGCCATGCAACCTAAAACACCTACCAATAATTTCGGGTTGTTTTTTTTTGCCCGTTTAAAATCATTTAACCGGTTTCGTACACGCAATTCAGCGTTTTCGCGAATGGCGCAGGTATTTAAAAAAATCAGGTCAGCTTCTTCAAAATTTTGTGTGGTGTCATATCCTTGATCCATTAAAATAGAGGCCACAATTTCGCTGTCTGCAAAATTCATCTGGCAACCATAACTCTCTAAAAACAACTTTTTTCCACCGGGATTTTTGGCTTCAAGCATAAATGCCTCTCCCTGTACACTTTCATCAATAATTTTATTCTCTCCGTTCATTTTACGTTTGCAAAATTAGCTAATTAGTGACAAATTGACATATTTTTAACATTTTTATGCGCAATATTCACTAAATATATCACCTGTTGACTTATTTAATTGCATTTTATTTGAATAATTTTTTTTCTTTGCAACCCATAAATGCAAACTTTCACGTTTGGGTTTAGGTTTTCATACATATATATATAAGAATGAGTAAAAATTTAGTTATAGTAGAGTCCCCCGCCAAAGCAAAAACAATTGAAGGATTTTTAGGAAAGGATTTTACGGTTAAATCAAGTTTTGGGCATGTACGCGACCTTGTAAAGAAGGGTTATGGCATCGACGTTGAAAACAATTTTACTCCCACTTATGAGGTTCAGCCGGATAAAGAAAGGGTTATTGCGGAGTTGAGAAAGTTAAGTAAAGGAGCGGATATGGTTTGGTTGGCGTCCGATGAGGACCGCGAGGGGGAGGCTATTAGCTGGCACTTGTATGAAACCCTTGGGCTCGAAAAAAGTCGTACCAAACGAATTGTTTTCCATGAAATTACAAAACCCGCCATCGAAAAAGCGATCAAAAATCCGCGGGAAATTGATATTAATCTCGTAAACGCGCAGCAGGCCCGTCGTATTCTTGACCGTTTGGTAGGCTTTGAATTGTCGCCCATTTTGTGGCGTAAAGTGAGGCCGAGTTTATCGGCTGGCCGCGTACAATCGGTTGCGGTTCGTTTAATTGTGGAACGGGAACGCGAGATCCAGGCATTTAAATCCACTTCTGCATTTAAGGTGTCGGCGCTATTTAATGTAGGAAAAGGTATTTTAAAAGCGGAACTGGACGAACGGTTTAAAACGGAAGGGGAGGCCAACGCGTTTTTGGAAAAATGTAAACAAGCCATATATACAATTAATAGCATTGAAACAAAGCCTGCTAAACGTACACCAAGCGCGCCGTTTACAACCTCTACCCTGCAACAGGAAGCCGCCCGTAAACTTGGGTTCAGTGTATCGCAAACCATGGTGGTAGCGCAGCGTTTGTACGAGGCAGGTAAAATTACTTACATGCGTACTGACTCGGTGAACCTCTCGGAAACTGCCATGAATCAGGCGAAGGAGGCAATTACGATTAATTACGGGGATAAATATCATCACCCGCGTCAGTTTAAAACCAAAAGCAAAGGTGCGCAAGAAGCGCATGAGGCCATTCGCCCAACCTACATTCAAACCACCGAAATTTCGGGTGAACGTAACGAACAGCGCTTGTATGATTTGATCTGGAAACGCACCATCGCCAGCCAGATGGCCGATGCCGAACTGGAGAAAACAACGGTAAAAGTGGGTATCAGCTCTACCAATGAGCAGTTTGTGGCACAAGGTGAAGTGTTGAAGTTTGACGGTTTTTTAAAAGTGTATATTGAAGGAACTGACGACGAAAACGACGAAGAGAATTCGTCTATGTTACCGCCCATGAACCAGGGTGATAAATTGCTCGTGAAAGAAATTACCGCTACGGAGCGGTTTACCCATCACCCGGCAAGATATACGGAAGCCAGTCTGGTAAAAAAACTCGAAGAGTTAGGCATCGGCCGACCGAGTACTTATGCGCCAACCATCAGCACGGTTCAAAAAAGAAATTATGTTGAAAAAACCGACAGAGAAGGTTCTCCGAGAAATTATACGCACTTAACTTTTGAGGGAACAAAAATAACTAAGGAAATAAAAACCGAAAATACGGGCGCTGAAAAAGCGAAATTGTTTCCTACGGATATTGGTATGGTAGTCAATGATTTCCTGATCCAGTATTTTCCAAATATCATGGATTTTCACTTCACTGCCAGGGTAGAAGAGGAGTTTGACGAGATAGCAGAAGGTAAAATGAAATGGACCGATATGCTGAAGGATTTTTACAAACCGTTCCACAAAACCGTTGAAAATACCATCGATAACAGCGAACGTGCAAGCGGTGAAAGGGCTTTGGGCAAAGATCCAAAAACCGGCAAACCGGTAATCGTTAGGATTGGTCGTTTTGGGCCACTCGCCCAAATTGGTGAAACGAATGAGGAAACCGGTGAAAAGGCCACCTTTGCCAGTTTAAGAAAAGAACAAAGTATCGAAACCATTACTCTGGAAGACGCACTGGATTTGTTTAAATTACCAATGAATCTGGGGACTTATAAAGAGAAAGAAGTGATTATCGGGGTTGGTCGTTTTGGGCCTTATGTAAAATTTGGAGACGATTATATTTCTATTCCGCGTACCGAAGATCCGTTGAAAGTGGATATGGACAGAGCCATTGAACTGATCGGCGAAAAGGAAATTGCCAATGCCCCCATCGCTTATTTTGAGGGCAAACCGGTTACCAAAGGGAAAGGCCGTTTTGGTCCGTTTATAAAATATGGCGACTTGTACATCAACGTGCCACGTGCGTATAATTTTGATGCGCTTTCACAAAAAGACATTGATGAATTGGTGAGTAAAAAACTGGAAAAAGAAGCGAACCGTTTTATTCAAAAGTGGGACAGTGAAAAAATCGCCATCGAAAATGGTCGATGGGGCGCATTTATTCGTTTTGGTAAACAAATGCTGAAACTTACCCGTGCGGAAGGTGGTAAATATGCGCCTGAAGAACTTGCGGCGTTGTCGTTGGAAGAAGTGAAAGCCATGATTGTACAACAGGTTCCTAACGCGTTTGATAAAGGGAAGAAAGGGGCTGCAAAGAAAGGCGCTTCGAAAACCGCGGTTGTAAAATCGATAACACCAAAAACCACGGTTAAGAAAGCTGCTTCTAAAAAAGCCGCACCGAAAAAAGCAGCGGCCAAAAAAGCCGCACCAAAGAAGGCGGCAAAGAAAATCAAAAAATAAATTGTAAAGGGGGCCGATTATTAGGATCGGCATTTTTTCATGCCTTTATCTTTTATGAGCTTATAGGAGCCGGAGTTAATTTCCTGAGATTGAAAGAGGGAAGGCACGGATGTTTTGATAACATTAAAAGTATAAAAATCTTTTGGCAGCGATTTCGTCTCTTTGTTTTTGTTGATATTAAATTACGTGGCAATCCGCTCACTACTATTTATTAATGAAGTAATCTACCAACGTCTTTTCACTGGTGAAAGAACTTGTTGTAGCGGCGAGTCTTTCATATTTTATAAGGCCAATTTCTTTAGTATAATAACTGCGGCCAGTTATAAAACGGGGACCACTATTATAATTCTCGAAGTGAGATAGCACGATCGTTGGAAAATAATTTTTCCCAGATATTATAACATTGCTATCTTTTGCAATGATTGTTGACCATTTTGCATAATGACTAATATAACTGGTTAACCAGCTACTCCCAACAGGCAATGAGTCAGAAATAATTCTCACCAATGGTTGGGTAGGATCGGCGTAGGTGGCAATTTGGCCCTCCTGATGCGCGCGATATCCCCAAAGTGGCGTGTGGTTATATATGGGCACATAAAACGTATCGGACTTAAATGTATAATCTAGCGAACGCACCGTGTAAGTATCTTTTTGATAGGTGTCCGAAGTTACAATTTTTGATCCATCACTGTATATCCAGTAAGATCCGGGATAAGCCGGAATATAGGGAAGAGGTTTAATGGTATCGATCTTTTTTGGAGGTGGTATAACTTGAGGATTTGCAGTAACAACGGGTTGTTCCTCTTTTGGGGTATCTTTTGTTTTTTTACACGAAAGGGTCAATAAGAGTATGGCTACAAGAAGATAGTTTAATTTAAGCATAAGAACCTGTTTTAAAGAGAACGCATAAAGCAAACAAGGGGTTGGGTTAATACCCGAAATTTTTCAGACGGCTTTCATTACTCCTCCAGTCTTTGTCCACCTTTACAAACAGCTCTAAAAAAATCTGCTTTTTAAAGAACGTTTCCATGTCTTTACGCGCCGCGGTGCCCACCCGTTTTAAGGCACTGCCTTTATCGCCAATGATGATCCCTTTCTGGCTGTCGCGTTCCACTAGGATATCCACTTGGATCTTGATGATCTTCTCTTCTTCTTTAAAAGAATTTACAACCACTTCCACACTATAAGGAATTTCTTTTTTATAGTTGAGCAGGATTTTTTCCCTCACAATTTCACTCACAAAAAAACGCTCTGGTTTATCGGTAAATTCTTCTTTGCTGTAAAACGCGTCGCCATTCGGAAGCAGTTCTATGATGCGGCCCATAATTTTATCGATGTTGAATTTTTCGAGTGCGGAAATGGCCATAATTTCCGCGTTTGGCAAACGTTCGCGCCATTTGAGAATTGATTCTTCGAGTTGGGCCTGGGTGGCAATATCAATTTTGTTTATCAAAAGTAATATTGGCGTTTTTGTTTTCTGAAGTTTAGCCAGATAAGACTCTTCGAGTTGTATGTCTTCAAAAATATCGGTGATGTATAAAAACAGGTCGGCATCGGCAAGCGCGGTAATTACAAACTGCATCATTTTTTCCTGCAGTTTATATAGGGGTTTAATAATTCCAGGTGTATCGCTGAACACTACTTGGTAATCGTCGCCACTTACAATACCCATTATCCGATGACGGGTGGTTTGCGCTTTGGAAGTAATGATGCTGAGGCGCTCTCCCACCAGGGCGTTCATTAAGGTAGATTTACCCACATTAGGGCAACCGATAATATTTACAAAACCTGCTTTATGGATTTTAGTCATGCTGATAACACTCGTTTTAAGGATGGGCAAAGGTACGTTTTAATAACGGGATATTGGAAAGTAAATTCACGCAATCCGATGCCGTATTTGAACGTTTAGCTGCGTGTTTTTAGGGTGTTAATGCTTCTATTGAAAACGAAAAATCTATCGGTTTAAATAAAGCTCGCGGTTTTTAAGCAGGAATATCGGACATCTAAGTCATCAAACAACTTTATTAGTGTCACAACAGATAGGCAACTTTCCCTCCGGCGCCCTTATCAATCGCTTATAAGGTCTTCGGTGTTTATTTCAAAGAAATAACAAATCATATTTTTACTGCTTAACAGTATGGGTATATCTTTTGTCAGTGGATGTTTGATATTCAATCAAAGGCAATACAAAAGCGACGGTTTACCGTAGGTTTTGCATATAAATGCCACAGCAAATGAGCTCGGTTATAACAACAGGCCAATAAATTCCGCCGGTAAACAAATTTCGTGTGTAAATGTTTATACCTTTAGATCAACCTTCTTTGAGCCTAAATGAACGAATCAATTACGCCTGAGACCATTTTTTTGCATGCGGGCAGCGCCCTATTGCTTATAAATAATGAGGGGCAGATCATTAAAGCTAACCCTTTTGCTGAGCGTTTGTTTGGCTGCGGAAAAGATGGTTTGTATCAAAAACACCTACAGGCGATTTTTTCAACTTCCATTATTGCTTTTTTACCGAGTGCAGTTTCTTTAGCAGAGCAATTTGATACATCCACTTATACTACGCACAATTCAGCTGAAGTGATTGGTCGTAAAATTGATGGGACCGAGTTTCGTGCAGAATTTTTTTGTTCAGCAATCCCTGGAGCATTGGCAGTTGTTACCGTTACAAAATTGTGCAACCAGGAATGGGAACAGGTAAGTAGTTTGTTTGAACCCCAAATTCGCTCACCTGAAGAGCCGATTCTGATTCACACACCAAACGGAAGTATTTTAGCCTGGAGCCACGGTGCGGAAAGAATGTTTGGTTATTCCGCGGCCGAGATCGTGGGTAAGCAAATCTCCACAATACTGCCACCCCGGTTGTTAGGTGAACAGGAGGTGATTCTAAATAAAAGTTTAAACGGTCAGCAAGTTGAGGGGTATGAGACCACCCGCGTCACAAAGAATGGCGAATTTATAAAAGTTTTAATGACTATTTCCGTAATAAAAAATAGTCAAGGTGAAATTATTGGGTTTTCGGAATCATTTAAAGATGTTAATGCTAAACAATTTTCAGAGAAGAGGAAGGATTTGAACGAAACGTACTACCGGTTGTTGTTTGAAGAGGCGAATGACACCATTTACATTACAGATCCATCTGCGCGTCCGAAATTCCTCGATATTAACCAAAGCGGTTGTAGACTGTTAGGCTATACGCGAGAGGAGTTGCTTGGGATGACTACTTTTGATATTATTTTCGAAGAAGACCTGGTTACCAGTCCTTCCAGAATGGACGAACTACGCTCGGGCAAGGCTGTAAGGGGCGAGCGACGTTTGAGAAGAAAAGATGGAAGTGCTGTGTTTGTTGAGTTATCGGTTAAACAAATGGAGGATGGAAATTTTATGGCGATTGTTAGGGACGTGGATGAGCGCAAGGCGATGGAAGCCAAATTGTTTTCCAATGAACGTCGGTTTCGTGCTTTGGTGGAAAATAATTACGATATCATATCTTTAATCGACGAGTCTTTTCAACCCATTTATAGAAGCCCTTCTTTAAACCGGATAATGGGTTTTGAAGAAGAGAATATGAAAGCCAGGAGCGAAGGTGCTGACATTCATCCGGAAGACAGGGAACATCTGACGGAGGTTTTTAAAAAAGCGGCTGCAAACCCGGCTGTCCCTTTAAGTACCACTTTTCGTCGGCGACATAAAAACGGGCATTATATTTGGCTGGAGGGTATGGTTACTAATTTACTGCACGATCCTCACGTTAGAGGATACGTTACAAATTTCAGAGACATTACAGACAGTAAAATTGCTATGGATCGATTAAAGGACAGGGAATTGTTGTTCAGAACCATGGTTGAAAATAACTATGATATCATCGCACTCCTCGATCATAAATTAAGAACCTTTTATCGCAGTCCCTCTGCTAGTCGCATCATGGGTTGGTCGGATGATGAAATGAAAGAACTAGATGGACGTGAGCATATCCATCCTGATGATAGAGAACTTGCTGAAAATTTTGTGAAGGAATCTATTGAAAATCCGGGAAAAGCTATTGCTGCGAAGTTCAGGAGAAAACATAAAAATGGAAATTATCTTTGGATGGAGGGCACCATTATCAACCTCCTGCATCAAGAGGGCATTAAGGCATTTGTAACAAACTTCAGAGATATTACGGAAAGGAAACAAGCGGAGGATGCTCAACGCGCCAATGAGGTTCGATTTCGTACTCTTATCGAAAACAATAACGATATCATTTCGCTCATGGATGCTCAGTTTCGAATTACTTACCGAAGCCCATCTGCCCAAAGGATCATGGGTTGGACCAATGAGGAATTGATGCAACAGGAAGCGACCTTAAAAGTTCATCCCGATGAACTGGAGGATGCGCAAAGAACGGTGAAGGAAATGCTTGCCAACCCTGGCAAGCCAATACATACGTTGTTTCGAAATCTACACAAAGATGGTCACTATGTTTGGTTGGAAGGCACCGTAATTAATTTATTGCATGACGAGCATGTCCGGTCCATCGTTTATAATTACCGCGATGTTACCGAACGCAAAGAAGCGGAAGAGAAGATAATTCAACTTAACAAAAGTCTCGAAGAAAAAGTAATTAATCGTACTCTACAGTTGGAGCGAACCATTGCTGAGTTGAGAGAGAGTGATGAAAAGTTCGAAAAAGTATTTACATCCAGTGCCGCAGGAATAGCCATTACTTCTGTGCCTGATTTAGTTTTTACCGATGTGAACAGCGCTTTTGAGGAGATGACTGGCTTTGCGAAAGAAGAGTTGATTGGAAGTAGTTCCTCCCAGTTGAATATGTCTGTTAGTTTTGAGCGTCGCGATCAAATCCTCGCTCAAATTTCTGACACCGGCTCGGCAAAAAATTTTGAAATGGAGCTGCGAACCAAAGCTGGTAACATTATTTCTTTGTTAGTAGCGGTTGAACAGATTATCCTCAAGAAAAAAAAGTATAACATCAGCATTATTTATGACATTACTGATCGTAAGAAAACCGAGGCGGAACTCATAGCTGTCAATAAGGAACTGGAGGCTTTTTCCTACTCCGTTTCCCACGATTTAAGAGCGCCACTGCGCGCCATTCACGGATACGCTCAGGTATTGGGTGAGGACTATTCGGAAAAAATTGGCGGAGAAGGCGCAAGGGTCATTGGCATGGTGCAAAGCAACGCTGCCAGAATGGGAACCCTTATTGATGACTTGTTGGCGTTTTCACGTTTGGGTAGAAAAGAAGTTCAAAAGAGAGAGGTTAATTTGCTCACTTTAACCGAGGACGTTATAAAGGAATTACAGCGATCGCACCCACATCAGGCGGAGATAAAAGTAGATGTAAATTGCAAGGCGCTGGCCGATTTTTCCTTATTAAATCAGGTAATGGTTAATTTAATTTCAAATGCCATTAAATACTCATCCCGCGTGGAACAGCCCAAAGTTGAAATTGCTGCATATGATACGGACGTTGAAACTCGGGTTACCGTTAAAGACAATGGCGCTGGATTTGACATGCGATATGCCAATAAATTGTTCGGTGTTTTTCAGCGGTTGCATTCACAAGAGGAGTTCGTTGGAACTGGAGTGGGTCTGGCCATTGTTCAGCGCATCATTACAAAACACGGAGGCATTATTTGGGCCGAAGGCAAGGTGAACGAAGGCGCCACATTTACATTTACATTACCCAAACTAATAGTTATATGAATACACAAGTAGAGATTCTTTTAGTAGAAGATAACTTAAACGACGCCGAGTTGGCCATACGGGCGTTAAAAAAGAACAACCTGGTGAACCGGCTCATTCATTTAAAAGACGGATCGGAGGCTCTTGATTTTATTTTTGCGGAAGGGGCTTATGCGGGAAGGGATATGGACAATTTGCCCAAGGTGGTCCTGTTGGATTTGAAAATGCCAAAAGTAAACGGGATAGAAGTACTTCAGCGGCTTAAGTCAGACAACCGTACAAAAAAGATCCCGGTGGTAATCCTGACATCTTCTAACGAAGATCCGGATATTAAAGTGTGTTATGAATTGGGTGCAAACAGCTATGTGGTAAAGCCGGTGCAGTTCGATGGTTTTGCCAAGGCGGTTAATGAGTTGGGGATGTATTGGATGCTCATTAATCAACCGCCGGTTTAAACTCGTTCCTGTTGTTGTTAAGCGAAGAAAAGGCATGGAAAATTATTGGTTAACCAGCAGTGGACGATATTTTCTGTTTATCCAATCAATACTTTCGTTTAACAATAATAGGTGCCAAAAATCCTTCGAGCTTAAACCGGTTTACTGGTAACAATAACTCGTAGCCAGACAATTTCATAAAGATCCCAAATAAAAGATCTGCTAATTATACTCAACATGTAAAAGGTCGTGGACCGTGACGGGTGTCCATTTTTTTTCGTTAAAAAATAGCTGTTATCTTTTGTTTGTTGTGAAGCTTACAGTTATTAACCGCAAATTAGTTTAAATATTGCCTTGTATTTTCAGCAAAGCATCATATTATCTTGTTTGCATGCCTATTTTTCCGGCAACCCCCATTTTTTTACAAGTTCCGCGTTAAGGCCGCCCTCAGACGGGTTGGGGTTTCCTTTGCCGGTTGTAATTAAATTTTTTAAACTGCCCTGTATGTAACTGGTCCAGGCATCGAAACACACGTCGTAACATTCATAGTGAGGTGTTAGTCCTTCGTGGGTAAACACTACTTGCGTTTTTCCATTCGTTTCCGAAATATCAAATATGATGCGGTCGCCGATCCATTCGTTTTTGTCTTTAGTGAAACTGAACTGATTGTTCAGTACCAGCCACACTACTTTTTTCTCAGGAATCACTTCCGCCAATTTCATTTTGCAGGCATGGACCTCCTTGTAATGGTAAATGAATTCGTCATTTAAATGGCTCGAATTACCTTCTATTTGCTGCGACCACCAGCCCCGCACATTGGTAATAGCGTCAAATGTTTCTTTTCGCGATTGATCTATCCAAATAGTCGTTGTAAAATTCTCTTGTTTCATCGTGTGAGTTTTTATAGTTGTTTCATTCTTGTTGATGGATTCGGAAGGATGGTGCGAAACCAAGAGGAACGCGTTAAGGAAAAAGCAGGGGACGAGAACGTTTTGTTGGATACTCCTCTTATTTTCATGATTTATATATAACATAAAATTAGGATTCATTGTGGTGAACCCGACTGTGCGAAATGGACATTCTGGAGGGTGGATCAGGATGTGTGCAAAGGGCGTTTCACTTTTTAAGAAATTATGCCAGTATCGGCTATAGGCAATTTGATATTGGCAACTGAATTGTATTCTATGATTCGATAAATTCTTTTTTCAAATTTTAATGGTTTAAGCGTTAAGTTCGTTTATATGAAATATTCAGACCAATATATTATAGTGTATTTGCTTTGCTAGCCTTCTACAATGTTATCTGCAAAGTTGTTATCAGTTTTTAGCTATGCTCACTGGTTAAGCATTCACATCGTTTTTCAGAACATTTCGGAAATAGAATATTTGGTTCCTTGTCAAATTATGACACGTTTTTTTTTTGACGTTGCCGGGAATGATCAAATAACCAACCGTGTTTAAACGGTTGGTTACTCTGCAACTTTTCCGTAGATTGTCAGCTCACTCAGTCCCATTTGTTAGATTGGTTTATTTGTCGGAGTCGCTCTTGTCGTCAGATGAATCGGTTTTTTTGAATGGATTACTGCTGAAGCGAAAGGCAATACTAACAAACCACTCTGCCATGTATGTTTTGTCATGTAATTGGCTAAAATCGAGATTATCCTTAATAACATCACCCTCCTTGTATTGCCCTTTTAAGACATTTTTTTGTGTTGCGGCCACACCAAGACTTATTGAAAGATTGTCGGAAAAGATTATAGATGGTGCAATTAGAACATTAGCGTTTGTGACATCACTTGCAAAGTTTAAGCTCAAACCACCAACCATTCCGAATTGGTATAAGTTATTAGAAAAGAAAAACTTGAAATTGTTTGCGGGGTCTCCTTTTATCCAGAAATATTTAGCCAAAGGTTTCCAGGTAATCATGATTGTAGGGCTTACATTTTTTAGGAAATAATTTTTTTGATTATTTTGCTTGGTAATTATAAACAGTTTGCCAGAGGTGTCAACTTGGCTAAAATAATTGTTCACAGGGTTCATCATGTTGGGGATAAAAGTGAACCCGTACATAACACTCCAGGGAGATTTAGTTGGAGTTTTGTAAACACGGGTCCAGAAAACTGTATCTTTTTTTTCAGTAACGCGTGTTACCTTAATAGTGATGGTTTGGTTATACCTTATTTTGAATCCTAGCTTTTTTGGAGGTGTTTCAGTTAACGAAATGGTTTTTCGGGCAAGGGCAATACATTTTGCGTATTGAGTTTTATTTAGTTTTTTGATTATTTTGTTTAGTTTTTCTATTTGGTCTTCCACATCATTCTCTTCAGCTACATTTTTTAAATCGCGAATAGCTTGCTGTAATTCATCTGGCGCGGAGTTACAGTCGTCTGATGCAAGCCACGAGACTTCTAAAGGAGGAATTTCGTTGTCTATCTTCTGGATCTCAAAAGAGTAAGCATGTTTTGACTGATCGGGAAGCATGTTTTTTATTATCAGAATGGGTTCAATTCCTACGTCGATTGATTCACTTTTAGTTTTTTTGTCAGCAAGGTCAAATGTAATCTGTGCATTGACGGCTATGCTGAATGTTATTGTGATGAGGCCCGAAAATAATTTTGTTTTCATAGATTGTTTATTTTAGTTAGTAATTTTTTTTTGTTTAAGACCGGACTAGTAGAATCTTTCAGGTTTAGTGGGTCGAGAGTTATTTCTTTAACAGTGGTGGCCATTTCACCATAACTGGTCTTTTTTCCATTGCGTAAGCGTAGAGAGCATATTAGGGCGATAAGGCCTGTTGCATAGGCGCAGGCGTGTGAAGATCCTTCAAACGGTAATTCCGTGAATTGTGTTTGAAGGGCTGAGAGGTCAAATTTACCGGGGCAAACTAACGATATTGAGTCCCAATAGTTATTCGAGACGAGTCGTTTATACTTGTCGTTTTCTTTTTTAATTCCGGCCACTGAAATAACGCCATTTAGACCTGCTGGCACCGTTTTGCTGTTCGCGAAAAAATTACCAACGGCAGAACAGAAGACAATATTGTTTCCTTTATTTAGTTCCAGAATATGCTCTTGAATAGTTTGTTTTGAATCCTCCGGGCAATTTTCAATCGCAAAGCTACAGTTGACGACATATTGTTTATCAACTTTAATTATTTTTTTGAGAAGTAAAAGTGCGTTGATGAAATCCGAAGAATTGAATCCGGCTTTTTTCGTTAGTTTGATGGATTGTAGATTTACGGATGGAGCAATTCCTAAAAATCCCTTATTGCCCTTAATTATTGAAAACATTGCTGTTCCGTGTCCGAGGGTATCAGTAATATCGTTGCTTAAAACAGTATGCTCCGTTATTGTGCCGGGTTGGTTTATGTTTTTGACCAATATACCTGAGTCGAGTAAAATCACTTCCACACCTTCCCCTTTTGTGGTATCCCAAATTTGGGGAATGCCGAAATCTGCCAGGTACCATGATTTCTCATATCCGGGCAAATCTGGCGCAAAATCAAAACCGCCGGCCCAGTAATAGTTCCCAGCCTCGTCTTTCAGCCAATTATCAGAACCTTCAAAAACTTCTCCCTTATAAAGATTACCATCCACGTCTAGAATGGAACCCGGAGCCAGGTATTGATAACTTGGGGCATTAAGACTGGGCTTGCCAAGTCTCACATTCAAATAATCTTTCACCGTTACTTTCATTTAACCTTTGGGATTAATGGGTGGCACTTTTTCGGTTTTTGTATTTTCTCTGGTCCCAGCACTTGTATTGGCAGCGTTTGAGGCTCTCAGTCTCATTAGTTTATTCAGTAAATCAAACCAGAAAGGAGCGCCCAACGAAATAGCCAGGGCTGTTACTAACCAGCCAATGATGCACCAGGGTTGCAGGTTCTCGCCAATACAAATCTTTTTCGCAGAATCAGGACATTTGCATTTCCAGCCAAGTCCCAGTAGTTGGTTGGTGTTTTGAATATCCGTTTGAATAATGATCGTGGCGGAGTCCAGGAGTCTTTCAGAACGTTTTTTTATGGCATTCAGTAAGTTTGTGTCTGCCAACGTATTGGTTGCGGTGCCTGTATTGGAGGATTGACCAGGACTATCAGTTCTTACTTCTTCAACTAGTGTCTTGTGGCTTTGTGCATAAGCCGCCGCATTATCCGAAAGTTGTTTGGCGAGTTTTGGATTGCTGGAAAGTTTTTGTGTAATGGCAACACTATCTATATTAAAAATGACGGCTAGGCTGAAGCCAATCAGGAATAAGATAAGTTGAATTTGTTTTTTGTACCAGCCAGATGCCCTTTCCATGGTATCGTCGAACCATTTTTCGAGCAGGAGTTTAAATTTTTCTACATCACCTTGTGAATCAGCCCAGATCGAGTTAAGGTAATCCAAAGTGTCCCGGTTGATCGTAGTATTCGTCCATTGTTCTTTTCGGAGCGTAAGCGCGTTTTGGATAAGTGGTGCAAAGTTTTCTCCGGCCACCACATTTTTTCCCCTCAGTAAATCAATAACAACTTTTGAGAAGTTCTGGGCAGATAGGTAGGACGGTTTACTATGAAATTTATTTTCACCTAAATATTTGATGAGCGGATGTTGGTAAAAGGGTATTGAAAGTTTATTTGTAACGGAACCGTCATCCAGCATCCGTCGAATACCCTTTCTTAAAATCCTGGCACGTATGTTTAATCTAACGGAAATGGCCTCCTGAATAATAGTGGCTAATAAGCTGTAGAGTAGATAAATAAATACCAGGCTGATAACTACATTTAGCGCGACAGAATCAAACATAACATTATTTTTTCTGCCTACTCTTCAGCGGATTTTCGGCCTACTCCGTTTGTTGTTTTTGAGTCAATTATTTTATAACTAACCTTAGTTTTTAGCTGATTTTGTCAGCTCGTATATTTCACTCAGTTGTTTCACTTTTGTTTCGTCATTTTCCTTGCAACTCAAAGCCTGGTTAATACAATAGAGCAGCGCAATGAAAGGAAGTAGTAAGTTGCTGGTAAAGTACCATTTATAAGGCCCATTAAAACTTGCGAAGCCAAGGGAAATGCTGAGTACAAAATCCCTGATAAAAATGATACTAATGCTAATTACCGGGGCATACACCAATATCTGTTTCAACAAACGCGCCGCTTTGTTTTGTTTATTACCTTTTTTGTTATTTGTTTTAACAAAATCGTTACTGGTTACCGTGCTGAATACCGATTGGTTAGCAATACCCTGAAATACATAATCGGCCAGTTCGTTAAACCCTTCCTGGTGTTTTCGGGTGGTAATATCAATATAAACCTCGTGGATGATCTGGCATTCGCGCCTTGAACAAAAAAAGAACCAGGTAGATAATATAACCATAGCAATAGCATTTATTAATCCCAGGTCGAAAAGAAAAAAACGGATACCGATTACCGGCATATTGATGTAAGACAACTGTTCAAATACACTTTTTTTGAACGCTTTCGTGGCTATGGAGTCCAGCGCTTTGGTTGGTTTTAAGTTGTTGTCGGGCCCTAGAATGACGCTCTTAATCACGTTGGTTTTTTCATCGTTTACGGAGAAGGACCAAAAATACGCCGAGTTCAAAAACGCGATGAAACAGAGCGAAGTCGCCAGGTTCATAATCATAAACACACTTCGGGTTCTGGAGGCGGCATCCTTAAAGGCGCTTATTAAAACTTCTATTTTCTTTTCAAAGTAATCCGTCATTTTAATCAAGTGAACTTACCTACTCTTCAATGGATTTTCGGCATGCTCCGTGGTGGCTATTTTTTTGTGCAAGGTACTTCTCATCTATTTCTGCCAAAAGGGGATTTATCCCCTTTCGTGTACAGGAAAAACCCCCGTGTCGCATTCGTATCTATAAATTTATTCTTCATCTGTCGCGTACATTTAGTCGTTTTCACTAGGTGCTCCGGCCATTATTGCTGCGCTTTCTGGCTACATGATCGCTTCGGATGTGGGTGAACGATTTCACTGTTCATGAGGTGAAAAGCATTTGTTTACCGGAACAATGTATGAAAGCGAAGAATGAAAAAAATGGCGGTTTACCGTCAGTTTTAGGATTTAACAAAAATAGTTGCGAACAGACCGATTCCCCTATTTTTAAAGGATTTGGTGAGTTTTTAACATAAAATGGTGTGAAGTTTTAAACAAATTAGATCAGAAAGTGCGGTTTACCGAACCACGGATGGCAATACGTTCAAGTCGCATCTCTTGGGCGGTTTTACTTACTCAGTTTGTTGTGAAAGGGAAGATAAGGGGGCAGAGCCGCTGAACCATACCATTGATAAGCCTCCGATCCGGGCTTGACGGTTTTCCTTTAATGGCCGGATCTGTTTCCAATAGCTGCCTGGCTTCTTCCAAATTCTGCAGGTTCAAAATAAAAAGACCACGATTGGCTTTTTCATTGCAACGTAAAAATAAAACCCGGTGCAGAACCCACCGGGTTTTTATAAGGTCGTTATTTAGCGTACATTACTTTTTTAGTACTGGTTTCGTTATTCGCTGTGATGTTCACAAAATAAAGTCCGGCCGGTACTTTCATGTCAGAGAAATCCAGGGTCACGTCCTGACCATCGTCTACCAATTTATCAGAAGTATAAACCTGTTGACCCAATGCGTTGGTTACAGTAATAAGCATTGGTGTGTTGGCATGATGATTCAGGTGGATCGTTACCGCTTTGTTTGTTGGGTTTGGCGCAACAACTAAAGGGTCTGATAACTCTGAATTGTCTGACAAACCTGTTGTTTCAGCAGGTCGGAGATTTGATCCGCCGAGTGGGAATGGTTGCCATAGACAAGATGTAGTAGTTGCCAGTCCTGGAGAGAAAGGGTTGAGCAGGAAGTAGATGCAGGGTTGTATAAATGCAACGCGGTTCATGTTAGGTTGATACGAAATCCCCGGACCTGGCAGTATGCTCATGTCTGTGGAGTTCTCACACCCGTTTACACCGTTGTAATAGGACTTTACCATGCGGTGTTCGTTGGCCGAATAATTGGTACCCCAGGTGATAAGACCATCGCCAAATCCCGTACCATCTCCTAGAGCATTAATTTGAGGGTAGGTGTAGTCGGTCATACTCCCAACAAATGGGCCCATGGTATACGTAAATCGATTAGGTGAAGCGGTAGGGATACCAAAATCGTTCAACTTCCAAACCGTTACGTCGTTGTCTATGGCAGTGGGCGTCCGGGAAATCCCAAAGTATTCGTAGGTGTTTGGGTTGGCGACGTTATTTCTGCGTTCTACCACATCAATAATATCTGAAAAACTTTGAATCACCGTACTCCAGATGACATTTCCATTGGGATCCAGTTTAATCATCCATGGCACAAATCCGTTGTAACCAGCGGTAAACGTAAATGCTCGCCCACCAATAATATATCCCTGACCACCGGTAGACGACGACGCGCGTTTGATGGAGTTAAACCATTCGTCGCCGTTGTTACCGTCGCTGTAACATTTAAAATTTATAACAAATCCGTTGTTCGAATTTAGTTTTAGGAAAAAGGCCTCAGCGGCGAGGGGTGGGGGAGTTGGATTGTTTAAAATGTCGCAGCGGCCTACCACAATTAGTTCATTTGGATTGTAAGGCGATTCGATGATTGCCTTTGCTCGTGGTAAAAAATTGGTATAAGCCCACGACCACAATATAGCCCCGGCGTTGTTGATCTTGATGACATAAGATTGGCCGGCCATAGCGCCACAAATGTAAAAGTTACCCCCGGTGGCGGATTCGGTAATCATTGGCTTTTCCAGACTGGCGCTTGATGGCGTAGGCCAATATCTTGTGGTTAGTATAGCACCTGCCGCATTTAATGTTGCAAAGAAAATGCCGCCTGAGAATACACCCGCCATAGCATATGATACGCCAGCTACGGGCTGGGTAGGGATGATGTCCACCGCGCGGCATCCATGTGGAGCGAACATATTTAATGCGCTGCTACAAGATGGATCTGCGGTGATTTGGTACTGGTTTTCGAATGTGCCAGCGCCTCCTACCAGTCCATTAGCGTCGGCTTTAACAATGCGAAAATCTAATTGGTTGCCGGTAGCTGTTGGCATTGCCCCTGCGGATATAAAGCCGTTTGCTGCAGGAACAATTTTGCCACTGGTGAGAAATGAAAAGGCCCCCGCATACGGATAGGCGCGCTCTCCATATTGGGCTGTTGAATGGGTGTATATGAAACAGCTTAGTAAAATAAATATTTGATACTTTTTCATGTTAATAGTTTTTTTGATTTGTAATTTTTGAAGTTGTTAGACGATGTTTCGGCATCATCAAGTGTAAGGCGCTGGAAGCATGGCGTAAAGATGCTTCTGGTAAATGTTGTTTTTCATGATTTCCTGGTTTTACGGTTTGTTTTTCTAAGTTAATCAGGGAATAGAGTGCTTGGTGTGCGAAAAATGCGATAATAGTGCAATCGAAGATCCAGTGTTTAAAGGTGTTTTGGAAGATTCGTGTTTAAAAATTACGGGCAGCCGAACGTTTTATTTTTTGTTAAAAACGCCAGCCCGGCTTTGTTTCGGATGTTGAAATACGAAAGTAAGATCCAAAAAGAAACCAAAAATCCCTGCATCGATATTTTTACCAGAAAGTCAATAACAGTAAGTGCGTGAGTTGCATCAATGAAAGCTCGTGGCGCTGCTTCATGGGAAAATTTTTAAATTTAAGTGGAGCGATTTTACGCAAGAAGTGTTTACATGAGTATAATCATCTTTGTGCACCGGAATACAATTAAACAAGTTCCTTTATTATGTGTTCAAGCGAGAGACCTTTCAAAAGGTCTCGTATATGAAAATAACCAGAAAAGTAAGTGCATTTAAATGTCTTGACCTTTCCATTTTGTGGTAGTAATGTCTTCTCAACTATTGAGCCAGAAGATCGAACAACAAATTATTCATCGTTTTGGCAAAGTTGTTCAAGTGCATCAAGAATTTTTTTCGGTTAAATTAAGCTTATGGATAACACCTGAAAATTCAATTTCTCGTTTAGCAGGCTTTAAAATATAAGTATTTCGTTGGAGATTTAACAAAATAGCTTCGAAACCCGTCGGTTTACCGGCACCTTTGTTTTCTTGAAACAATTTACATTTACAACTGGCAATTGATTGGTGTCTGATTAATTTTAACCGTTTAAAAAATTGAACTATATCAGTTTTTAAAATAGCGGGTTATGCCCGTGTCTCTGGAAGTAAAATTAGTGGGTGTTGACATAAGCACTTTTATAGAATGGTTAGTCATTATGCTCTAAATGACCTGCATAATATATGGTACCGAACTTAAATAAAAATAGTTTTCAGTGAAAAGTGAGGAATCGACCTGAAGTAAAAACAGGTGGAAAGATAAACTGGGTTGTAAATAGAAGAACCCAGACGAATGGGTGGGCGTTATTAAATGGTGGAAGAGTGAATCGTACTTTCATTTTGACTTGAGTTCATAATCGTGAATAAATAAAACCAACCCGATGAAAACGGAAGAAACGTACTACAATGACAGTTAAGTGATACAAGGTATCACTTTGTCTATTATACAATAAAAATAAACCTAAAACTAAGTAGAATGAAAAAGATAAAATTATTAGCTCTGTTAGCAATAAGCTCTTTATTGCTCAATGCCCAGCCGTATGCGCACCATTTGTATTCGCATGCTAATTCACGTCTAACAACCGGTTTGCATACCAGTATCAATAGTCCTGGCTTTTTTATGATAGGAAGCCATGTTCCTACTGTTCCACGGCCGTTCAATTTCAGTGTTGATAAAACCGATGTTGGTGGCGTTTTGTCAGGATCCACCTACATTCAAAAACAATATCAAATTTTAACAGGCGGAGCCTCTTGCTCTTCAAATCTTACTCAGTCACAAAATGGGGAGGTGTCGGGAATCGAGACAAATATCCCGGGTACACCGGCGGGTTGGTATGCGCTTGCCGGAGCGTTCGATCAAAGCATTTTCTTTGCAACGCTTGATGCTTCCGGATTGCCGATTACCACAGTGGCTTATGATTTTCCAATGGCCGGAGGGTCGTCAAAACCAATCATTGTTGAATCGTCAGTTACTCCAAATGAATACTACATAACCGGGACTTATGGCACACCAGTCGGCCCATACATATACGTACTAAAAGTAAACGCGACCGGTGGAATTATCTGGTCACAAATGTTCAGCGATCCGAACATCAATCTGATTGAGACGTGGGATATGGTTGAGTCACCCTATACTCCGGAAGTTTTAATTGTCGGGCACGTAAATCTTCCCCAAAGTTTTAACCGTGCAACAGATGGTTTTATTTTACGGGTAGATCAAGGTACCGGTAATTTCATAAACTACATCTGTTATGGAGGACCGGGAAGCAGTTGCGATTCATTTCAAGCCATCACAGTTGCTAATTCAACCTATGGAGGCGCCAGCGGTTTTGTAATTGTAGGTTCCATGGACCCATTTTCAGGACCGGGCCAGGCATGGATATTAAAAATTGATCCCACAGGCGGTTACATATGGACAACGGAATTTTCACCAAGCACCGATCCAACAGCACGGTTAACACTCGACGTCATTGAACGATTAAATCAGGCGGGTGTTTATGAATACTATGCCGTATTCCAAAGATCACCAAGTGGCATGGGAGTTGGTAAATTTGATGATTCGGGCGCACCTTTTCCTGGCGGCGTAAATAATGAATTTGTGTATGACCTGGGCGCGTCACGGCCTTTAAGTATTTCTTTTGAAAATACGGCCGGTGGGCCTGACGAAGGGATTCATGTGTACGGCACCGAAAATTCTGGAACCGGCGACCATTACCTAGTAGAAGCTTATTTCAGCGGCGAGTCTGGATGTAACGAAACACTCACGCTCATGAATTCAAGTCCTGGACCAAATACACTGATAAATGTCAACCTTAATCAAAATGGAAATTTAATGCCGTGTACCAATTTCGCGTTAAACCCTGTAATTTATGATGATTATCCGGTGAGTGACGTTTGCAGTTCACCTTCCATTCCTGGCGGAAGTAATGCAAGGTCTGCCGTAACCGGAATTAACGAGGCGGTAAAAAATGAAACGCAATTACAGGTTGCTCCGAATCCAACATCTGGTAATGCATTAATTACCTATTCCCTCAAAAAGGAGTCGCGTGTGAAGATCGAATTGTTTAATTACCTGGGACAATACATAAAAACTATTCAGCCATCAACCAAACAATCGATAGGCGATTATACTTCGAAACTGGAACTGAATATTTCGGGTGTTGAGAGTGGCGTTTACATTGTTCAATTTACAATTGATAGTAAAGTAAGCCAGGAGAAAATCGTTTACACGAAATAAACAAATAAGAGACTGTCTGAGAAGTAAAATTACCCGGTTATACTGGCTTTTACGCGGACAGTCTCTTTTATTTTCTGGCAATTCCAAGTGTTGTGATAATACTCTATTATTTGATGTCAGACGGGCATGTATCCCCTTAAAGTAAATTGCGCTAGCCTAGCGATCCGTAAAAACAAAAATGCAGTCAGGAACGAATACTGGTAAATTTGCTTTTGATTGATAGCATGATCATGTGGCCCTGCACGAGTTTTAAAGTTAAGTTAGCGGCCAGATATTTCTTTTCAGCTTAAATTTTCGTATTAATTGGCTTAGTTCTATTTTAGTTTCGTATTACGAAAGGAATCGTTTTAAAATGATCATTCCAGAATCATTTTACGAACCTATTATTTATGGTCTGCGCATAAAGCCGAGTGAGGTGTGATTTTACGATGTCTTACCGAATCAATCCAAATCATACAGTTCAACCAACAATTTTTAATTACTTTAAACGTTATACATTTACTGCGAAAATTAGCATTAATACTCGTCTACCTTTTATCTGGCTACATTGTTGTTGCCCAGGAAAATGATGGCTATGGAATAAACCGGCCAAAATTCTATAAAAGGAAATTTCACATTGGTTTTGCGGTCGCAGGTAATTCTACCGATTTTCGCCTCAACCCTAAACCAAATTCCTATTTGCCCGATACGATGATAGGTAAATCATTCTACCGGATTAGAACGGTTTATTCAAGATCAGCACCTGGTTTTGCCATTGGTATCATTACCGACATCCGTTTACACGAGTATATTCGGTTGCGTTTTACACCCAGTATTAGTTTTGCTAACAGGCGCATTAGCTATACACTTGAAACTCCTAACCGCGATGGATTAAAAAAATTCCAGAAAACGGTGGAATCCGTTTTCTTAATTTTCCCGCTTGAAGTAAAAATACAGTCCAAACGCGTTGGTAATTTTAGTGCTTACGTTATTGGTGGAGGGGGCTACGCGCTTGATCTGGCTGCCCGCAAAAAATCAGCGGGCATAGCGTCGGGCGGCGCTAACCAACTGGATGAGCAGCTGAAGCTCAAGCGCGATGATTTTTTTTATAGCGCTGGCGCCGGGACGGATTTTTATCTGGAGTATTTCAAATTGGGTTTCGAACTCAAATTGTTGATAGGCACAAGAAATTTATTAAAGTCTCAAAATAGCGTCTTTGGAAACAGCCTTGATAAAATCCGTTCACGCATGGTAGTGTTTTCTGTTACCTTCGAAGGATAGCTTCATTGGAAAACTTGGCTGATTGACCGGATACAAAATACTTTAGCACCTTAAATAATCAGTTAAGTGAATCATAAAAAGCCGAAAACAAGTGTGTTGGTTACCCGGCTTTTTAAACTGCAGAACTAAAACGAACTTTATTGTCAACCGATTGCCAATGACGAACATCCAGGCAAAAACATATGTTGCGTAAAAAATTGTACCCCGTTTCGGTCACTTTTAAGCGGTTGATGGATAGCTGGATCAGTCCGTCCGTTTCGAATTCGGTCAAGCGCTGCAACCCTTCTGACCACCAACTTAATTGATTGAAGGATACGGGCCAGGAAGTTTCCAGATGGCACATGATGTTTAGTATTTGCTCACGAATAAATAGGTCCTGCTCGTTTAGCAAATGCCCTTTAAAGATGGGGAAATCGCCGAGGGCTATGGCTTCCTGATAAAATTCCACGGTTTTATGGTTTTGAACAAGGCAGTTGCCAGTATCACTGATAGAAGAAGCTCCAAGAGCAATAAGCAATTGTGTTTTATGGGGTGTATAACCCATAAAATTTCGATGTAACGAATGGGTTTCCATGGCAGTAAATAGTGCGTCGCCTGGTAATGCAAAATGATCCATGCCTACATGATGGTACCCGCTGCTTTTAAAAACGGACAATCCCATTTCGTAAAGTTTTCTTTTTGTTTCACCGACTGGAAGATCCTGCTCGGTGAATTTCCTTTGGCCGGGTTTTATCCAGGGCACATGCGCGTAACTATAAAAAGCGATACGTTCTGGTTTAAGCGCAATTACTTCCTGTAATGTATTGGCCATACTTTCGTTTGTTTGAAACGGTAACCCATACACCAGGTCGAAGTTAACAGAGGTATAACCTATTGTTCTTGCCATGTCGACAACATCCTTTACTTGTTTTACCGTTTGAAAGCGGTGGATGGCTTCCTGAACTTTTGAATCAAAATCCTGAATACCAAAACTAACGCGCCTAAATCCTATGCGGTATAATGTTTCCAGATGTTCTGGGGTAGTATTATCCGGATGCGCTTCAAAACTGAGTTCTGCATCGGTACACAAGTCACTCGTGTTTAAAATACCTGTGAGAAGAAGGTCAAGATGACCTGTACTGAAAAAAGTGGGGGTGCCTCCTCCAAGGTGGATTTCGCGAATACGTGGTTTTTCATTAAAAAGAGCGAGGTACAAATCCCATTCCCTAAGTAAGGATTTTATGTATGGTACTTCTACGGCATGGTTAACCGTTATGCGCGTATTGCAGGCGCAGTAGGTGCAGAGACTTTCGCAATAAGGTAGATGTATATAAAGGCTAATTCCTTCCCGATGGTTGCTGATCTGAAAAGAGTCTTTTACGGAATCCTTCCACTGTTCAACCGATGGGGTATCTTTCCACTCTGGCACTGTCGGGTAACTGGTGTAACGGGGAACAGGAATATTATATTTTTCAAGCAGGTGATTCATGTGTCATTTTATTTTTCTGCAAATAATAACAGGCTTTTCTGAATTACTTTTTGCGCAATGGTTTTCTTTTACACAACAATTAACAGAACGTTTGTCCGCCTCAATAGCAGGGCTTACATAGGGGATTCCAAGATTTAATCCTCTTAATATGAGCAGAATAGCCATACTTGCAACAATAAGCGGTACTGCTTTTCGGATCGTATTTCTTGCATGTACATTTATGAATTGACCCATAAACGCTACGGAATACATAGCAGGTAAAGTGCCCAAGCCAAATCCTAACATAAACAAAGCGCCCTTTAAATAAGTACCGCTGGCGGTGGCTCCCGCAATGCCCATGTATACTAAACCACACGGTAACAATCCATTTAAAAGACCTATCAGGAATAAGAATCTGAGTCCCTTTTTTTGAAATAGCAAGGCGAGTCCCGATTTTAGTTTTGAAATAATTTTATGAAAGGTAGGAAAACCATATAATGTTACGTTGCTCGTTTTGGAAAGAACCAGAGAAAGTAAAAGCACTAGCCCAATGGATATCGAAAGTGCTTGTTGAAATTTTGCCGGAAAAAATGTCTGTCCTAACAAACCGAAAAACAAGCCGAGCAATGCATAGGTGAATAGCCTTCCTAAATTATAAAACAATACACCAAGATGTTTCCTTAACGGAGAAAATTGATGCACAGGTAATGCCAGCGCAATAGGTCCACACATGCCAAGGCAATGGAAACTTCCCAGAAATCCAAGCGATATGGCGGCGAAAATTGTTAACATTATTGAAAAGTGAGGGTTGCTTCTTTAAAATAGGATTTGCCATTGCTTTTAACCACTACTTGCATTTTGTAAACCCCTTTTGCAAAGCCCGGATCAATCATCTGCATACCTTCGGTACCCGGTTTTAAGCTGATTTTTTTGTCTTTTGAAGAGTCCGACGGCCGAATGAAATTCACCTCCCCCGAGAAGTCAGCTGAAAGAATCTCCTGAGGAAAAATTAGTTGTACCGAGCGTTCACGAATAACATAATCAATAGGTTTTTGCAAGGCGTTAGCATTGTTAGTGGCATCTAATTGATCCTGAAATTTTAGTTCCCGCGCGTAATAGTCTTTTGATTCCAGTTCTGATTTATTACCCATGCAGGTAAACACCAAGGTTAAAATGAGCGCCATAAAACCCAGGTAAAGCACTGTTATTCGTATTCCCCAACTCATAGCTATTTGTTTTTAAATGTAGTTTAAATTAATTAACAGGTCCAAGGAAATTTGTTTTGACTGTTTTTATCTTCTTATCGCCTGTGTAAACACCAATCACCAGTTTTGTTTTCCGTTGTTTTAAATCTGATTTGTTTAGTAAAATAAAGAACTCACCTTGTGAAATGTTTTCTTTGGCTACTGCCAGGTCTTTACCAACTACCTGAATGGTGCCGCTTAGGTTCTCAATTTTTAAATATACCGGCATGCTATCGCGGGTTTTGTTCACGAGTTTAATTGTGTATAAATTACTTACCTGACCATTAGGTTGTTCCTGATACAACATTCCCTTGGCACGGAGTATGGTTGCGTCATAATCTGAACGGCTACTGAGTAAATAGGTTTCAATTCCGATAAGCACAAGTAAAACAGCGGTATAGGCCTTCATTCGCGTTGTAAACCGCAGAGGTTTATTTTCCGCGATCCCTCTCTCAGAAGCGTAACGGATCAACCCGGTTGGCCTTTTTACACTTTCCATTATGTGATCGCAGGCGTCAATACATGCTGTACAGTTAACGCATTCTAACTGTGTGCCATGCCTAATGTCAATACCGGTTGGACAAACTTTTACGCAGAGATCACAGTCAATACAATCACCCTTTACGTCGGTTTCTTTTTTATTAAATTTATGACGGGGTTCACCCCGCACATAATCATAAGCAACTACGATACTTTCTTTGTCGAGTAAAACGCCTTGCATACGACCGTAGGGGCAAACAATTAAGCAGACCTGTTCGCGGAACCATGAATAAATGAAGAAGAAAACACTCGTAAAAATGAGAATTGCGGCAAAACCTCCCTTGTGCATACTAATTGGTTCGGTAGCTATTTTTATCACCTCCTTTACACCAATGAGATATGAAAGAAAGGTATTCGCGATCACAAAGGACAGGATGAAAAACAAAATGTACTTTGCAGTTCTTTTGAAAATTTTCTCCCGGTTCCAGGGCATTTTTTTGAGCGCTTTTTGATAATTGGCATCCCCCTCAATCCAATATTCGATTCGGCGAAAAACCATCTCCATGAATATGGTCTGTGGGCAGGCCCATCCGCAAAACACCCTGCCAAAAATAACCGTAAACAGGGCAATGAACACGATAAAGATGAGCATACCTAACCCAAAGATGAAAAAATCCTGCGGCCAAAAGATCATCCCGAAGAGGATAAACTTACGTTCCAATACATTAATCAGAAAAAGCGGCTCGCCATTCACGTGAATGAACGGAAGACCAAACAGCAGTGCCAGGTAAAACCAACTTAAATAAGAACGCAGGTTGTATAGTTTGCCTTTAGGCCTGGTTGGAAAAATCCAGGCCCTTTTTCCTTCTTTGTCAATTGTGGCAATTGAATCTCTGAAACTTTCCTGCTCTTTATTTTCGGGGTCTGTAGGCATTTATATGATTATTTTTTTAAAGTGTCGGTTACGTTTACGGCCGCAGTCGTTAAACTGTCAGTAACCGTAGATGTTGAGTCAGAAGGTGCAGCAGTTTCTTCCACGTACAGTTCGCCTTGTTGTTCTTTCGGTTTAGGTGGATTAGTACCTCTTAACGTTTTTATGTAACTCGTTAATTGCGCAATCTGAACGGGTGAAAAGTCCTCTTTCCACGCTTTCATTCCTTTATCAGGCCAGCCATACTTAATGGTTTTAAAAATATCTTTAACGCTTCCCGCATGTATCCAGTAGTCGTCGGTAAGGTTAGGGCCAACTGTACCTTCTCCAAATTTACCGTGACAGGCTGCGCAATTGGCAATAAACAAATCCTTTCCTTTTTCAAGTTCTGTCGCGTCGGTAATTAGTTTTACCGTGTTTTCATCTACATTGTTGGCTGAGTTTTTCATAAATTCGGCAATATCAGTCTCGGCCTTTTTAATGCTTCGTGTATATTCCTCACCTTGCAGCGGAGCAGTTTTAGTAATGTGGTAATTAATGAGGTAAATGAAAGCCACAACAATTGTTAGGTAAAATCCATATTTCCACCAAGGTGGCAGGTCGTTATCCAGTTCTTTTATACCGTCGTAGTCGTGATCAAGCAAAATACTTTCTTCCTGATCGATATCCACAGCGGCATTGATTTTATCCATTAATGGTTTTTCCTTCGCTTTTTCAGCGGCTTTAATGCTCGATGGCGCTATTACCGCCAATATGGATTTAATGGAGTTAATCAAAGCGCCAATTACAATTAACTCGATAACGATTACGGTCATCATGAAGTAGAATGTGAACTGATCCATGCCACCAATGAGCCAGTCATTCTCAGTGGCTGGTTTAACATCTTGCGCTACAGAATAAAGACTAATACCCATAAAAATGAGTAACAGTGTACCTTTTACTGAAGCGCCCGATGTGTCGTTTTCCTTTTTCGCGGGCGCGCGCAATAAATCCGACGCTGCCAGATTTTTAAGCACACTGCCAAGCGCCACGATAAAAATGAGTAGTACCAACACGGTGACAAGAAGTGTGTTGAACAACGCGTTTGAGAAATAGCTGGCAGTAACAGGGCCGTTTTCCTGAGCCATTGCGTTAACTGGCAACAAAACCAATAGTAAGGCAATGATACTGATTTGTTTAAGAGGATGATATGCTCTCATAGATTTAATGTTTTGATTAATGTTTGTCCAATGGAATTTCAGAAAGATCGCTAAGGTGTTTCTTATCAGCCCTGAACACATAAAGGCTAACCAATGAAAAGAAAAGGAAAAAGATGACGAAAGCCGCAAGCGGGTATATTCCTATACCGCTTATGCTTTCAAGATAATTAATGAATTTCATGGTGTGGGTTTTTAATGATTAGTTTGTGAGTTTTGCTACTTCTGCTTTTGGTGCCGCTTTAATGTCTTTTCCTAAACGTTGGAGGTACGCAATTAACGCGATGATCTCTTTGTCTGATGCTGTTTTAATACCATCTTTCGCAAGGGCACTGGCAATTTCTTCAGCTTGTGTTTGCATGTCGCGGGCAGCTATTTTATCATAGTCTTTTGGATAAGGAACTCCCAGTTTTTGCATAGCTTTTATTTTACCAACCGTACTCGCAACATCTACCTTATCGTCAAGCAGCCAAGGGTATGGTGGCATAATAGAACCTGGCGACATAGAAGTAGGATCCATCATGTGGTTATAGTGCCAACTGTCGGGATATTTACCACCTAACCTCGCCAAATCGGGACCGGTACGCTTAGAACCCCATTGGAAAGGATGATCATATACAAACTCACCAGCTTTTGAATACTCTCCGTAACGAGATGTTTCGTTGCGGAATGGTCGTACCATTTGAGAGTGACAGGTGTAACAACCTTCACGCACATAGATATCGCGGCCTTGTAACTCCAGTGGTGTATATGGTTTTACACTTGAAATGGTCGGGATGTTTGAGTTTACCAAGAATACAGGCACAAATTCGATGATGCCACCAATGGCAACCACAACCAAACTAACGATAAGCATTTGTACAGGTTTACGTTCGATCCAACGGTGCCAGTGGTCTTTAGCGTGGCTTTGGTATTCACCTTTTAGTGCGGGTGCTTCAGCATCTTCATTTGCCAGGAAGGAACCGGCTTTTACTGTTTTAATAATATTGTAAACCATGAGTAAAGTACCCACAAGGTACAAGGCGCCGCCAACAGCGCGTGCTGCATAAAATGGAGCCATTTTGGTTACGCTATCCATAAATTGCCATTTAAGCTGACCTTCTGGGGTAAATTCTTTCCACATAAGACTTTGCATGATACCCGCCCAATACATAGGTACAGCGTATAACACAATGCCGAGCGTGCCAATCCAAAAGTGCATACTAGCCAATTTTTCGGAGTACAGCTTTGTACGGAACATACGTGGAATGAGCCAATACAGAATACCAAAAGTGAGGAAGCCATTCCAGCCTAAGGCACCTACGTGAACGTGAGCAATAGTCCAGTCGGTGAAGTGACTGATAGCGTTTACCGATTTTAATGAGAGCATTGGTCCCTCAAAGGTTGCCATACCATAAGCGGTAACGGCCACCACCATAAATTTTAACACAACACTGTCACGCACTTTATCCCATGCGCCACGCAGTGTAAGCAACCCGTTTATCATACCACCCCACGACGGAGCAATGAGCATGATCGAAAACACAACTCCCAAAGACTGCGCCCAGTCAGGGGTTGCCGTATACAACAAGTGGTGGGGTCCAGCCCAAATGTAAATGAAAATAAGGGCCCAAAAGTGGATGATGGAAAGACGGTACGAATACACCGGTCGGTTGGCAGCCTTAGGCATAAAGTAATACATGAGTCCGAGGTAGGGGGTAGTAAGGAAAAACGCCACGGCGTTGTGACCATACCACCATTGCACCAGCGCATCTTGCACACCTGCGTACCATGAATATGATTTCCAGAACGATACCGGAATCTCGATGGAGTTTACAATGTGCAGCATTGCTACGGTAATAAAAGTGGCGATATAAAACCAAATGGCAACGTACAGATGGCGCTCGCGGCGACGCAAGATGGTGCCAAACATATTCCAGCCAAATACCACCCAAATTAAAGCGATGAGGATATCGATTGGCCACTCTAATTCAGCGTATTCTTTGCCGGTAGTTTTCCCCAAAACCAAGGTTACTGCGGCCAACACAATAATGAGCTGCCATCCCCAAAAATGAACTTTACTTAAGAAGTCGCTAAACATCCTCGCTTTTAAAAGACGTTGTAGCGAATAATAAACGCCCATAAAAATACCGTTACCAACGAATGCGAAAATAACGGCGTTCGTGTGTACCGGTCTAACACGGCCAAAAGTCGTGTAAGGAAGTTCAAAGTTTAAAGCTGGCCAAACCAGCTGTAGAGCAGCGACCAATCCAGCCAGCATACCAACTACGCCCCAGAGGATTGTAGCAAATGCAAACTGCTTTACAATTTTGTTGTCATACTGAAATTTTTCGATTTCCATAGTTGTTTATTTTGTGTGGGTTTAGTTGTTGTTATTTTTTTTGGTTTTTTGTTTGGGTTCGGGGGTTTCAATTTGGGGCACGTCGTTATCAAAAAGCATCCTTACAGATGGGGTATAATCGTCGTCGTATTGCCCACTTTTTATTGACCAGATAAAGGCGATCAAAAAGCCGATTGCTACTATTAAACTGGCTCCAATAAGTATAATTACAACGCTCATTCAGGGTCAAAAGTAATTGGGAATGGAAAAAGGCTTTATGATAAATACCATACTAAAAACTGATATATGTCAGGATTTAAGTTTTCTTGCATACCACCTGCTGGACAATGATGTATAAAGAACGATAGACACAGAACTCACTGGCATAAGTATGGCAGCAATCACTGGCGAGAGAATTCCCTGGACCGCAAAACTTAGCCCGATAATGTTGTACAGGATAGAAATGATAAAGCTGCCATAAATAATTTTTCTTTCCTGACGGCAATAATTAAGGAGTTCCGGTAGTTTGCTGAATAAATGTCCGTCCATGATAATGTCGCTACCCGGTGAAAAATTATTTACATTATCGGTAATGGCAATACCCACATTGCTTTGTTGCAGAGCTCCAGCGTCGTTTAGCCCGTCACCTATCATCAATACTTTTTTTCCACGCGCCTGTAGTTCCTGTATATAATTTAATTTTTCTTGCGGTGCCTGGTTGAAGTGCATTACCGGTTGGGGACCAAAACTCTGCCGGAGGGTATATTCTTCTGAATTATTATCTCCAGAAATGAGCGCAAGCGTGTAATGTTGTTTTAACATACCAATTACTTTTGCTAATTCATCGCGGTATGTCGTTTTAACTGAGAAAAATCCCAATAATCGTTCGTTGATGGATACATAGACTTTGCTGCCATCTGTTTTTACACCTGAGTTTCGCCCTGTTACAAATTTAGAGGAGCCAACAAGTACATACTGACCGTCGACCCTCGCGCTACTGCCTTTGCCGGGAATTTCTGTATAATCCAACACGTGCAGGTTTTTCTGTGGGGGTAAGCTGGCAACAATGGCCCGGCTGAGGGGGTGATTAGACTGGCCGGCAATGCTTCTGATGATTTGCTGTTGGTAGGAGGTGGTTTCATTGCCCGTGAACCGCAACTTGGCATCGTTTTGTCGGCTGAGGGTCCCTGTCTTATCAAAAAGAATGGTATCTATTTTTCCCAGTTGCTCTAGCACTTCCGATTTTTTTACAAAGAAACCAAAACGCTGAAGAACTCCGGTCATATTACCATTGGTGAAAGTGGCTGATAGCAGAAGTGCGCAAGGACACGCTACAATTAATACAGCAGTTACAGAAGGCCAAACGCGATCGGGGTTGTTAATCTGCCAGTATATACCCGCAGTAAGGGCTACACTAAACAGTGCATAAGTAAAATAACGGCTTAACAGATGCGTAAAAGATTCACGGTTGCTGTTTTTTTCCTTTTTGAACGCGGCGTTGTTCCACAATTGCGTGAGGTAACTTTGTGACACTTCTTTAACAACTTCGAGTTCAATAGCGCCCCCGGTTTGTTTACCTCCGGCATAGATAATTTCTCCAATCCCTTTTTCAATTGGTAACGATTCGCCCGTCACAAAACTATAGTCGATAAGCGCCTTTCCCATAAACAAAATACTATCGGCCGGAATAATTTCGTTGTGATGAACACGAATCCGGTCTTCTTTTTTCAGCTGAGAAACGGGTTTTGAAACCTCCGTCCCGTCATCATTGATGACCGTTATGCCAATTGGAAAGTAGGACTTGTAATCTCGCTCAAAATTTAGACTTTGGTAGGTTCTGTCCTGAAAAAATCGACCAATGAGCATAAAAAAGACAATCCCGCTCATGGAGTCCAGGTAACCAGCTCCCGATCCACTGACGATTTCATATACGCTTCGGGCAAACGTGATCAGTATTGCCAGAGCTATGGGCGCATCAATGTTCAAAAAATTCTGACGTAAACTTTTATAAGCCGAGGTAAAAAATTCCGAGGCGCAATAAAAAAACACCGGTAATGAAAGCCCGAGATTTAGGTAACTGAACAGTGTTTTGAGTTTTGTTTCTTCTATTTCGCCGGAAGAAAAATACTCTGGAAAACTCAAGAGCATTATATTGCCAAAACAGAATCCTGCTATACCCAATTTGTAAAGTCGCGATTTATCGTATTTATTAATTTTTTTTGTGTTAAGGTCGTTCAGGCTGATATGTGGTTCATAACCAACCCGGGTGAGTAACTCAGCGATTTTTTTTAAACTTATTTTTTCTGCGTTAAAAACAATGGTGATTTCTTTGCGTAAAAAATTAACCTGAGAACTTACAATACCGGCATGCAATCTGGGTAAATGTTCGAGTAGCCATATGCAACTGCTGCAATGCATTTGTGGCAAATAAAACCGAACATGTTGTTGGGTTCCTTCTCTGAAATGGACAAGTTGATCCGTAATGTCCGGATTATCAAGAAAAGAGAATTTACCTTCCCTGATCTTTATTTTTTGTGACAGACCAGGGTGTTCACTGATGGTATAATAATCGCAAAGGCCTTTATGATTGATAATTTCATAAACCGTTTTGCAGCCCTGACAACAAAAAACCTTTTCATCGGCATGTACCGTTTCATCTTCGCAATTCTCCCCACAATGGTAACAAGTTGTTTTTGGTGTAGTAAAAGTGGAAGCAGACATTTACTTTATTTTTTTTCTTTTTTTGCGGTACTAATTCCGAAGGGAGAATAGAGCGGACAATAACTAATAAATGACGTGATGATAAAAATCGCAGATAAAACCAAGAGGATTATTGCCCAGGTTCCATTAATGACTTCAAATTTGTAAAGTGCAATTACGATCGCCGCGATAATAAACCTTATTATTCTGTCGGCAGAGCCCATGTTTTTCTTCATTTTTTTTGTTTCAAAATTAACGGGATGATGGGTGCCGGGTGTTGACTAACCTCATACCATTATATGACAAAAGTCAGTTTTCGTCACCGCATTATGGAATAAGTTTGTAGCAGAGAAAATCGAATCACTGCATACTATAAACGTGAGTGGTTTTTCGAGTATACAGTCAGCCAGTTTTATGCAATGTTTTAATAAGTTGATTCATTCGCGCAAACTAGTATTGGCGGATCTTTATACCGATGAATTAGTATTTATTTGAAAATAATAGAGATAAAGAAATGTCAGAAAATTTTAAAGTGAATACCATCATCCAGTCCTTGAGAACCGATTTTGGGGAAACCAGTCTTTTAGAAGAACATTTACCGGGCGATCCTTTTTTACTTTTTGAAACATGGTTAAAAACGGCTTTGTCAACGGATGTACAAGGTAACGCGATGACGCTGTGTACGGTGGGAAGAACCGGACAGCCTGACAGTAGGATGGTATTACTAAGGAACGTGAGTTATGGAGGCTTAACTTTTTATTCAAATTATAACAGCCAAAAGGGAAAAGATTTATCCAATCATTCCGCAGCCTGCTTGCATTTTTTTTGGAGAGATCAATTCAGGCAGGTGAAAATACAAGGTGAGGTACACAAGTTGCCGGAAGGGGAGTCGGATGCTTATTTTGCTTCGCGACCCTTCGAAAACCAGATAGGTGCATGGGCATCTCAACAAAGCGAAGTCATTGCCAGCCGTCAGGAACTGGACCAACGTTTTGAGCAACAAATGGCTCTTTATAAAGATCTGCCAGTACCAAGGCCGCATCATTGGGGTGGTTATGTTCTGGTACCAGCCCTGTTCGAATTCTGGCAAGGTCGTTCTGGTCGCATGCACGACAGAATAAAATACCAACACCACTTACATGATAATAACTGGACAATACAACGGTTAATGCCCTAATAATTTTTCCGGATTACAAGACCAAGAATAATTCCCGGATCATCTCAATACTAAAAATTAAATGAATACAATACGATTTACCGCCAAAAACAAACACGAACAGGAATTTGCTAAAGCCCTGCGCAGGAATGTGAATAATTATTTCAAAGAGAACAACATTACCACGAAGGCAAATGCCTCTATGGTAATAAAAACAATAGTATTAATCGCCTCCTACCTCGTCCCGTTTATTTTAATTCTGATTTTACCAATGAACGGATGGTTGGCGTTGTTATGCGCGATAATTATGGGAATTGGGGTAGCGGGTGTGGGAATGGGGGTGATGCATGACGCTGCGCATGGTGCTTATTCGCGGAGGCATTGGGTCAATGAGTTATTGGCCGGCACGTTGTACCTTCTTGGCAGTAATGTCTTGAATTGGAAATTGCAACACAACGTGCTTCACCATACCTATACAAATATATCGGGCTACGACGAGGATATCTCTGCCAAGGGGCCGATAAGATTGGCAGAAAAATCGCAACTAAACAGGGGTCATCGCTTTCAATTCGTTTACGCTTTTTTCTTCTATGGGCTTATGACCATTGCTATGCTGGTAAATGATTTCACTCGTTTGTACAAATACGAAGATATGGGGTTAATGAATACACATGGAAAAGGACTTAAAAAAGAATTTAGACGGATGCTCGTTCGTAAAATTATATATCTGGCGATCATTATTGGGCTGCCGTTGTGGTTAACGACATTCAGTGTATGGCAAATTTTGTTGGGTTTTTTCGTTATGCACTGGGTGGCAAGCATCATTTTGAGTTTTGTTTTCCAAATGGCACATGTTGTGGAGGGTGCGGAACAACCCGAAGCCCACGATAAAATTGAAACGGAATGGCATGTTCATCAGATCAATACGACCAGTGATTTTGCGCATAAGAACAAACTTCTTACCTGGTATGTTGGCGGTTTGAATTATCAGATCGAGCATCACCTTTTTCCGGGAATCTGCCACATACATTACAAAAATATTGCACCAATAGTCGAACAAACTGCAAAAGAATACGGAATTTTTTATAACTTGAAGCCGACCTTTAGGGCCGCATTTCATTCGCACATCAAACG
>Ga0075163_10000075_pt1 | contig 104035 bp, 86 predicted proteins | sample JI1023141ADNA_FD_71478 | JGI IMG/M metagenome (GOLD analysis project Ga0075163, IMG submission 71478) | Wastewater effluent complex algal communities from Wisconsin, to seasonally profile nutrient transformation and Carbon sequestration -... | ecosystem: Engineered > WWTP > Effluent > Algae... | reverse complement strand
GGGCAGGCTTCCCTCGATCGCTATCGGGGTCGTAGTTGATGTAAAAGTGAAAAGAAAATCCCCAACCTAACGTCTATCGCGAGTACCTGCGATAGCAAGTGGGCTGCGCGAAGCGATCCCATTACCTGAAAGGAAAATGGAACCTCAACATCAGGGGACTATCCGCCCGGATGACTCCGGTCGGACGGGCTTTGCACCACCGCACGCATCTCCGCAGGTACTCGTAGTTGAACGCAAGGATGAAAAGGAATCTCACCATCGAAGCGATCCTCCAAGTACGAAGAAATGCCACTTTTAAGTTAACACCTACCCTGCTAACTTAACACAATGAAAAGAGGCGGCAGCGTGTACATCATGACCAACCAACATCACACCACCCTCTATGTCGGAGTAACTTCTGATTTGCTCAAACGAATCTCACAACATCGCGAAAAATTCTATCCAACTAGCTTTACGGCAAAGTATAATATCAACAAGCTCGTCTATTTCGAAAATCACCCAACAATCATTGAAGCCATAGCCCGCGAAAAACAACTTAAAGCTGGCTCAAGAAAAAAGAAGCTTGACCTGATCAAAACCATGAATCCCAAATGGGATGATTTGTTTGAAGTGATAAAGGAGTGGTGAATGGCAAAGTGCGAAGAAGAAACCCACCCCCCTACCGCCATTCGCGAGCGCCTGCGTTGAAATGAGCGGAGGGGCGAAGCGATCCCATCGTACGAAGGAACAAGCATCACCATCAGGAGACTACTTCGCGCCTTGCTCAAGCCCTACCCAAATGCTCGTAGTTGACGCAGAATGAAAGAGAATCCCCAACTTTACGCTCATCGCGATCCCAATTGCTATCGTGAGAAGCGAGCTAACACGTACGAAGAGGAAAACATCCGAACATCAGGAGACTCCTCGCCCAGATAGGGATTGCCGCTGCCCTTAATCCACATTTCCTCCCACAAATTGCTGAAAATAGGTTTTTGAATGTTCCGCCCTTTGCTTAATTTGACCCCTTAATCCCGGTAGGTATCGGGAGAAAACCCGAGCCTTCAACATCTATGGAACTCTTCCTCAAAGCCGACACCTGGCTGGCCCTGCTCACGCTCTGCTTTTTGGAAATTGTACTGGGTATTGACAATATCATCTTCATTTCCATTGTCTCTAACAAATTGCCGGAAGAAAACCGTAAGAAGGCACGCAATTTTGGGCTTGCTCTCGCCATGCTGGTGCGGATTGTCTTTTTACTTGGTATTACCTGGATCATTACGTTCACTGAGCCGCTCTTTGCCATACCCGCCAACTTCATTATCGATCATGAAATGGCCTTTAGCGGAAGAGATCTAATTCTTGGCTTCGGTGGCCTCTTCCTCATCGCTAAAAGTACTATGGAGATAAACCATGAAATGGAAGGCGATGATGACGAAGACGAAGAAAACGGAGGTAAGAAAAAAACAGCGGTGACAATTTCAGGAACCATTGTTCAAATTGTATTGCTTGACATCATTTTCTCTTTCGATTCTATTCTTACCGCCATTGGTATTGTTGATCAGGTAATCATCATGATTCTTGCCGTCATCATTTCCATCGGTGTGATGATGTTTTTCTCTGGGCATATTGGCCGGTTTATTCAAAAACATCCTTCCATGGAAGTACTGGCTCTTGGCTTTTTGATACTCATAGGTTTCATGCTCTTTTTGGAATCGCTGCACTATGTAATTCCAAAAGGGTACATCTACTTTGCGGTAGCGTTCTCACTTTTGATTGAGTTGTTCAACATTCGGGTGAGGAAGAAAAGAAAGAAGAAGAGCAATCCTGTAAAGTTGAACAAACCCTACACTGAAGAAGAAGCCGCGCTGGCCGCCAACGATTAAATTTCATGTCAGAAGATCTGCGTTATCCTATTGGTAAATTTTCTTCGCAAGAAAATTATACCTCACAAAATTTAAACGATTTTATTCAGCGTATAGCTGATCTCCCTGCAAAACTTGAGGCAGCCATCAGCAGTTTAAATGAAGTACAACTTAATACTCCATATCGTGATGGGGGCTGGACGGTGCGGCAGGTAATACACCATGTTGCAGACAGTCACATGAACGCTTACATCAGAGTAAAATGGGCGCTGACGGAAGACACTCCGTTAATCAAAGCTTATTTTGAAAAAGGATGGGCAGAAACCCCAGAAACAAAAACTGATCCATCATTATCTCTGAATCTTTTGAAGGCACTCCATAAGAAATGGGTGACCTTACTCAAAGGATTAACGCCAGCGGAGCTAAAGAAAGCCTTCACCCATCCTGAGACTAAAAAACTCGTGACGCTGGAAACGTTGATGGGAATGTATGCATGGCATGGCGATCATCACCTCGCGCATATTACATCTTTGAAGAAAAGAATGAATTGGTAAGAAGGTGTCGGCTGTACAAGGAGCTTTTCATCGAATGCTCTATTTATTCAAAGTTGAATTTTGAATCCTTCAATTTATAAAGCTCCCCCACTCCTGTTTACCGGTCATCTGGAAACAATTTACCCCGCGCTTTTTAGGAAAGTAACTGCCCCCGATTATACAAGAGAACGAATTTCAACTCCTGATAACGATTTTCTTGATTTGGATTGGCTCGCTATAGACTCTTCACATCTTGTCATTATCTCTCATGGACTTGAAGGAAATACATCTAGGGCCTACATGCGTGGTATGGCATTGGCCTGCTATAAGGCAGGTTACGATGCATTGACCTGGAACTTTCGAGGTTGCAGTGAGGAAATGAATAGTCAACTCCGCTTCTATCATAGTGGAGCTACTGAAGACCTGGAGTGTGTCATCCATTATGCCTTGTCAAAAAGAGATTATCAACAAATCTCATTGATCGGGTTTAGCCTCGGAGGGAATCTTACCTTGAAATATCTTGGCGAGCGTGGAAGTTCAGTTCATCGTGCCATAAAAAATGCTGTCACATTTTCCGTTCCTATGGATTTACACGCCAGTTGCCTAAAAATATCAAATCTTTCCAATTGGATTTATTCCCAACGATTTTTAAGAAACTTAAAAGCCAAGGTGAAAGTAAAATCGAAGAAAATGACTGGCATTGACACCACTCGTATTGATAAAATAAAGAACCTTATCGAATTTGATAATCGATATACAGCTCCTATTCATGGTTTTAGGGATGCGCTGCATTACTATAAAGTGTGTAGCTCAATCAACTACGTTCAGCACATTCAAATTCCAACCCTCATTGTGAATGCCAAAAATGATCCGTTCTTGAGCAAGGAATGCTACCCTGTTGATTACCTCAAGGATCACTCATTCGTAAAATTAGAAACGCCTGACCAGGGCGGTCATGTTGGCTTTTCCCTGTTCGGTCAAAATGGAGTATATTGGTCAGAACTCAGAACTTTGGAGTTTCTTCAATCACATGGTTAACCGCTACTCCCTTGCCGCCACAGCCGACCAATTAGCCGAACGCTATCAGATAGAGATTTCGCCTGCATATAAGCCCAACTTCAACGCATCCCCTTCTCAACTTCTTCCTGTCATTACCAATACAGGACCGCAAGGATTATCTTTCTTTTACTGGGGGCTGGCTCCACAGTGGGCAAAAAACAAAACCATAAGTGAAAAATTAATCAATGCGCGCACAGAGCTCTTTGGAGAGAAGCCCGTTATGAAAAAGAACTTAATGCAGCGAAGGTGCCTGGTGCCAGCCGATGGTTTCTACGGATGGAAGAAAGTGGGCAAGAAAGCAATGATTCCCCACCGGCTGGTATTGAAAAGCAGAGAAGTATTTTCGATCGCTGGCCTTTGGGATGAATATGATGATGAGCAGGGCGAATCTTTTCACACTTTCTCAATCATCACTGTACCTTCCAATGAACTAACAGCTGCCATCTCTGAACGTATGCCTGTTATAATTGATAAGTCACAGGAGAAAAAATGGCTTAGTGGAGATGCTTCTGAAGCTGACCTGCTCGGTATAATGGTCAGTCTTGCTGCTGGTAAGATGGATGCCTACACCATATCACCGAGAGTAAATTCATTGGATGTTAATGATGCTGCTTTGCTGTTGCCTGCACCTGCCGCAGATCAATATGGAAATTTGAGTTTATTCGATTAGTGGCGTTTAGGTACTTTCAAAAAATCTACTTGCACTTGAAATAAACCATAAAGTAATGAAAGGTACCAAGAGAAAATTAACGAACGAAGACCGCAAAAAATTAATCGATGTATTAAGCGCTCGATTTGAAAAGAACATGAGTCGGCATAAGGGCATTGAATGGTCAAAAGTACTGACAGCGCTTGAATCTGATGCTGATAAGCTGTGGTCGTTAAATGAAATGGAAAGAACGGGAGGCGAGCCTGATGTCGTAGGCTATGACAAAAAAACGGGTGAGTACATTTTTTATGATTGTTCGGCTGAAAGTCCTGCTGGACGCAGAAGTTTTTGCTACGATCGTGAAGCACTTGAGTCGCGGAAAGAAAACAAGCCAAAAAACAATGCGATTGATATGGCTACTGCCATGGGTATTGAAATATTAACTGAAGAACAATATCGGGACTTGCAGCAACTTGGGAAGTTTGATGTGAAAACATCAAGCTGGGTTAAAACGCCAGCTGACATCAGAAAACTTGGCGGTGCTATCTTTTGTGATTTCCGGTTCGGTCGTGTCTTCGTCTACCATAACGGGGCAGAATCGTATTATGCTGCCCGAGCTTTTCGAGGCTCACTGCGAGTATAAACTGAATTGTGAATAAGTCTAAAATTATTGACCATGCAGCACAACGCTAAATCAATCCGGGCTTTTATTGGAGCAAAGAATTTCAAAGAGTCAATATCTTTTTATAAGGAACTGGGATTTGAAGAGTCGATTGTATCCGCTGATATGCGCTACTTCAAACTATCAGGTTCATTAGGATTCTATTTGCAAGATGCTAATGTCAAAGATTGGATTGACAACACGATGTTATTTCTGGAAGTAGATGATGTTAATCGTTATTGGCGTGAACTACAAGCGATGGAACTTCAAAAAAAATACAAAAACGTAAAATTGACTGCGATCAGAGAAGAACCCTGGTGTAAAGAATGCTTTCTGCATGATCCTTCGGGTATTCTATGGCATTTTGGACAATTCAATTAACCCTGCGTACTCGAAATTGTGTAACTCTAAATTACCAACCTATGCTCAACCTGGCTGTCATTCTCGAAGATAGTGCGAAACGGTATCCGGCAAAAGCCGCTTTTACTTTTATGGATACTACCTTATCCTATGCGCAAGTTAATGGTGCCGCTAATCAAGTAGCCAATGGACTTAAGGCGAAAGGGATCAAGCCGGGTGATAAGGTTGCCTTAAGCTGTCTCAACCTACCCTATTTTCCTATTATCTATTTCGGTATTCTCAAACTTGGTGCGGTGGTAGTGCCTCTGAGTGTCTTACTGAAAAAAGATGAAATTGAATATCACTTGAAAGACAGCGAAGCTAAAGCCTATTTCTGCTTTGCGGGTACCGCTGATCTGCCTATGGGCGAAATGGGGCACGCTGGGTATAAGGCAGTAACCACATGTGATCATTTCTTCATGATTATGCCCAAGACAGACATGCCTTCTGCTATTCCCGGAACCATAACACTTGGCGACCTTACTAAAGGACAATCACCAGTGTTTGAAATGCATTCCACCCTGGCGGAAGACACGTGTGTTATTATCTATACATCTGGCACTACCGGCCGACCAAAAGGCGCTGAGCTTACCCACTCCAGTTTGCTATTCAATGCCATTCTTTCCACCAATCTCTTGAACACGGAACCGGAGGATACCCAACTGATTGTGCTTCCGCTATTTCACATTTTTGCAATGACGGTGTTGATGAACGCTGGAATCTATAGAGGCGCATCTAGCATTCTTCTCCCCCGCTTTGATGCGGAATCTGTTTTTGGTTTACTACAAAAACATAAGGTTACGCTTTTCGCTGGCGTACCCACTATGTATTGGGGTTTAGTCAATTATGCAGACCCTAAATTTGATTATGAATCTATTGCTAAAACACTGAAAATATGCGCTTCTGGTGGCGCCTCTTTGCCCGTGAAGGTTATTGAAGATTTTGAAAAACGTTTTCATGTCCCCATCATTGAAGGCTATGGCATGTCGGAGGGCTCCCCTGTTGTTACGTTCAACCAATTAAAGGTTGGCCGAAAACCTGGTTCTATTGGTACGCCCGTCTGGGGTGTTGAGGTAAAACTTGTTGATGCAGAAGGCAAAGAAGTGGGCGTAAACGAAAAAGGAGAACTCTTATACCGGGGACACAACGTAATGAAGGGGTACTATAAAAAGCCTGAAGAGACGGCACAAACTATTCAAAACGGCTGGCTGCATTCGGGAGATATTGCTATCAAAGATGAAGACGGCTTTTACTTTATCGTGGACCGAACAAAGGATATGATTATTCGTGGCGGCTTAAACGTCTATCCGCGCGAAGTAGAGGAAGTGATGATCAAGCACGAGGCGGTCTCTCTGGTGGCAGTGATAGGCATACCCCATGAAGAATTTGGTGAAGAAATCAAAGCTTGCATCGTATTGAAACCCGACAAAGTGATAACCGAAAATGAATTAATTGCCTGGACAAAAGAACACATCGCTTCCTATAAGTATCCCCGCGTTATCGAGTTTCTGCCATCGTTGCCAATGAGCGCAACAGGAAAAATCCTTAAGAAGGAACTTAGGAAATAAGCATCGCATCATATTTATTACTATTACATTAACTTGCAGATTCAATTGTTCAGCGAGTAATTTCATGGCCCAAAAAACTCCGCAAAAAAATCTTTATACCCTCGATGTAAAGCTTTTTTTAGTTTTAATTCCATTTATAAGTGCCATCAATTATTACCTCACTTACTCTAACATTCAACTAAGCTGGTTTCTGTTCATAACATTTACCATTGACACATTACAAGGTTATGCTGCATGGTGGGTTGCGCGTCAATTTATTCTCTTCCTTGACAGAAAATGGCCGTATGAGACAGGAGGTCTTTCACGCATTCTGGTTCAACTCTTCGGTACACTCTTTATAGGCTTAGCGGTTATAAGTGTCCTTACGGAGTTGGTAAGCTGGATTGCAAAAGGCAAGGCCGCTCCCATTAGTTTTTACACAGTCGATTTATTTATTATAGGCATTTGGTTTTTTGTCATTAATGGCATCTATGTCGGACTCTATTATTATAATCTGTGGCAGCATAGTGTAGCACAACGCGAGGAAGATAACCGGATAAAAGCAGAAGGGCTTATGGTGAAGAGTGGCAAGCAGGAAATCAAATTAGGTTTTGAGGAGGTGAGTGGTTTTACTTTGGACAGCGAATATGTTGTGGTAAGTCACCTATCCGGCAAAAAATTCTACATCGATCAGTCATTAGATAAGGTGGAGAAATTGTTACCAACCTCCCTATTCTTTCGACTCAATCGCCAGTTTATTCTCCATCGGCAAATTATCACGGGTTTCAGGAAAGGTGATAACGGCAAAATCATCGTGCTGTCAAGCAAACCGGAATCTTTTCCAAATGAAATACCCGTGAGCCGTATCAAAGCGCCAGCATTTAAGGCTTGGTTTCGGACTGAATCGTAGCGCTTCACAGGAAAACTTACTACACTTCGCTGGAAAAGGTTCAAAATTGGCCTCTATCGCCTGTTTCTGGCCGTATCATTGCGAAACATTTAATAGCGCATGAACCGAAAAATTTTCCTCCTCTCACTAGCCATCGTCTGGGCATTCATAGCCTCAGCACAAACCAATGAACCCAAGGCTTACTCCAATTTTCCATTAGTCATCACACTTCAATTTCATGCATTCAGCCTCCCCTTTCGGGATATGAAATCTAATTTCAAAAACCTCGGCATTGGCTTGGGGACAGAGGTTAGCCTGAATGGGAAATCCAATTGGGTGCAACAACTAAATGCGGTATGGTATCACAACAAAGCGATGGGGAATGGTTTGTTGTTATACACACAAAATGTGTGGCGGCCGGATATTGCCACCAACACATTCGCGGAAATAAAGGGCGGGCTTGGTCTTTTGCACTCCTTCCGGCCCGTGGAATCATTTCAGCAAGTAAATGGACAATGGACTTCGGTTGGGCACAAGGGCAAAAGTATGCTGGCTATTCCCGTGGGGGCATCTCTTGGATATGAATCACGAAGTACGAGCAGTTATATTGCCAACTTTGCGAGTTACCAATTTATGTTGATAAACGAATACAACAAAACCATTCCAATTGTACCTGAAACTCTTATTCAACTAGGAAGCCGTGTTCACTTCTAGTTCTACTTCGGTGATCTTCAACTTATACAACAAATGAAAACATTATACATTATCTTATTAACTACGCTTAGCATTATCGGTTATACACAGCAACTACCTATTGAAGCCTGTACATCTTCGTTCGAAGGTATAAATCCAAACCACTCAAAAGCTAAACCGCTGCAATCCATACTTGAAGAACTTACACACTTAGGAATACCGGGCTCTTCCATGGCTATCTATTCATCGGAAGGATGGTGGACAGGATCAGCTGGTTATGCGAAGATTGAAGACAAAACGATGATGCAAACCTGTCACTTGCAGTATTTGCAAAGTGTTGCAAAAACATATATGGCAGTTGGTATATTGAAACTATACGAGCTGGGAAAAATTGATTTGGATGCGCCCATTACCAATTACTTGCCAGAAAAGTACAGTCGCTTCATTAAAGATGCTGCGAAAGTAACTGTGCGCATGGCATTAAACCACACCTCGGGAATTCCTGAATACAATTTGATACCAGCTTATGTTACTAAACTCTTGCAACGTCCAGACTTCTTTTTTACAGCAGAAGACTACCTTACCTATATCGATAAAAAATCATTGGATTTTGAGCCCGGCAGTAAATACTCCTACCGCAATACCAACTATGTCGTTCTCTCCCTTATCTGCGATGCCATTACCGGAGATCATGCAAAATTTCTTACAGAAACCATCATTAAACCGCTGGGCCTTATCAATACATACTATCGGAATGATCCAGGCTATTTAAATTATCCCAACCTGGTAAACTCTTATTGGGACAGATTCAGTAATGGCATCGTAGAGAACGCCTCGCTATTGCAACGCAACAACGTCAGAGTATTGTTTGGTGATGATGGAATTGTAGCCACGCCAATCGAAGCAGTAAAATTTTTAAGGGGACTGCTGGAAGGGAAATTACTTTCAGAGGCAACAATGAAGATTATGAAGTCGTGGGCAAAAGACAGCAAAGGAAATTTCACGTATGGATTGGGGCTGGATTACGCATCTTTTGGAGGACATCCCGCCTATGGACATAGCGGTGGTGGTATTGGAGCCGGGTGTCAACTGTACTATTTCCCAGAGAAAAATGTATACATGTTCATTGGAATAAATCTTGGAACCGTGACAGAGAGTCCACTCCATACAAAAGCGGAGAAAACTGTTGAGAGAATTTATTCAACTTTACTAGACTAAGTGAGAGAGTTATTTATTCTCTGTTTGCTTTATATTTGTGAATATTGGAAACGGGGTTTTAAACTTAAATTTTATCCGCCTATCCATGGCAGCCTCAAAGCCTGGTACGATCGATGAGTATATAGCTGGTTATCCTCCAAAGGTGCAAGTTATTTTGGAGCAATTCCGTAACACCATTCGAAAAGCAGCACCACGTGCTCAAGAAAAAATTGGCTACGGCATCCCCACTTTTACATTGGAAGGAAACCTTGTGCACTTCGCGGCCTTCAAAAACCATATTGGTTTTTATCCGGCACCCTCTGCCATCAAAGCCTTCAACAAAGAGCTATCCAACTATGACGGAGCCAAAGGCTCGATTAAGTTTCCTATTGAGGAACAACTTCCATTAAGCCTTATCAGTAAAATTGTCAAGTTCAGGGTAAAAGAAAATTTAGAAAAGAAAAAGAAATCAAAAATCAAGAAGTAAAAATGAAATTACTAATCACCGTTGAAGCCGATGTCTCCTCATCCTTGGAGAAAGTCTGGAAGTATTGGACCGAGCCGACTCACATTATACATTGGAATTTCGCTAGCGATGACTGGTGTGCGCCACGCGCTTCCAACGACTTAGTAAAAGGAGGAAAATTTTCTTTTCGCATGGAAGCAAAGGATGGCAGCTTCGGCTTCGACCTGGAGGGTACTTATAATACCATTGACAAAGGCAAACGGATTGAATACACCATGACTGATGGAAGAAAGGTACAAGTCTTTTTCAGCGTGGAACACGGCAAAACCAAAGTCGTGGAGTCATTCGAAGCAGAATCGGAAAATTCAGAAGAACTTCAGCGAAGCGGCTGGCAAGCGATTCTTAACAATTTTAAAAAGTATGCAGAATCAAATTAGTTGATCGTGCTTCAACGTAACGACTTATTTCTCTTAAACCATGGAACAAAAGGCGAGGTGGTACGCTGGTAATCCTCATAAGCTTGACCGCGTGATTTAATGAGGTGGGTTTCGGTGTATTTGATGCCTGTGACTTTTAAAAGGAAATAAAGCATCAACATAGGACAGATCAAGCTTACAAATCCCCAGGCTGATCCCAATGCCATTACGAAGTAGGCGACCCAAATCAACCACTCAAAAAAATAATTTGGGTGACGAGAATAATACCAAAGCCCATCATCACATACCTTTCGCTTGTTCTCCGTTTTCGCTTTAAATGCTTTAAGCTGATAATCAGCTAGGCTCTCGCCTAAAACGCCAACGACCCAAATCGCCACTCCAAGCCATTCAACAAATTTTAGAGAAGTATCGGTATTGAGATTAATTAATAAAAATGGCGTAGAGAGTATCAACGCCAGCGCTGCCTGAAAATAAAAGAATCGTAGCATAAGGATATTCTGATTAACACCCCACTCCCTCCTCAAGGCTGTATACCGGGCATCTTCAGGTTGATCGATGGTTCGGTTGAATAAGTACAAGGCGAGGCGCATTCCCCAGATCGTCACCATAAATAATATTAAAAGTTGCCGCGGTACATAGCCATCTATTAAAATAAAATAAATCATGGCCAACATGGGAAAACTGGCTGACCATATGGTATCCACAATTGCAGCATTTTTTGTTTTCAACTGCCAAACCCAGGTCACCGTAAAAATGATTAAAAGCAGAAGCCCGCCAGCAAAAACTAAAGAAAGGAACTGGTCCATATTATTCAATCACGAAATTCGCAATAAGATTCCACACACAAAACAATAACTCAATTCGATATAAAATTGTTAAAAAAGGACTGCAAAATTTAGTAAACTTACAAAATCCGCTTCTCTAGACTTTTGCCTACTATATTTATGAACAGGACCCAATTGCCTTCATTATTAATCATTGCTGTAGCCTGCTTGTGCTGTCAGTCTAAAAATAACGTTCAAACTGGCACAATTGAAATGATTGACACCTCCCTTAGTGAAATCATTTCTCCAGAGACTAAAGCTGAGACCATCGCAGAAGGATTTGAGTGGAGCGAAGGCCCACTTTGGGTAGAAGATCAACACATGCTCCTCTTCACAGATGTTCCAAAAAATGTAGTCTATAAATGGACGGAAGAAAAAGGTGCTGAGGTTTATTTAACACCATCTGGTTTTACCGGACCCAATGTCACCGGTAACGAGCCTGGTGCCAACGGCCTTGCCTTAAATGATAAAGGAGAACTTTTGTTGTGCCAGCATGGCGATCGAAGAATAGCCCGAATGAACACCTCAATAGAAAATCCAAGTGCCTCCTTTACTAGTGTTGCAGCCAACTATCAAACAAAAAAATTCAACAGCCCGAATGATTTAGCGTATTACAATGGTGATGTCTATTTTACTGACCCTCCATATGGTCTTGCGGCTGATTCTCTGCGAGAACTTCCATTCCAAGGTGTCTATAAGGCTACCTCCGATGGCAATGTGCATCTTCTTATTGATTCACTGTCAAGACCCAATGGCATCGCATTCTCTCCTGATTACAAGAAAATGTATGTGGCCAATTCAGATCCCGATAAGGCGCGTTGGTATGCATATGAAATGAGTGATTCGTTAACTATTGTTAGCGGCAGGATATTATATGATGCTACCTCATTCACCAAAACAGAAAAGGGACTTCCTGATGGATTAAAGGTTGATTCAAAAGGCAACATCTTCGCGACAGGTCCGGGAGGATTGTGGATATTCAATGACATGGGAACATTGCTGGGTAAGGTCAAACTGCCTGAAGCTACTTCCAATTGCGCCTTGTCTACAGATGAAAAAACTCTTTATCTTACTTCTGACATGTACTTACTCCGATTAAAATTGAAAATAAAATGAACTTAACTGACATTATTGGCTGGATCGGTTCGATAGAAATATTGGCTGCCTTTGGTTTAAATAGTTTTCAAAAAATTAAATCAGACTCCCTTGCTTTCCAGTTACTCAACCTGAGCGGAGGTATTTTTCTCATTATTAACTCCATCGCTCATGAGGCCTATCCATTTACTTTTATCAATTCCGTTTGGGTAGTAATTTCTATTACAGCATTAGTTAAGATGGCCACCTCCAAGCCAGCCTGACAAATGAAATTTATTTTTAATAAGTATAACTCCGCAATGTTTATGAAATACGTCGTCATTCTTTTGTTCTTCATTGCTCATAACCTCAATGCGCAAACTTCATCCTACGCATCACAAATTCAGGAATTTGATGCTTATGTTGAAAACGCACGACAAGCCTGGAACTCACCAGGACTCGCTGTCGCAATTATTAAGGATAATAAAATCATATTCACTAAAGGATATGGAGTTAGGGAAGTTGGGAAACCGGAAGCGGTAGATACACAAACACAATTCCTTTGTGCCTCTACCACCAAGGCCATGACGGCTGTTTGTATGGGTATGTTAGTTGACGAAGGGAAAATAAAATGGGACGATGCTGTAATAAAGTACCTTCCTGATTTTCAATTGTACGATCCTTTTGTTACGCGCGATCTAAAAGTAAGAGATCTATTCCTGCATAACACTGGCGTTGGCAACACCGATTTTCTTTGGATAAAAAACAATGCTACTTCGGATGAAATTTTAACCAAGATGAGGCTGGTAAAACCAAGCTACTCTATGCGATCAGGCTTTATCTATCAAAATGTATTTTACCTGGCTGCTGGCAAAGTAATTGAAAAGGTAAGTGGCCAACGTTGGGATGATTTTATTCGAAAACGGATTTTTGAACCGCTGGAAATGACACGCACTGTACCTTTGTTGAAAGAAGTAAAAGATTCAAATCAAGCAAAGCCTCACAAATTGGTAAACGGCAAACAAATGGCGATAGACAACGAAAATGCTGACGCCATCGGCCCGGCTGGCTCCGTGTGGTCTACCATTGATGATATGGGGAAATGGGCGCTATGCATGCTTGACAGCAGCAAATACAAAGGGAAACGACTTCTCAAACTTAATACATGGAAGGAACTATTTAAGCCTCAAACCATTGTTACGCCTGAAGAGTTTTATCCGACTCAACAACTTACGAAACCCAACTGGATTACCTATGGCCTCGGTTGGTTTCAGCATGATTATAAGGGAAAGAAAGTAAACCTACATACAGGAAGTCTTGAAGGTTCAGTGGCCATCCATGGACAAATGCCGGAAGAGAAGGTAGGAATCTATGTCTTTGGAAATTACCATAGTTCGCAGCTTCGTCACGCACTGGTGTATAAAGCATTTGACTTATTTGCCTTGGGCGGAACACGGGATTGGAGTACCGACTTCTTAGCGCTGTACAGCGGCATTCGCGAGCGAGACGAAAAAGCTCAAAAGGAAATTGATTCGAAACGAGTTCTTAACACAAAGCCATCACTTGCTCTTCAGGAGTATACAGGAAAATACAAAGACCCGCTCTTTGGAGAACTTGAAATATCACTCAAAGAAAATAAGTTAACTATACATCTAAATAATTTTACCAAAGCAACTCTGGAGCACTGGCACTTTGATACTTTTCGTGCCTCCTATGAAAAAATCTGGGATGGTACGGCCAACGCCACGTTTAGGTTAAATGAATTAGGTAAAGTGATGAATGTAACTTTTGACAATATGCAGTTCACGAAACTCAAATAGTGAGTTGATACCTTAGCAAATATTAAATAAATCGGTTTATAATATTTTCGAGGTATTCTTGTCTGCCACTTACTACAGCCGGTTCGCCATCTTGTATCGCCAATGAGCGCAAATCCTCAAGCTTCAATTTTCCTTGTTCAAACTCTTTTCCATTACCCGTATCAAAGGACGCATAACGCTGCTTTCTGATTGTTCGATATTCTGATTTTTGAAGTATCTGATCGGCCACAATCAAAGCGCGAGCGAAGCAGTCGATCCCCCCAATATGCGCATGAAACAAATCTGCCGCATCGGTTGAATTTCTTCTTCGTTTCGCATCAAAATTTATTCCACCGCCTCCAAATCCACCGGACTCCACAATGATTAGCATCGCCTCAACCAGCTCATTAATATTATTCGGAAATTGATCCGTATCCCAACCATTTTGATAATCACCACGATTAGCATCCATGCTTCCAAGCAAACCTGCATCGCTTGCCACTTGCAGTTCGTGCTGAAATGTATGACCAGCAAGTGTAGCATGATTAACTTCGATATTAAGTTTAAAATCATTTAATAAATCAAACTGCCTTAAAAAACCGATAACGGTTTCACAATCATAATCGTATTGATGTTTGCTGGGTTCACAAGGTTTAGGTTCAATGAAAAATGTGCCTTTAAATCCATTTCTTCTTGCATAATCTTTAGCTGTATGCAAAAATCTGGCGAAATGCTCTTTCTCGCGTTTCATATTGGTATTAAGAAGACTCATGTAACCTTCTCGCCCACCCCAGAAAACATAATTTTCTCCTTGCAATTTAATAGTAGCGTCTAAGGCTGCTTTTACTTGAGCTCCTGCATGGGCCAACACAAGAAAGTCAGGATTTGTAGCTGCACCATTCATGTACCTTCTGTTGCTGAATAGATTAGCCGTACCCCAGAGTAATTTTACACCACTTTGATTTTGTTTTTCCAACAAGTAATCAGAAATAACACCCAACCTTCGCTCATTGTCAGCAATATCATTTGTATAATCGACCGCATCCACATCGTGAAAGCAATAGTAAGGGAGGCCCAACTTAGTAATAAACTCAAAAGCTGCATCCGCTTTATCTTTCGCTCGCTCTATTGCGTCCGTTTTTACATTCCATGGATAAAGATGAGTAGGCTCACCAAAGGGGTCGGCACCATTTCCTACAAAACTATGCCAATAGGCTACGGCAAATCGTAGCCAGTCCTTCATGGATTTGCCAGCCACGATTTTATTTTCATCATACCAGCGGTAGGCTAAAGGATTATCGCTCTCCTGCCCTTCATATCCTATTCGGCCAATACCTTTAAAGAAATCTTTGTTACCTGTGATCACTGACATGTTAAAAAAATTTAAATTATACGTACTATACTAGATAAATTGGCTAAGCTTCAAATTCCAGGATTGATATAACTCTTCTGATCGATCGCGATCTCCCGGCTCTATTAACTCTCCAACTTTCACTTTCTGAAAAGCCTCTTCCGGTCGCTTGTAAAATCCAGTACCGATGCCAGCGCCTAACGCAGCGCCCACACTCCCATCCGCCTCCATTAACTGCACAGGCACTTTGGTAATGTTGACAAAACTCTGCACAAATACTTTACTTAAAAACAAGTTCGCATTGCCAGCTTTAATGATAGCAGGGTGAATGCCGTTAGAGCGCATACCATCCAAACCATATCGGAACGCGCACGCAATACCTTCTTGTGTCGCTCTGTATATATGTGCTTCTGAATGCATATTCAAATCCAAATCCAGAATATGAGCACCAACTAATTTATTATTGAGCATTCGCTCTGCTCCATTACCGAATGGAATGATACGCAATCCACCGCTACCTATAGGGACAGCATCGGCAAGCTGATTAATTTGATCATAGGAACATTGATGACCGACAACCTGCCGAACCCATCGATTAATGCTTCCTGTGCCATTTATACACAGCAACACTCCCGTTCGTACTTGAGTGGCTGTATGATTAACGTGCGCAAATGTATTGACTCTATTCTGTTGATCGCTGACCAATAGATCACTGACCGAATAAATCACACCAGAGGTGCCAGCGGTTGCCGCTACCTCTCCTGGGTTAAATACATTTAACGATAACGCATTATTAGGCTGATCTCCTGCCTTGTAAGAAACCACAACCTTTTTAGAAAGATTCAATTTTTCAGCAACTGATTCTGAAACAATTCCATGCGTATCAAACACTTGCTTTATTTCTGGAATAAAAGAAGTCGGAAGTTGAAAATGGCGAAACACATCTTTACTCAGCTCATTATTTTTGAAATCCCAAAAAATACCTTCTGATAACGCAGCCACCGAAGTTGTTAATGATCCCGTTAATTTCATGGCAATAAAATCTCCGGGCAACATGATTTTATCTATTTGCCGATATGTCGCTGGTTCATTTTCCTTTATCCAAGCTAACTTAGAGGCGGTGAAATTTCCGGGAGAGTTAAGCAAATGTGATAGACTTTTCTCTTTCCCTATTTGATCAAATGCTTTTTCCCCAATTGAAACAGCCCGGCTATCACACCAAATGATACTGTTGCGCAAAACGCTTCCCTGCCTGTCAACGACAACAAGGCCGTGCATTTGATAAGCGATACCAATTGCCACAATATCTCGCGGGTTATATGCCTTGGTAGCGTGGGATTTTAAGATGCATTGCTGCACATCGCCCCACCATTGCATGGGGCTTTGTTCAGCCCAGCCTGGCTTATCAGAAAGAATAACCGATTCTGTTTCAGGGAACTGAACTGTGGATAATGTTTTACCAGAATGACCGTCAACGACCGCTACCTTTACAAATGAAGTTCCTACGTCAATTCCAAGAAAAAGCATACCGATTGTTCCAAATTTCTAGTTGGAAGGTATGAGGTTTTGTGTGAAATGACAAGCATTGTATTTTAACTCACCTTTACAAGGCAAGGCAGCTATTATGCAGATTGAAGACAGATTCATTTCCAGTCAGCAGGTGGCTTGTTGGAAGAATGCTTAAACGCAAGTAGACAACTCTCTTTGATCTGCCATAATTCCGGACATAAATCCCAACGTGGTTGCTTCAGAAAAAGCCCTTTTACATTTTCGTTGAAAAGGTATACCTGCTTTTTCTTAATAGCTGATGCGTAAAATATACCCTGAGCAACTCCCCGACCATTTCTCTCGAATACATTTGTTCTCGTCTTACCAGTCGGTGGTTGAAACAAGCTGGTAGCTCCTTCTTTTTGAGACTGAATTGTTCTCCAATAGTCAAATGCAGTCCTTGACAAACTCATTTGCTTCACTTCCATACGGTATTTAATCTGAAAGGGCCAATACTCAATTGGAATATAGGCAATTTCAATGTTCCTGAATTTTCCGTTTGATATAAATACATCGTCACTGACATAGGGATGATCTTCTAGCTGATCGACCCAACATACACAGCACTCACAAGTTGCAACCGTTACCAATACTCCAATTCCATTTAGAATAAAACCACTACAAGGTCTTGGATCGGGATTACAACCATCTATTTCCCCAAAGGGAAATGCCACAGTTTTTTTATGCAATTCAGGATAGGTGTTTATCATGTATGTTCCAGTATATTTCCACCGAAAAAAATTATCTCCATCAGCCACTCCTTGCGCATCAACGTATACCCGAAACCCATGTTGGGTTGGGGCATCAAGGGGTTGAAATGATTCAAGTTCATAATACAAACTATCGACACTTCCGGAAGGACTCATCTTATCCGGAATAGATTCATAGACTTTGCCATCTAGCGTTTCTACGCTGAGCGAATATTCCCGACCTACTACTCCCCTTATTCCATTAGGTTCGGTTTGATATGTACCAGCCTCCACCAGTGTCAAGTCTTCAGAGTTACCAGCATTATCGAAAATAGTAACCCGTTTAGCAGATGTCAGCTCTCTGAATTGCAGGAAGCCATCCACTTTGGAAGAGAGCGAAAGCTTTACGGTGTAAGGACCAGGTTCATCGGTTATCAATCCATCAACCACGATTTGCGATGCATTAGAGTCCGGCACTATAATGTTGATGCGATCGATGCATGAAGAAGCACTTAATAAAAACAGAAGCAGAATTCTATTCTTCATTGCATAAAACTTATCGTTAAAAAAAAACCGCCCCGTCCCCATGACAGGGCGAGGCGGTCTATTAAAAATCTAACCAAATTCTACTACTTCATCAAAACACCCGCCAGTTGCGGTGTTGCAGTGGGCAAACTCTTCGTACCTGAACTGCTTACAAATACTGCGTAGATATCGAAAGTGCCATTGGCAGCGAAGGAAGTAAATGCGGGACTTGAAGAAACCCCATCCTCTACACTTACATTACCGCTTTGCTTAATGGAAACTTTTTCTTTAGGGGTGGTGGTCGATGCAGGATCGTCCTGCATTGTCCAGGTGGCAACGCCATCCAGGTCTACACTGAATGCCGTTGGGGCTGGTTTCCCTGCGGTAACTGCAATAAAGTAAATGCTTCCCGAGTCCGATGGGTTGGTGCCGCCTGCTGCTGCTCCTTGTGCAGCCGTCCAACTGATCTGTGTACCAAGATCCCAAGTACCTGACAACGTCAACACAGGTGCTGGTGGTACTCCTACATCTACCGTTAACACTCCGTTGGGAATTGCCGTAGTGTTGCCTGCCTCATCAATGGCATCGGAAAACACAACTGTTAAATCACCATGCGTAGCAGGGGTAGTAGGAACAGCGCGTTTGAAGATGTAGATCAAACTGGCCGACAATCCGTCTGACGCTAGTGCCATCTTTGCATCGGTTACCGTCTCTAATCCTCTCGCTGCACCGTCTACTGTAACTTTTATTGCATTCGCTGACTTCGCGCTGAGCTTCTCATTAAAGGTCACCTTCATCGTTACAAACTGGCCTTCGCCAATTCGATTGCCGGTGTTGGTTGATATCCTGATAGGAGCGGTATTGTCAACATTAATTGTTTGCGTCTTTGTCTTCTGAGTAAGAATTACGCCAGCAACCTCAGCGGTAGCACCACTGATAGTTGCCGTTACGGCACCTGTGTAAGTAGCGCCTGCTGTGTACACCAGGTAGAAACCGTCCTCGGAGTCATCTGCAGTGTAGAAGCCATTTGCATTCACCTTCTTGGATTTCACCAACGCACTCGCAGTGGATCCAGTAGTTGCCAAATCAGGGCTAAAGGAAACTGTTGGTGGCGTGATGATATCATTACCAAAGGTTATGTATAGGGTATCCTTTGCTCCGCTCTTCAGTGAAGGAACTTTGGTACGTGATACACTCTTTCCATCAGTGGTCTTACCCCAGGTACCCAGTAAACTGGTAGTCGCAATGGGTTTAAAATTCTCCTGATCATTGGCACAATACGTTAACGTCATGGCAGGATAAAAGATAACACTCTGAAACAAGTTAGGATTCACCAATGCGGAAGCCAATACTTTGCTGCCATCGGTCAATACTAAATCCATATCCATCGTGATATTATTCACACTCAACTTCTTTGCCACAGAATCCGGGAGGATGTTAAGAGCCGCTATGATGGAAGACAGTGAAGCAGAAACTGTTCCTCGCTTAATCTTTGAGTCAGCAGGGAAAGTAAAGGCACTGCCGGGAACTGTTGCCACCAGCTTACGAGGACGCGCAGCTAGTCCTTTGGAAGTTGTTGTCAGGATAGACGCATACAACTGAACCTCTTGCAAGGTTTCCTGATCTTCTGCGAGGAAGTCTGCCTCAACAGTGAAAACTTCGTTTCCAATGATATTATTCTTAAAGAAGCTGTTCGAACATCCTGTATTGTTCAGGTTGTTAAACGACTCTCCGCGCAAGGCCAGAATGGTTGCCTTCTTCACCTCTGTAAATTTAACTGGATCAAGAGATTCGTCCACGCAGGCGAATACAAGAGCCATCAACAGCACCGAGGCTATTTTATTTATAATCTTTTTCATGATTGTTCGTTTAGCTGATTATTTCAACGTTAATCCCGTTTTATCCCAGAATACTCTTACACTTTGACTCGGCTTCTGTGAAGCAGAATTATTCAGGTTCACAAAATTGGAAGGATAAGTCAACGAATAAATAAAATCACCTGGATTGGGAGCATACGAAGGCTGTAGGTTCTTAGGGGAACCTGTTCTGCGATACATATTGTATGCCTCTAATCCATTTCCCCACAATGATTTATAATATTCCTTTAATACCACCTCTTGCTTGTCTGTTGCCAGATCATAAATACCACCTAAGGTAGCAGTGTAAGTTACCGCAGAAGGCTCCAGGCCGGCTGGAAGTGTTAACCCTAAGCTGTTGGCAAAGTTCCTTGTTCTGTTAATCGATTTGTTAACACCAGAAACCATTAGCGCTTTTGCATCTCCTGCTATACCAAGACGAAGTACGGCTTCTGCAATCATGAAGTCAGTAAACCAGCTCATGTAGATATTTTCTATTCCTTTGCCATTTCCACCATCACCCAAAGTAGCGGTGACAGCATAATTAGGATCTCCATCATTGGTATCTACTCTTCCTCCATAAGGATAGGCTCCAACACACGTTAGTACAGCGCCATCAGGGTTAGTTCCGGAGTTATTTCCATGATCACGACCCATAAATCCAGGCTCAACAAAACAGAAGGGCTCATTAGTAGCAATGTAATGCGCAGGTGCAGATGTTGCACAACCAATAGAGTTGGGATCAACACGCAATGCCTGAGCACGAGACCCAACCTGGCGATAGAAATAATATCTCCAGCGGGGATCCTGCACACCAAGACCTCTGTACATCTCCTGCAAAAACTTTATTCCAATGTTACCGCCTGCCTGGCCTGTATTTATAGAATAGTAGTTTCTGTAATCAGGGTTTCGGGAAATGGCAGGGATCAAAGAGGTTCCATACTTATAGGTGAATTCCTCGGTGTCCGTGTCAATCAAATCATTGGCCGTAATCAATGCCTGAATTCTTGTGGTCGCAGCAGCCTTAGTTGCAGGGTCAGCTGTCAGATTCAACTGTGCTTTCAGCTCAATTGAATTGGCAAGCGTTGTCCAACGTGCGCGACTTCCGTTATAATAGATATCACGTGCTAACCCAAGGCCCGCTGTATTGGCTAAATCTGTCTTAGCTTCTGCTAGCAATGCAATAGCTGCTGCATAGATTGTTGCTGCCGCATCGGGCTTAGGATTAAAATTACCTTCAGTTCCCTTAAGCGCTTCTGTGAAAGGAACATCTCCGAATACATCGACCAGCGTAATATAGGTTAATGCCTTAATGATCTTGGCCACACCAAGGTGTACATTAAGTTCTTTCTCTTCCGCGAGCGGAAGTAAGGTTTCAATATTTACCAATATCTTTTGGTAAGCATCAGTCCACATATTATTATAATCCTGAGGACGGAAAGCCCTCGAATAGAGCTGATCTCCCTGCATGGCTCTCATCCTTACTAATTGATCCACGCCTCCGCGATCCCCTGAGGGAATCTGATTCCCGGAAACTTTTGAGTGGAACAAACCATAATCGGTTTGAATCCCATTCAGTAATAAATCAGGATCCGCAGCACTTAGACCCACATCATTGGGGCTGTTCAGATCATGACTAAGGTCACAGGACATAACTATAGTCATGACCGCGACCAAACTCAATACTTTATATATCTTTTTCATGTATGAAAATTTTAGGTTAAAAGATTCTGAATGACTGATTCACATCAATCATTCAGAAAATTCTAGAAGGTTAATCTAAGGTTTACACCATAACGTTTGGCCGAAGGACCTCCCAGGTATTCAAAGCCAGCTCCGTTAGCTGTACCAAATGAGGTACGGTCGAAGTCAACATGCGTGTACTTAGGAGCATTGAGTGCTCTGAAAAACATATTGCTTCCCACTAAGGAGATATTGGCACTACGAATAGATAACTTGGAAATCAAGCTTGTTGGCAGGCTGTAGCTAAGCGATACTTCGCGTAAACGAACACGGGTACCATCATAAATAGATCTGTCAAAGGCATTGGAACCAACTGAAGATTGTCCATAGAAATACCCTGCAGTAGTTACTGGTTGATCATTGACAGAACCATCTGACTCTTTCACACCTGGAAGAATCAATGGCAAGCCCGGATCAAAACTTTCAAGATCTTTCGCAATTCCTCTTCCTATCAAAACTGTAGGTGTTGCACCAAAAATATCTCCGCCTTTTACATAATCAATCTGAAATGCAAACGTGATTCCTTTCCAGGTCACATCACTCATTACTGAACCTAACCAGTCTGGATTAGGATCTCCGATTATCTGAGTATCTGCAGTGATGGCATAATTACCAGCCTGATCTACGAGTGCAACTCCATCAGCATTACGTTTCACAGCCTGTCCTTTAATTAAGTTAAAAGGTTTGCCCTCAATAGCGAAGTTTCCAAGATTGGAATTACCACCAATGGCGATCTCCTTCGAGCCATCGGGTAAGCTCACTACTTTACTTACGTTCTTGGTAAACGTACCACGTAGATTCCAAACAACCTCGTTGCTGCGAATTGGAGTAATTGTTAATCCAGCCTCAATTCCTTTATTGGAAATTTCTCCTGCATTAATAAGTGTACTCTGGAAGCCTGTTGCATCATCCAGCGACCGTGTTATAATCTGATCTTTGGCTGTTCTGCTGTAAACGGAGAAGTCAATCTTCGCACGATTGTCCAGAATCTGTGTTTCCAATCCGAATTCAAGTTCGGTCTGCAACTCGGGTTTCAGACCTTTATTGGCCAGTATTGAATTTTGTCCTTGGGTAGGCACATTGCCAGAGGCATCAATCTGGTAAGAGGAGTTAGTTGCCAAATAAGGTCGGGTTGTGTATGAAGTGGGGAAGTTCGCGGATGTACCATAACCCACTCTTAACTTAAGAAAATCAAGCACGCCAGCCGCAAAGCCCGGAAACGCTGCTGTAGGAATGAAGGATGCACTGACACCAGGATAGAATAAACTGTTGTTCTCTTTCTCCAATGTAGACGTCCAGTCATTTCTTCCGGTCAGGTTCAAGTACAGGTAATTCTTATAGCCTAATCCTGCATCGAAATAAGCGCCTAACCAGGTTCTGCGATTTTTATAGCTTAGTACATTCTGCCTGAAATCCCTATTGGTAGATGTTGAGAAGTTCCTGTGCTCCATCAAGCCAAACACGGTCTGACCGCTACTCTCAATACCGGTTTGCTCATAGGTATCCGTACGGTTATTAAATCCCGCAATTGCATTCAAATCAAGGTCGCTGTTGATTTTCTTATGCATGCTGGCGATAAAGGAGTGGTCAACAATAGTATTGTTTCCATTAATGGTACGATACAATCCGTTGGAGAAAATCGTAGCATCGCTTGGGTACCCCACTGATCCTTTCTGAACTTCGAAAGTAGATTTCTCAGCATACGTATCCAATCCCAGGCGATAAGTCAATTTCAGCCAATCAGTCAACTGATAGTTAAAGTTAACATTGGAGAAGAAGCGATTGGTTACGTTTGTTTGTTTGGTATTGTCCAATACCCACCGTGGGTTGGTGATACCGTTTGTATTTCTGTAATACACGTTAGCTCCTGTAACAGGGTGTTGAGATGGCCAGTTGGTCAAATCAATATTACGCGGGGTGAAATACAGGTTGGCAAATACAGAAGGGCCGCCCGCTGAGTTGTTTCCACTGGCAGTGCCTACAGGAGGAGTAGTGATATCAGACCGAACGAAGTTAAAAGTGCTACCAATGGTAAACTTTTCAGTCAACTTAGCATTACCACCTAGTGAAAAGTTGTTGCGCTCTACGTTGTTATTTTTCAAAAAACCACTTTCATCCAAATGACTATAGCTGAAATTCAAGTTTCCAAAATCTGATCTTCCGCCAAGGCTGATGGAAGTATTCGATGATGTTCCTTTCTGGAAGAAATCCTTGATGTTATTTGGCATTGCCTGTGGAATGTACCCAACTGTTGCAGGGTTGGTGGCAGGACCACCGGCAATTTGAAATTCAGGAAATTGAGGAAATACACTTCTCCACTCACGATAAGGATGTGCAGGCTTGCCACCACCGGGGATCGTTGGCGACTGTCCATTAAATACACTTCCCCAGTTACTGAAGAATTCTCCATAGTCTCCGTCAAAACCGTTACCCCATTTGTTCTGAAACTCAGGAAGTACAGCTTCAATAGTAAATAATGACTGGCTAATAGAAGCCTCGAACTTGCGGGCATTCTTGTTGTTGGAACCGGCCTTGGTTGTTACAAGGATTACACCATTACGGCCTTGCGAACCATAAAGTGTAGTGGCGCTAAGGCCTCTGAGAACGTTGATTGTCTCTACGTTGTTCGGATCAATGTCAAAGAAACGGTTAGGTGATGTCTGACCATCCTGAAAGTTCAGGTTGTTGTCATTAGGGTTACCTCCTGAGTTAATAGGCACACCATCTACAACCCAAAGAGGTTGTGAATTTCCTGTTACGGTACTTATACCACGGATGTTGATCTTGGAACCAGAACCAGCCAAACCGGAAGAGTTCAAAATCTGAAGACCAGGTGTACGTCCCTGAAGGGCACGTCCCAAATCAGTCTCTGGCTTGTTGGCCAGATCAGTTGAAGAAATTGTAGTCGCAGCATAACCAAGCGCCTTTCTGTCGCGCTCAATACCTTGTGCTGTTACAACGACCTCCGTCAGTTGCTTGACATCAAGACCCAGCGAAATGTCAATCACTGAACGGTCTCCGATAGTGACCTCTGATGTCTGAAGACCAATAAAAGAGAATACCAATGCACCACCATCGGCAGGCACTGTCAATTTGTAGTTACCATCGGTATCGGTAACTGTTCCATTTGTAGTTCCTTTCAGAACTACGTTCACGCCAGGTAAAGTTGTTCCGTCTTCTGCAGCGGATACTTTTCCTGAAATTACCCGCTCTTGTGCGAAGGCACTAAGCACAAAAACGAGTGAGAAGCATACTAGTAAAAACTTCTTCATATTATGTTGGTTAATTAAATAAGTAACTCCACCTCTGTTAATGAAACATTAACGAGATGTTACTATCAAATCTCAGAGAAGTAATTACCAATTCAACCTACCGAAATGGTTGATTTTAAGAGAGGAAGCGAAATTGAATTCGGTATTTTGATCCCCCTTTCGGGAAAAAGGATATCAGATGTATCTGTTTTTACTTGCTATTTCAATTGCTTCCGATTTTTTATTTACGTGAAGCTTTGCATAGATATTTCGTATGTGAGTTTTAGAGGTTTCGCGGGAAATAAACAACGCATCTGATATCTGTGTGTATGTCTTTCCTTCAGCTACCATCTTAAGAACTTCCTTCTCACGGCTGGTGAGAGGAGAGTCAGGATTCAAATGGAAAATACGCGTTACCATCCTCGCAATCTTGGTGCTCATTGGAGATCCTCCTCTTACAATTTCGTCCAAGGCGGAAAGAAGCTCCAAGTAGTTCGCACTTTTGGTGATATAGCCAGATGCTCCAGCCTTAAGCGCATTAAATACCAATTCATTGTCCTCATACACAGTTACCATCACTACTTCTATATGCGGATGCTTTTCTTTAATGATGGTAGTTGCCTCCACTCCATTCATTCCTGGTAAATCAATGTCCATTAATACGATTTCTGCTTTTTTTCGGGCCAAGTCAGTTAAAGCATCTTCTGCTGAAGAGTATGTACCAGCGACCACAAACCTTTCGCTACTGTTAACAATATGAGCAAAACTCTCCAGCAGTAGTTTGTCATCTTCAACAATTACAATCTTTTTCTTAAATCCAAAGTTCATATGTTTTTTGTTTTACAATTCAAATGGATAAGTATAGAACGTAGTGATCGCGCAAAGAGAGCACTTTATCTCATGTAAGATTCAGTCTAAGCTAAAAATCCACACATCTGGGGGACTATAAAATACCACAACTCAACCGATCCTGGCGATTCATAAAAGAAAGAATATTAACTTTGGCCAATCTACACTTCATGAAATTCCCTTCACTAATTTCAATAATCTTCTTGCTCTTTTCAGGAGCAAAAGGCCTTTTTGCACAACACGATGTGCAATACTTTGGCGTTGCTCAGGGCCTTGCTCAATCTCAGGTAACTGCAATAGCAGAAGATTCTCTTGGCTATCTATGGATTGGTACCGGGAGTGGCGTATCCCGCTTTGATGGAATGAGTTTTAATAACTATACCATTTCTGATGGCCTGTCCAATAATTTTATTTGGGATCTTCTTATCCATAAGAAAAACCTTTGGATAAGTACACAGAATGCACTAAGCCAATTTGATGGCCTGACGTTTACTAATTACCGTCTGCCAAAAAACGAAAATGGTCAGTTGAGCATGCTGTTCAACTACGGGGATTCGGTATTCATCCGGTTCAGCAATGGCAATCTTGGCAAAGTAATTTATGACTCCGTGAGCTACGTAAAAAAGCACCCTCTGCTCACACAAATCAAAAGTGTGATTAAAGCAAAACAAGCCACTGTTCTGCTTCGAAATAAGAATAAACTCAGCGACCTAATCGTCTTGATTGGCAAGGAACAACATACAGTGTCAGTACCGACAGAGCTCACCGCAGTGTTTTCAGTTTTTTATTGTGGCAAAAAACTGATGTTATCGACTAATCTTGGCCTTTTTCAATTCAAAGCCAATTCCTTACTACCAGAAATCAATTCAGGATTTCCCTTGTATGGATACAATTCAATGAAGCAATCCTATGTCGGAGTCAGTGATAAAAAATTTATCTACCTAAAAAACGACAAAAGCATTAAACCTATCAAGGAGCTTACGTTCATAATCAATACTCATTTGACAGACAATGAAGGAAACATTTGGTTCGGAGCAGATCGAGGCCTATTTAAAATATCTCCACTATCCTTTGAAAAAATTCTGTCAAAAGAATGGAGTAACGAGCCCATTCTGGGAATTGCCGAACACAAAAACAATCTTTGGATTGGCGGTACTTCAAATGGTATAAAAGTATTTCATCAAGATAAACTTATAAAAGAGTTCGACTTGGGCTCTCGAAATAAAAACATAATATTCTTTATCGTTAAGGATAATAACGGAAAACTATTGATCGGAACAAATGGAGGTTTAGCAACGACTGAAAATGGTACTATAAAATGGATTTTACCATCCATCATTGAGAGCGCATTTGATGCTAAATTTGATAGCTCGAATATTGGTTACTTTGGTAGTGCGCGCAAGGGGCTGTACGTACTGTCAAAAGACGGCAGTGTTCAACTGATCAACGAATTCAAAAATACGCCCGTCTATTCAATCTTATACAATGAACAGAGCAATTCATTTCTTGCCGGAACGGATATTGGCTTGTGGAGTATCATTGGGATGCGCGCAAAGAAGATTGATCTACCTGAATTGGAGGGAGTACAAATCGTCAGTATGGATTGGATTGACTCAAACAATGTAATAATTGGCACAACGGGTAAGGGAGTCTTTCTTTATTCATTGAACGGAAAATTGAAGAACATTTCTGTTTTAAATGGATTAATATCCAATACTTGTTATTTCGTCTATAAAGAAAAAGGCATCAATAGAACATGGGTTGGCACTGAGCGGGGAATCGATTACCTCGATCTGGACTACTCCAATTTTACCGTCAAAAATATTATTCACTTCAATGAAAAAGATGGCCTTATTGGACTTGAGACAAACAAGGATTCGCATTTACAACTGAAAAATCGGTTGCTATTCGGACTAATAGATGGTCTTTATCAATTCAACGGTTCGGAAGAATCCTTTAAGTCCATTTCAGGTCCCCTGCATATCGAAGAAATGCTCATCACATCGAAAAACAATAATCAGAACAATGGAATAAGGAAGTTAAAACATCCGGGTCCCCCTATTGAACTTTCACATTTGGAAAATCGTATCTCCTTCACGTTTAACAAAGTTAGAAAAAGAGATCCATCCAACTATTATTATAGCTACATGCTTGAAGGGCAGGATGAAATATGGTCAACGCCATCTACTGTAAAAACGGCAACGTATAGCAATCTGTCGCCTGGTAATTATCAATTTAATCTGATTGTAACTGATAAATCAGGAACCTTTACTTACGATCAATTGCAACTACCGTTTAATATAAGACCCGCGCTGTATCAAACAATACTTTTCAAATTAGTAATTGCAAATCTTATCATTATTCTCATCACGCTTATTAGCTACTTATATTACAGAGCCACCCTGAGAAAGACATTGCATCTTCAGGAACTACGATATAATGAACAAACTAAACTACGCAAAGAAATCGCCAGAGACTTCCATGACGAGTTGGGAAATTTAATGGCGCGCTTGATTAACTACATAGGTCTTTTGCGCATCAAAGAAAATCTCAATGTAAACATCTACGAAAATTTGATTGGCTATTCTCAGCAAATTATTAACGGCACAAAAGATTTTGTTTGGGCTCTCGATCCTATCAACGATGAGCTTGGAAATCTTATGATTCACCTGAAAGACTTTGGCGAGAGAATGTTTTCCGAAAAGGACATTGACTTTCAATTTCATGGAATAATACCTGAACATTTAAAACTCCCGATGGGTCACAGTCGTCAGATAAATTTGATTTTTAAAGAGGCCATGACCAATACGTTCAGGCATGCAAACGCAACGGTAGTATCATTAAACCTTGATCTGAACGAGCATTTAATTTTGATTACACTATCCGATAATGGAAGAGGGATCCCATCTACGACTATAGAAAATTCTGAACGAGGACTAAGCAATATGAAGGTACGTGCTGGCAGAATTGATGGGCTTCTTAAAATTGAAAGCTCATTGGACGGTGGAACTTTGATAAAACTAACGTTACCGAGGGTTTGATCTTACCGCTTTATCGCTACTTAAAACAACTTAATTTTTACTGCAGAAAAAATTTCTATATCAAGTGTTCTTTGTTAGCTCTTGCAATGGCATCTGCACGACAGTTGACCTCCAGTTTTTTATAGATATTTCGAACATGCGTCTTGGTCGTCTCGCGCGCAATAAAAAGCTGACCAGATATTTGTGTGAATGTTTTGCCTTGTGCCACCATCCGTAGAATCTCCTCCTCGCGCTTCGTCAGTGGTGATTGATGGTTAATATGAAAACTATCGATCACCATCCTTGCTATCTTGCTGCTAATGGGCGCACCACCATCCCGAATTTCACGCAAGCCGTTAATGATTTGACCTACATTGGCGCTCTTGGTGATGTACCCAGATGCTCCGGCTTTCAGTGAATTGAATACCAGTTCAGTATCTTCATAGACAGTCACCATAATTACCTGAACATGAGGAGCGGACTGCTTGATAGCAAGTGTACTTTCCACACCATTCTTTCCCGGAAGCTCAATATCCATCAGCACAAAATCGGGTTGGCTTGTCTTCAACTGCCTAAGTGCATCCTCGCCTGAACGAAAGGCACCCGAAACAACAAAATCATCAGTAGAGTTAATAATCTCGGTGAAGCTATTTCGCAAGAACAGGTCATCCTCTACAATCCATACCATATTGCTTTCCATCATCAGGCAAAATTAAGGAAACTCAATGATTACTCGATGAATGAAATAGCATATTGGAGAAGGTCAAAAAAGACGTAATTAACCACGTTATAGAGCTACCCGGTTGTTGATGGCGGAAAGATCATAAGGATAATGCCGGAATAATTGCCCTGTAAGCACCCTGGTAATTTGCCTTCACATGACCACCTTATTTATGCAAATAATGAACTCTAGCAGTTTAAAGAAGGAAAAAATCAACACACTGGTGGTATTATACAATTTGAATTTCAGAATACATTTACTGCCATTAATCAATAAATTAAATGAAGACAATAGTCACCATTGCCATAATCCTCCTATCCTCTGGCCTGATAAAAGCACAAACAGATAAGGAAAAGGTAGAAGCAGCCGTTCGGAATTATGTAGATGCCTTTTATAACGCAGACACGAGTAAAATTCACCAAAGCATTGCGAAGGATGTTCACAAGTATGGCTATGCCATACCAAAAAACAAGACAGAATACGAGCGATATCCTATGACATTTCAGGAAATGATAAGCTCTATCAACAAATGGGGAAAGTTTCCGAAGCAAAAACCAAAAACAATTGAAGTATTTGATGTTTTAGACAAAACTGCATCTGCCAAACTTACCGCGGGTTGGGGAATTGACTACATTTTACTTGCTAAACAAAATGGCGAATGGATGATTACTCATGTCTTGTGGCAATCACACCCACCACAAAATTAACCAGTCATCTACATGGCAATTCAGCATATTGAAGCTAATGAAGATCTCTCCACATAAGCAGAATACACTTTGCCTATTGCTTGGTATTCTTCTGATTACGAATACATCTACTGCTCAATCTTCACCAAAGGTTACTTACCTATACAATAGCGGCTGGCTAATTGAAACTGTAAACGAAATTATTCTAATTGATTATGTACCCACAGAAAAGCTGATGCTAGATAGCATTCTTTTCACAAAGCTACAGCAAGCTGAGGTAGTTAAAAAAAAGGCGTACGTTCTAATAACACATGAGCACAACGATCATTTTTACGAGCCGCTGCTTAAATGGCGTCATAAAATAAAGAACTTGACCATAATTTTAGGTTGGGATTATGAGACCAATGACAAGTCTATTTTAAAAGTATTCGGCCGAAACATTTTAAAAGCAGGTTCACTTAAAATTACTTCACACCCATCCACAGATGTTGGATCGGGCTTTTTAATTAACGCAGATGATCTGGCGATCTATCATGCAGGCGATCATGCGGTCTGGTCGGACGAGTTAATGGAAAAATTCACTGATGAATTGACATTCATCAAAAACTCGACAAAGCAAGTTGATATGGCTTTTATTCCAATTGCTCGCGGGAAGCTTGGTGCTTGTAAGGTGATGGAAAGCATTACCAAGGGTAATATGATTGCGCTGCAAATTCTAAATCCCAAAGCTCTCTTTCCCATGCATTTACAATGTGATGATCTCACACCCTACCATGAATTTGCTAAACGCGTGAAAAAGGAATATCCCCATGTTGCTACAAAAGTACCACGTTCTTATAATTACGAGATGACGCCCTGAGATATACCTTCTTGCTCAAACGCCAATTTATTGTACAGCCACTATTCTATTTTGTAGTCTTTCTAGAAGAAATGTTCATAGAAATCTTGTAAAAATTTCTTTGCACAACTACGTAAATCACCCTTTTGGGTTGAGTTTATAATAAAATTATCGCCCCCGCCTCCTATAGAAAATTGAATCCTTTATGACAGGCTTGTAGCTATCTTTGACCTGCATATAAAATTTAAATAACTCATTTTTTATGAGGAGGAATCAGTTTAATACGCTCATCAATATCGTTGGATTGTCACTTAGCCTTTCTGCTTGCCTATTCATTTTCGTCTACCTACAAGACGAACTGACCTTCGATCAATTTCACACTGATGCAAGAAACATCCAGCGTATTTCGCTTACACTCAAGTTCAATGACCTTGACATTTTTATTCCTATGGCAAGCGCTCCTCTGGGAGCGGCAATGACTGCAGAGATTCCAGAGGTGAACGAGTCTTTTCGTTTCTATGGCTTAGATATGAACCACACCTTTCGGCAGGATGACAAAACTTTTAGTGAAAAAAAAGTTTTGTATGCGGACTCCAATTTTTTCTCATTTTTCAGTTTTCACTTAAAGGAGGGCAATAAAAAAACAGCGCTCAACGAACCGAACTCGGTGGTGATTACTCCTGCTCTGGCATTGAAATATTTCAACACTGAGAACGCTCTTGGTCAACTCCTCTTTATCGATGGTGAAACCTTTACCGTCAGTGGTATCATCGAATCACCACCGTCCAACTCGCACATAAAATTTGACGCACTCCTATCTATGAGTTCAACTCCTGCGGGTCAAAGTCACTCATGGATGGGTAATCGTTTCTTAACCTATATTAAACTCGATCCAAACAGTGACGCTTTGGAAGTTGACAAAAAGCTAGATAATCTTGTACTCGCTAATATCGGACCCGACCTGCAAAACTCACTCGGTATTTCGATTGAACAATTTCTAGAACAGAAGAACAAGATCGGTTACGATCTCCACCCACTTGCAGAGACTCACTTATATAGTAAGTTCCCCCGCGACATCACACCAGCAAGCGATATAACATACATATATCTTTTCGCAGCTGTTGGCCTCGCCTTGCTGCTTATAGCCTGCTTTAATTTTATGAATCTGAGTACGGCTCAATTTAGGAACTATGCCAGAGCCAATGCCATCCGAAAAACACTTGGTGCCAGTCGTTGGCAACTCATTATTTCATTCCTTCAGCAAACACTTACCGTATGTGGTATCGCCTGGCTTGTAAGCCTGGTTATTCTCTATTCAGCGATGCCCTGGCTTAATTCAATTTCAGGTAAGTCATTTCCATCAACTATCCTATTGAGTGGATCAAGTATCGCGGCAGGTCTCATCATGACTATCTTCGCGGGAATTCTTTCAGCAAGTTATCCTTCGTATTACCTGACCTCATTTAATCCTTCAGAATCTCTTCGAGGAAAATTCAATAATCCAACCAAGAGCGAATACGTTCGAAGTGGGTTAGTTATCTTTCAGTACTCCATTTCTATTGGCATGATTGCTTTCACACTTGTGCTCTTTCATCAACTTGATTTTATAAGCCGTCAGCACCTGGGCTTTGAGAAAGAAAATATTATTGCTCTTAAAAATACAGACCGTATTGGACACAATGCTTCACCCTTAAAGAATGCGCTTATAGCTCAACGCGGAGTGATTGCAGCCAGCTTTACCGATCGAACTATCTTCGAGCGCATGAGTGGCGAAGCATTAAGAGAACCCAATAGCCCTCAAAGTCACGTCATGAATTATTATGTTGCTGATGAAGATCAGCTGAAAGTGATGGGATGTCAACTCACTGCCGGCAGGTTTTTTTCCAAAGACTTTCCATCTGACTCCAATGCCGTAGTCATAAATGAAGCTGCCATGCGGGACCTTGGATGGAAAAGTATAGAATCAAAAGAATTGGCTGCCGATGGTGACGTCCGCTATAAAGTTGTAGGAGTCATCAATAATTTTAATTATGAAAGTCTTCGTAATGATGTCAAGCCACTTATCATTTTTTACAATGCCCGGCCTGGCAATACCCTTATGATTCGCTATACCGGAGATAGTCGCGCCTTAATCGACATGTTGGACAAAAATTGGCGACTATTTGGGAACGGTGAACCATTTGAATATAGCTTTCTCGACCAGGACTTCGGTGCTTTGTTTCAATCTGAAAGTCAAATAGGAAAACTACTCACGCTATTTTGTGTTGGTGTGATATTAATCGCAAGCCTTGGGCTATTTGCCTTATCATCCTTTACGGCCGAGAAGCGAACACGCGAAATTGGTATTCGCAAGGTTGTAGGCGCTTCTGTTAATCAAGTTACAACTTTACTTTCCGTTCAGTTTGCGCGACTCATCTCTATCGCCTTTTTACTATCAGTCTTGCCTTCATTTATTATCTCCCAAAAATGGCTTGAGGGATTTGCATTTCATTATCAATTGACAGTCGCTCCTTTCTTATTGGCAGGCACATGTGCTCTTCTCATTTCATTGATCACTATCGCCTATCACACAATTAAGGCGGCAAAAACCAATCCGGTAAAGGCCTTGCGAGCCGAATAGGTTAAATTATTTTTCGTATCATCTACCTCCACACAAGCGGGGTATTTGCATTCTTTTTTTATCTAATTCGCATCCTTCTTTGGTCAAATCAGTTAAGTTGAACAAAAAAAATTCATGACCCGATTTCTCTTATCACTTTGCTTTTTCGTCACCTGTGGATTAGCCGTTAGCCAAAATACGAGGGACTTTACTGAATTACCTAAATTAAAATGGAAGGTTAAGTCCGGTCCGGTCTTTGGCTCACCTGTCATCGATGGTAACACTGTTTTTTATGCGAGCCAAGACAGCGCCCTGCATGCTGTTGATCTGATTAGCGGTAGGGAAAAATGGAAATTTACTTTCTATGGCGCAAGTCGATCCACACCTTATATTCATAATGACAACGTCCTTACAATTAGTGAAGACGGCCTGCTCTACAATATCAATAAAAATACTGGAAAGTTAACATGGCAATTTGTTACTCCCCAAGGAGTGCTCAGCGAACGCAAGTATGACCGGGCTGACTATTATCAATCCTCTCCGATTGTTCATAACGACAAGGTCTACTTTGGTATGGGAGATTACCTTTATGTGGTCAATGAATCAACCGGAACAATTCTCTGGAATTTTAAAACGGGCAATGTAGTTCACACCAAACCAGCGATTTCAAATGATAAAGTAATCATTGGCTCATATGATGGCAACGTGTACGCTCTTAATAATCAAACAGGTTCTCTGCTTTGGAAGTTTAAGACCGTGGGGCATCGTTATTTTCCAAACGGGGAAGTCATGGGCAACCCTGTTGTTTCGAAAAATCAAGTATTCATTGGCGCTCGAGATTATAATTTCTATGCCATCGAGATTAATAGTGGCTATTGCCTTTGGAACAAACAATTTCCAAAAGGGTGGGCGCTTTCGGCTACCATTCTAAAAGACTCCGTTCTATATCTCGGCACATCAGATGACTACGTCATGATTGCAATGGACCCACGCTTTGGCACAGAATCGTGGAGAACAGTTGTGAAGTACAACATCTTTGGCGATATGGCGATCAGTCAGTCCATGGGCTATGTTGGCACATTAATGGGTAAAATGTTTGGGATAGATCTGAAAACCGGAGTTATTAAATGGGTTTTTGAGGGGGATGGATACAAAAACAACAAGAAGCATTTCTTTGACAAAGATGATAAGCATCCCGAAGCTGTGTTAGCCAAATTTGATAATTTTAATGAGGTAATAAAAATGTATCACGACCTGGGTGCGATCTTCTCTACTCCCGCGATTTCAAGTGATCAGATTATTTATGCAGGAGCTGACGGATATATCTATTGCCTTGGACGATAGTTTAAAGATTAACCCGCTGCGAGCACCTAAAGACTCAACCAAGAACTATCTTTAGGAGAAATAACAAGCTTCGGTTGATTCAAAATAATTCTCCAATTTTTCCAGAGTGCATTTTGCTGGAGGATGATCACCTCCTCGTAGTAAACAAGCCCGCTGGGTTGATGGTGGAGCCTGATCGGAATGGGCACCCCAATCTACTTTCCGAAGCGAAGAAGTATTTGAAATTAAAAAATCATTCAGCAGTTATCTACGCTCAGCATATCCATCGGCTCGATCGCCCTGTAAGTGGAATTATACTTTTTGCAAAACAACGCGAAGTGCTTCACAACCTGAGCAATCAATTTGCAACAAGAAGTGTAAGAAAATATTATCAGGCACTTACCTCATCGGCTCCACTGCTCCGTGAGGGCACGCTAGAGCATTGGCATAGAAAAGAGAAAAAGAGAGCCGTTCTCTACTCGCAACAAGTTGAGTATAGTGAAAATGTAAAGCTATCATATTCTATTACCGCAAAGAGTGCTCCTTTGTTTCTATGGGATATCGAACTGCATACGGGAAAATACCATCAGATCAGAGCTCAACTTGCCAGTGAGGACTGTCCCGTTCTCGGTGATGTACTGTATGGCTCCGCTGATTTATACAAACCCAATGCAATTGCCCTTCATGCCTGCATGTTGAGTTTTAATCATCCTATTTCCGGGGAATTGATCAACATAGCTTGCCCTTCGCCATTCCCTGGTGGGAGTACATCATAAGTAGTTATCCGATTCCCGGAATGACACCTACTTTTTTTAAAGCAGGGAAAAATCACCTGACGGAAAACTGAAGAATTCGCAAAAAACTGTACCGAATTTATGAATTCGGGAGTTTAGCGATCTGCTCAATTGCATTTTTGGCTAGTCAAATGAAAAGTTGAAACATTTCAACAACCTAATAACATTTATGCCAAACTACATTTTAAGTATCAACAATAAGGATTACTCCTTCACAGCAGATGCAAGCACACCACTACTCTGGGTCTTGAGAGATCATTTGGGCCTCAACGGTACAAAGTATGGTTGCGGAAAAGGTTTGTGTGGTGCCTGTACTGTGCATCTCAATGGCAAGGCGGTTCGCTCTTGCTCGCTTCCCGTTTCAGCTATTGGCAGTTCAACTAAAATTACCACTATTGAAGGCATTGGAGCATCGAAACTCCATCCCCTGCAAGAGGCCTGGATAAAGGAGCAGGTTCCTCAGTGCGGTTATTGTCAATCCGGTCAAATCATGTCAGCTGTTGCTTTGCTAAATAGAGACTCAAGTCCTAATGAGCGAGCCATCGAAACAGCTATGGCCGGCAACATTTGTCGATGCGGAACTTATCCAAGAATAAAACGAGCCATTCAAGCTACTATCAGTCAAATCAACAAAAAATAGACAAGCCATGGAAAAAATAAAAATTGGCCGGAGAGAATTTGTTAAGCTCAGTAGCATGGCTGGCTCTCTATTGGCACTGGGCTTTTATTATCCGGCCTCGTCCAAAACAACCACAATCATTTCAAAAACTCAGGCAGATGAACTGGGAGTAGAATTAAACGGCTACATTTTCATAGAGAAATCCGGTCAGGTTTCTATCGCCAGTCCAAGGGTTGAAATTGGTCAAGGCGTGTTCCAATCATTGCCCATGCTCGTTGCCGAAGAACTTGAAGTCGACATTTCAAAAATCAAAATTATTCAGTTCGGACGTGATGAAAAACGGTTTGGAAGATTGCAAAATGTTGGAGGCAGTAACAGCATTCGTAGTTCGTGGCTGCCCTTGCGCAAGTTGGGAGCCTCCGCACGCGAAGTGCTCATTGAAGCAGCAGCCAGCCGATGGAAAGTGATTAAATCGGAGTGCCATGCCGAACAAGGAGAAATTATTCACCGATCGACAGGCAAAAAATTTCATTATGGAGAGTTAGTTGAAGAAGCTTCAAAGCTAAGCGCCCCGACTGATCCGGTTTTGAAAAAACCATCTGAATTTAAAATCCTCGGTAAGCCAATTCTTCGGCAAGACATTCCATTGAAAGTAACTGGTCAAGCACAATTTGGAATCGATTTGAAAGTTGAAGGCATGCTTTATGCCACTGTCGAACACTGTCCTATAATCAATGGCAAAGTAAAGAGTTTTAATGCGCAGAAATCGCTAGCAATTCCCGGGGTAAGAAAAGTATTCGCTACAAAAACGAAAGTTTACCGCTACATGCGAGAAGGCGTTGCTGTACTTGCCGATACCTTTTGGGCTGCCCAACAAGGAAGAAAAGTTTTGGAAATTGAATGGGACTTTACTGACAGAGAAAATTTTACTGAAGATTCAATCTCTCAAAAATTTAAAGAAGCCTCCGTTAAAGAAGGAAAATCATTGATCACATCCGGTAATCTGGCTGAACTTGAAAATAATAAATATCATTTGCTGAGATCAGAATATGAATGCCCTTATCAGGCACATGCTACCATGGAGCCGATGAATTGTATTGTCTCAGTCAAGGACAGCAAATGTGAATTTTGGGGTGGCACACAAGGGCCAGGTTATTTTCAGCGCTTCCTGGCTGAAACACTTGGCATACCAAAAGAAAATGTAACGGTCAACGTTCCATTTACAGGTGGCGGACTGGGAAGAAGAGGCCATGAAGACTTTGCTCACGAGGCCGCCTTGATTGCAAAAGAGGCCGGAGTTCCCATAAAATTGGTTTGGACCCGCGAGGATGACATGTTGCTCAGCATGTTTCGCCCAGCGACTTTAAATGTGATGCGTGGTGCTGTTGATACGCAAGGCAATCTTATCGCACTTCAAAATAAAATGATCATCCAAGACCTGGACTTACAAGAAGCAGATGCTAATCAAGCCGATGTTGCCGACTGGATTTTTGATGGTGCGGAGCAACCGTATAAAATTTCAAATCTAAATCGAACAGTGGTGCCTATGCTCCTGCCCATTCCGGTAGGCTACTGGCGATCAGTGTATGCCTCAACGAACTCGTTTAGTATGGAATGTTTTATAGACGAACTGGCAGACGTTGTAGGAAAAGATCCATTAGATTTTCGGAAACAACTGTTGATTGACCAACCACGCTTTATAAAAGTACTAGAGGTAGCTGCTGAAAAATCGGATTGGAAAAGAAATTGGGCAGCACGCAAAGGAATTGGCCTTGCTCTGGTAAACTCATTTGGCACTATCTGTTGCCATGTCATTAAGGTTTCAAAATCAAAGGGAGTTTTCAAAATTAACAAAATCATTTCTGTGTTTGACTGTGGGCTGATGGTAAATCCTGATACTGTCAAGGCCCAGATCGAAGGCAACATCATTATGGGGTTAGGTGCTGCACTTACTCACCAAATACATTTTAAGAATGGAGAAGTAGTGGAAAAGAATTTCGACACCTATAAGATGCCGCGCCTGGCAGATGTACCGCCCATCGAAATTCATCTGATTAAGAATGAGGAAGAGCCGGGTGGAGTGGGTGAACCAGCACTGCCACCAGTTGCTCCAGCGTTGGCTAATGCTTTATTTAATCTTACCGGAAAGCGGTTAAGGAAATTACCGATTGATTTAAATCAACTTTGACGTAAAAATAAAAACGGACAGAGAAATCTCCTCTGTCCGCTTCAGTAGCCCTAACAATCTAATTGTCGAATCACAATTTTATGCGGATTTGAAGAAACTGCATGAGAACTACATAATTATCAAAAAGGTGTAAAGCCATTTATAGGTTACAAAAGAGTTAGTAAACCTTTTGAGTTAGTATCCCAAAAAACCTAATTTATATACTCGATCCTAGGTTTCGCTATATTTTAGAGCTTGCATTTTTTTAAAAAAATATGATTAATTCATTTATATATTTAATTGACTGTATATCAATTAAATATATTCAATTTTTCAGATAGTAACCCTTCTTATAAAGACTTTGTAGTCTAAAAACTGAACTTTTTATATAATTTATCGTATAATTGTAGTATAATAACTAAGGATTATACTTGAAAACAATTATCCACAATATAGCAGTCGTCAACTCTGGAGTTTATGCTACCTCTGAACCTAATGGGGAAGTCTACTACATCCAAGCTAGGGATATTACAGAAGATCACCAATTAGGGGAAGGCTTAAAACCTCAATTAGTTGCCGATGGAAAGATTGATAAACACTTTCTTCAGAAAGGTGATCTTTTGATTGCAGCTAAAGGAAGAGATCACTACGCAATAGAGTATAAAGGATATCCCAGTCCTGCCGTTGCATCCACAATCTTTATTGTTGTACGAATAAAAGATAAGAGCAAGTTACTGCCGTCATTTCTTCAATGGTATATCAATCTTCCAATAATACAAAAGAGTCTTGCAGGAGGTGCTCAAGGCTCTGTCCTTCCGGTTATTTCTAAGGCCGACCTGGAGAGACTGGAGATTCAAATACCTGCCATAGAAAAGCAAACCACTATTTTGAAGATTGATGAACTTCGCCAACAAGAAATACAACTTACAGATCAGATAGAATTACTTAAAAGTAAAAAAATAGAACAAGAGCTACTTAACGCACTAACGAATTAATATGAGCAAGAAAATTACCCAAAAAGATATCAATCAAACTGTTTGGAAAGCGTGTGATACTTTCCGCGGTGTCATTGATCCGAGTCAATACAAAGATTACATATTAACAATGCTCTTTTTGAAATATGTGAGTGATGTACATAAAGACATTTATCAAAAATACCTGACCAAATACAAGGGGGATGTCGATCGCGCGCAACGTGCTATGAAACTTGAAAGATTTATAGTGCCTGAAGACAGTAGCTTCGACCACCTCTATAACAGTAGAAACGAAAGCAACATCGGTGAATTAATTGATGTTGCACTCGCTAATCTGGAGGAGGCAAACCGAGATAAACTTTCTAGTGAGGATGGATCTATTTTCAGAAACATTTCATTCAATAGTAGCAATCTGGGCGATTCGAAAGAAAAGAATAGCCGTTTGAAAAACCTGCTCATTGATTTTAGTGAACTTGATCTCATTCCATCACATCTGGAGAGCAATGATATTATCGGAGATGCTTATGAGTTCCTGATCTCCAATTTTGCCAGTGATGCTGGTAAGAAGGCTGGAGAATTTTACACACCTGCGGAAGTTTCGACTCTCTTAGCCAAGTTGACAAAAAGTAAAGAAGGCGCACGCATTTGTGACCCTACTTGTGGTTCTGGTTCATTACTTATTAAGGCAGGTAGAGAAGTTGGATCAGATAACTTCTCATTATACGGACAAGAAGCCAACGGAAGTACATGGGCACTGGCTGTAATGAACATGTTCCTTCATGGTTTTGATAGTGCTCATATTCGATGGGGCGATACCATTCGCAATCCTAAGTTAAAAGAAGGTGATGCCCTAATGAAGTTCGATACCGTTGTTGCAAATCCTCCCTTTTCGCTGGATAAGTGGGGAAAGGTTGAAGACAAGGACGAGAACAACAAGATATTTACCACCTACGATCCTGAGACTGATCGCTACAACCGATTCTGGAGAGGTGTACCTCCTAAGAGTAAAGGAGATTGGGCCTTCATCACACACATGATTGAAACAACCTATGAAGGAAAGGGGAAAGTTGGAGTGGTAGTTCCTCATGGTGTATTATTTAGAGGAAGTAGCGAAGGAAAGATCAGGCAAAAGACAATTGAGGAGAACATTCTTGAGGCAGTAATTGGCCTGCCGGCCAACTTGTTTTTTGGAACAGGCATTCCGGCAGCGATCTTAATTTTCAATAAAGGTAAAGGCAAGAACAAAAACGTGTTATTCATTGATGCAAGCCAACGTTTTGAGCCAGGTAAAAATCAAAATAAGCTTCGTCCAAAAGACATTGAAGATATTGTCAATACCTACGCAAAGTTTAATACAGGAAAACTAAAGCCCGGTGTAGTAGAAGAAAAATTTTCTTACGTAGCCACACCCGATGAACTTTTGGAGAACGAGTACAACCTGAATATCCCTCGCTATGTTGATACATTCGAGGAAGAGGAAGAGGTAGATATCTTTAAAGTGCAAAAGGAGATTGATAAGTTGGAAGATGAACTTAAGGTTGTTCAAAAAGAAATGGATAAATACTTAAAGGAGCTTGCCAAGAAATAACATGCAGCACATTTTAGATAAAATAGATACTCTGGCCAAGGAATTAAAAACACTCCTGCCAATTAGCCAGGAGAATAAGCAGCGATTAGATAAAAAATATCGACTTGAATTCAACTATAATTCAAACCATTTAGAAGGGAATACGCTCACTTATGGAGAGACTGAGTTGTTGCTGATTTTTGATGACACTAAAGGCAATCATTCCATGCGTGAATATGAGGAAATGAAAGCTCATGATGTAGCGTATCAGCTTGTTGAAGAATGGGCTAAGGACAAAGAGCGGCCTTTAACAGAACAAAATATAAAAAACCTTAATGAAATAATTCTGGTAAGGCCTTTTTGGAAAGATGCTATTACACCTGACCATCAAAAGACCCGAAGGTTAATAAAAATTGGTAACTATAAAGAGTATCCAAATTCTGTTGAGCTTCCAAACGGAGAAATATTTGAATATGCCTCTCCTACAGATACTCCCATACAGATGAAAGAACTAATTGATTGGTATAGGACTGAACAACATGGATTGCATCCTGTTACGCTCGCTGCAATGTTTCACTATAAGTTTGTACGCATTCATCCATTTGATGACGGAAATGGCAGAATTGCCCGCTTGTTGATGAATTATGTATTGTTGCGAAATGACCTCCCTCCGGTAATTATTAAGTCAGAAGATAAAGCCAGCTATTTGCGTGCATTACATTTTGCTGATGTTGGTGATTATGCATCATTTATTGCTTACATCGCCAATCAACTTGCTTGGTCATTAGAGATTTCAATTAAAGCCGCCAAGAATGAAAATATTAATGAGCCGGAAGATTTAGACAAGAAAATAACTCTTCTTGAAAAAGAGCTTCAAGGTATAGATCCAAATGAGGAAATCCAGAAACAATTCGACAAAGACGTTTTTCTTGAAATCTATGATTCATGGTTTACTTCTTTGATGAATGAAGCGATTCCTGTTATTAAAAAATTTAATAGGCTCTTTACTGGTAACCGACATTGGCTTTCAATTCAAAATGGTAATGGTTCTGTTGATTTTGTTGAAGAACCTGTTGAGCAAATTCTTGAACGCCTTCGTGCTCAAGCAGAGAAGACCGAACGATTCTCAACGCATGATTGTAAACTAATTTTGCAAGCACAATATGGTCCATTCATAAAGGGTGGCTTAAACTCATTTGGTTGTAACTACGGATTTGAAATTCGATTTGGGCAAATTAAGTACGAAGTATGGATTGATCAATTTTCGCCCCCAAATCGGACTCAAGTGAAGCTAATGGAGAAGTTACTCCATAAACCACTTACCGAAACTGAGATTACTCAAGTAATCACTCAGCTTGGAGATAATATATACGAGCATATCGATTTTCATACTAAGAAAAGTGGACTAAGGTAATTATGACTAAGAACAAAAGTATTAAGCGAGGTTATAAGCCTAGTCCTCTTGGGCCAATACCAAATGATTGGGAGGTTAAACCAATTAGAGAATTCGCTAAACTCTTTTCTGGAGGAACTCCGCAAACTTCTGTTCGTGAATACTACAATGGCAAAATCCCTTTTATCAAATCAGGAGAAATTTATTTTGATAAAACAGAGCAAACTATTACTGATGAAGGATTGAAAAACTCCTCTGCTAAAATGGTCAATAAAGGAGATATTTTATATGCTTTATATGGAGCAAATAGTGGCGAGGTTGCTATTTCTCAGGTAAAAGGCGCTATCAATCAAGCAATTTTGTGTATTAGACATGGCCAAGAGTGTGACACACGGTTTATATATAATTTTCTCCTTTCAAAAAAGGAAAGTATAGTAAAGAGTTATTTACAAGGGGGACAAGGGAATCTATCGGCTGATATTGTCAAATCAATTCCAATTGCATTGCCACCACTTAAAGAACAAATCACTATTTCTAGGCTTCTCTCTACATGGGACAACGCAATTAATCAAACTTCCCGTCTCGTTGCTCAAAAAGAACTACATAAAAAATGGCTTATGCAGCAGTTACTCACAGGAAGGAGAAGGTTAAAGGGGTTTAATGAGAAATTCACCGAGTACAAAATTGATCAACTATTTGAAATGGTTGATCGATACGTAGAATGGAATGAAAAAGAACTATATAAATTAGTTAGCATTAGAAGACGATTTGGAGGGTTATTTTATAGAGATAATTTATTTGGTGAGCAAATAAATGTAAAAAAGCTAAAGCGCATCCACACTGATGATTTCCTTATTTCAAAAAGACAAGTTGCGCATGGCGCATGGGTAGTAGTCAGTAATGAATTTCATGACTGTAAAGTATCAGATGAATATGACTGCTTAGTGATAAAAGATAAGCATAAGCTAAATAGCTCCTTTTGGTCGTGGTTTTGTCAGCAACCAACAATGAGGCATTATGCGTTTCTTGACTCTGTTGGTGTACATATTGAGAAGTTAATTTTCGATTATGACCAGTTTAAGAAAAGGAAAGTTCTAATTCCGAGTACAATAGCGGAGCAAATTGCTATTACAAGGGTATTACAATCAACTAATGTCGAAATAAATCTACTTCATCAAAAACTCAACAAGCTGAAGACACAAAAGAGGGGTCTCATGCAAGCTTTATTAACAGGAAAGAAAAGATTAAAAATATAGTAGTATGAATTATCAGGTTTATGATTTGGGACAGTTAAAAAGAGGGCAACGAGTTCAAGTTACTCTCTCTGGCAATGCTGCAAATGTTAGGCTAATGGACAGCTCTAATTACCAAAATTATAAATCGGGCAGATCGCACCGATATACTGGTGGATTAGTACAAAGATCACCAGTTGTGTTGGGTGTTCCTAGTTCTGGTCATTGGTATGTTACTATTGATTTACAGGGGCTAAGGGGCACTGTTAGATCTTCTGTTCAAGTTCTTCCAGGAGCACTTCCAACATATAGCGAACCTGCCCTGTCTACGGTACCGTCATTGGTACACAAGCCAGAAACAGATCCATTTTCGTCTACATCTAAGGAAGAATCCAGAAAATATGATGTATTTATAAGCCATGCATCAGAAGATAAGGACGAAGTGGTTCGCCCATTGGCATATGCACTTCAATCGGAAGGATTGACAGTATGGTATGATGAGTTTGAAATGAAAATTGGTGATAGTCTTAGGAGAAAAATCGATAAAGGACTTGCCAACAGTCAATTTGGAATAGTTGTACTCTCCAAAGATTTTATCAAGAAGGGCTGGACAAATTATGAACTTGACGGAATCATCACCAAGTCTATGACTGGTGAACAAGTAGTGCTACCTATTTGGCACAACATCACTAAAAAAGAAGTGATAGAGTTCTCTCCCTCACTAGCTGACAGGCTTGCCCGGAATACAGCAGCATACACTGTCGAAGAAATTGCAAAAGAAATAGCGGAAGTAATAAGCGAGTCAGCTAATAAACAATAAGTTATGGCCAATCTAGATCAAATTCAAAAGCTCAACAGACGATATGGTAAGCAAAGTCCGATTGCCGACATAACAAAATCATTTTCAATTAATGAGGCTCTGGACCCAGATAATATTAAAAAAGCATTATCTAGGTCAATCGCAAATCTAGGTCCGGAATTCTCGATGTATTTTGAATTAGGACTACCAGCAGAAATTGCACTTCTATTCATTGATGTTTGCGGATTTTCAACACGTTTTGGAAGCTTAAACGGTGACGATATTGCCAGATATTTTGATGAGTATTACGATAAAGTAATACCAATAATCTATGATCACCATGGTGAGATAGATAAGGTTATTGGGGATGGTATCGTGTGCATTTTTGGACCACCCTTCATGTCTGGTGACTTGAACCAATGCATAAGCAAAGCCGACAAGTGTGCAAAAGAAATAATTGAGGCAACTAATGGTACAAAGTTTTCTAGCAAAGTAGCTTTTCACTGCGGCTCTATTAACTATTTTAAAAACAAGACAGGCCTTTATAAGGAGTTTACAATAATAGGGAAGCCTTTAACAGAGCTTTTCAGGCTTGAGTCAATTAGCATCGACAATGAAATTAATTATTACGATGGAACTTTAATTCGAGACTACTACAATAAACGAATTGCTGCCTCAGCTTCCTCTACATCTTCACACATCACTTGGCTCCATAGTGAAGGCGAAATAGGAAGTCTTAGGGGCGTAAGCTACAGGCGATATTATCATATAAGTTATAATGAAAAGTGATGGAAGCGATTTTAAACCAGATAAATCAAGATATAAAGGACATTTTTCGATTCAATATTGAAACGACAAGTGCCTATGTAGTTCCGTCCAGAAACGATCCTGGATTGACGTTTCCTATTGGTGATGTTAAAAAGGGAAAGGTTATTGAAACGTGCGTGCTCATGGCAGACATGAGAAATTCGACCAAAATTTCGAAACAATTAAATAAGGATAAAATAAGGCTCGGAAAGATATACTCAGCCTTCATTCATGCTATGGCAACAGTAGCAGATGAGTATGGCTATGTGAGAAATATAATTGGAGATCGAGTTATGGTCGTGTTCGACCCTAAGGATTGCTATACCAAAGCATTAACCTGTGCGGTGCTTATGAACACCGTAATCACAAAAATACTAGCTAAGCATGTAGCGCTTGATGATTTTAAAGTTGGTATTGGGATTGACTTTGGCCAAATGCTTGTTTTAAAAACTGGTATAAGAAAAAAGCACGAAGAACAATCAGAGTATAAAAATCTTGTTTGGGTAGGTGATGCCGCCAACGTTGCGTCTAAGTTAACCGATGCCGCTACGAAGGAAATTAAGGTACAGAATTATAAGGTAAAGTATGAGCCTTGGAATCATGCAAAACATTTAGGTATTGGGTCTTCTATCCTGGGCAGTCTTTATCCTCAATCAAAATTCTCTAGACCAGCTCCTCAACCTGATTATCTTCCGTTGACTGAGAAAATCTTTAGTGAAAAAGAAATAACTGAGAATCTATTTATTAATAGTGATAAGAAGGGCTTCACATTATTGAATGGAAGAATTCATACTATTGAAAAATTACCAATTCAAACTATTAGCATACCCAACATTCTGATGACTGAGAATGTCTATTCCTATCTTAAGGCAAAGCATCCAGAACGACTTCAGACTGAAAGTAAAGGTACTACTCTCTTAAAGCTAAAAAGACAATTGTATCATCAGGTGAACTATGAATTCAAAGATGTCACTGCAAAGGTCTATGGCGGAAATGTATATTATCCGATTGTCGATCAAATAATAAAATAATGGAAGAGCGATTAAAATTCATTTTTTCGAATGTCAATGAGTGGTTGAAATTTGCTGAAGCAAAGAATGGCGTTCTCATTGCTTTCAACGGTGCCGCCATCTGGGGTGTGCTTCAAAGCTTTGAAGAGATTTGTAAGATAAATCACTACCTAATGATTCCTTCTTACATATTTATCATCAGTTCCTTTATCGGGATTATTATTTCACTTTTTTCTTTTATGCCTACGCTGAAGCTAAGCAAAAAAGCTATTAAAGAAATTGACAACAAAGTGATAAAAGATCAAAGCCTAATATTTTTTCGAGATGTTAGTGAATTTAACTCAGACAAGTATCTGGATATACTCTACCGAAGAAGTGAAGGCGAAGCAGCTAAGAAAAAAAACAGCTATGAGTTAGATCTTGCAAACCAAATCGTTGCGAACTCTCGGAACGCTTGGTTGAAATACAGGAGATTTTTCTGGGCTTTAAATGTAACCTTAACCGGCATGATAGTTCCTATTCCATTCATGATCATTTTCTGGATAATTAATCGTACAAGAGAATGAAATGGCTATCCTATCATACAAAAAATGCGGACGCAAAGTACCTATTTAGGTTTTTGTCACTTGAGTACACCAAAGCATTTCTTGAGTCTGGAAATCTATGGTTTTCACGCGCTGATACATTCGGTGACAAGATGGAGTGTGTTTTAATAAACGATCTTCAGAAAGAACAACCGGATTTCAAAAAAATTGAAAAAAGGAAAAGAAAAACATTGATTAGTTGTTGGCACTTGGCTGATGAAGAATCATTGGCTATGTGGGATACTTACTCAAAAACATATAGTGAAAGAAGGGTTTGTGCCATTCGTTTCAGACGAGATGATCTAAATAAACTTATTAAATCTGCATCAACAAGTTTAGCTCCTACAGAGGTGAAAAGAAGCATATATGGAAGAGTTATCTATAAAGATTTGCTTGGGTCTGAGAAACTTGAAATGAAAAAAGTAAAGTTTAATGCCTTCCGAAAGGAAAGTGCTTTTAAGTATGAATCTGAATATAGATTTGTTATTCAGTTGAATGATGAATCTCGCGAAAACGGTTTTAACTATCCCATAGGACATCCATCAAAATTGCCTTTTAAGATTTTTATCAATCCATTACTTCCAAGCGAAAACTACAATAACCTGAAAGAATATTTTTTGAATGGATTTCATTCATCAAAGGTCCAAGACTCAAAGCTTATAAAGTGGTTAAAACCGGAATTGTGGTAGTTAACTGAAAAAATTATGACAATAGCAGAATTAAAGCAATTAAAAGAGAGCGAGGATAAGGTTGAGTTCAAAGAAGCCACTAAGAACTATTCTTTTGCTGGTGGCGAACATAGAGAACAAATAGAAAGACGAAAATGCTTTCTGGGTTATGTTGTTGCATTTGCAAATGAGGGTGGAGGAAGATTGATACTCGGAATGAAAGATCAATTGCCGCACGATGTGATAGGAAGTGATTTTGGTTTAAATGAGCTGGGTGAACTAGAGGATGAAACATATAATCGCTTGGGTATCCGAGTTCGTATTGAGGAGCTATTTGACGAAAATCGATTAAGGGTACTTGTAGTGAACATCCCGTCACGACCGGTGGGCAAGATGCTAAAATTTGAAGGCGTTCCGCTTATGAGGATCGGAGATAGCCTTCGCAATATGAGCGATGAAGAGATGTTTTCAATTTTGTCTGAACAGGAACCTGATTTTTCTGCAAGAGTCTGCGAAGGTTTGGTGCTAGCGGATCTTGATGAGGCTGCTATCGCGAAAATGAAAGAGTCCTATGCGCGTAAGCAGAACAATCAGGCGTTTCTGCAATTAAGTACAGAGCAAGTTTTAACCGATCTCAAACTTCTTGTTAATGTCAAGCTCAATTATGCAGCATTAATTCTTCTGGCTAAAAGAGAAGTAATTCAAAGAATACTACCTCAGGCAAAAACAATTTGGGAATTCCGGAGTACAGAGGCTCAGATTCATCATGATCGGAGAGAGTCTATCGATGATCCACTGTTTTTAGGTATTGATAGAATTTGGCAGTTAATTAATCAGCCAACACTCAATAGAAAACATCCTGTTCAATCTGGTGCTTACATTTTTGATATCTACGATTTTAATGAGGAGGTAACGCGTGAGGCTGTTCTAAATGCTATCGCCCACCGTGACTATACCATTACCAGTGAAGTAGTAATAAAGCAATATCCAGCAAAGCTAATTATTAGTAATCCAGGAGGATTCCCGAAAGGTGTTACTATTGAAAATATCCTTACGGTAAGCAGTACACCTCGTAGTCGGTTAATGACAGAAATTTTAGAGAAAACCGGATTGGTTGAACGAAGTGGTCAAGGCGTTGATAAAATATTTTCAATTACGCTATCTGAAGGCAAGGCTGAACCTGATTATAGAGACTCAAATTTATATCAAGTATCATTAGTTTTAAGAACGGAGATTATTGACAAAGCCTTCCATATATTCATTAACCAATACCAATCAAGTAATAAGGAACCCAAACTTGGAGTAGAACAAATTATTACGCTTTGTAAAATAAGGAATGCTGTTTCTCGTGATTTGAAAACTGAGATTCTGGATCAACTGGAGAGATTAGGACTTATACGGAAATCCGGACACGGCAATCGTTACACCTTATCTGATGAGTATCATGACCTAGTGAATGATGGGCTAAGGATAGCTAATCGCTATAAAGTCAAGGAGGTTGAACAACTGTTGTTTGCTCTGCAAGGAAATACACTGAAAGTAGGTGAATTAGAAGAGCAGCTAAAAGATTCATTGAATAGGAACCAGATTAAGTACCTACTCACCAAACTAATTGAAGATAATGTACTACGGATGGATGGAAAAGGTAAAGGAGCTAGATATGGCATAGAAGAGCAATATGCTTCCTTAAGGGGAAGTGCTCTAGTTAATGAGATTATAAATGAGCTAAGAAAAAGCTATGAATAAGTATTCTCCATATTGCTGTAATCCTTCTCCAAATAAGGTCTTAGAAAGACACGTAATGGAGGTAATAGTATTCTCCATATTGGTATTAGTACTGATACAAATATTAATAATATTATTATAAATAATTGATATTCAATTAAATACAAAATAAGCCTTGAAACAAGAATTCTCCATATCGGCCCCTGAATTCTCCATATCAGGATATTCATTATGCCTAAAAGAATTCTCCATATCAGGGTTAAATTCTCCAAAAAGTGATGGAAACACCCAGCTTTAAAGAAGATCATATTAGCCAAATACCTGCGCTTCAGCTCCTCCAAAAGCTGGGTTACACTTATTTGTCGCCTGAAGAAGCCGACCAGTTACGTGGTGGAAAGACCAGTAATGCGTTACTAGAAGATATCCTGAGGGGCCAGTTGAAAATACTTAACTCTGCCAAACAAATAAGCTCGACACGCACAACCTATATCAGTGATTCAAACATTGAAAATGGAATCCGGGCATTAAAAGATATCCCTATGAACGAGGGGTATATAGCGGGTTGCGAAACGGCCTATAATTTACTAACGCTTGGTAAAGCCTTCGAGCAAAGTATTGACGGTGACAAAAAAAGCTTCACCCTTCAATACATTGATTGGAAGAATTTAGAAAACAATGTATTTCATGTTACAGAGGAATACAGCGTGATGCGAAGTACAAGCAAAGATCATTTTCGTCCTGACCTTGTTCTGTTCGTCAATGGAATACCGTTATGCATCATTGAATGCAAACGACCTGATATTAAAGACCCAATTCATGAAGCTATATCACAACACATCCGTAACCAGATGGAAGATGGTGTACGTCATCTTTATGTCTATAGTCAATTGTTGTTAAGCGTTTCAACCTTACAAGCCCGATATGGCACTACCGATACCAAAGAAGAATTTTGGGCACTGTGGCGTGAGGAAAATTCCAACAAGGAAAAGGAATTATTAGAAGAGCTTATCAATAAACCTTTAACGAAAGAACAGAAAAAGGCCTTATTTCAAAATCGTTCTCATTGGGAAGTTGAGCTTATTGAAAACCTTGATATGAATAATCGTGAGGTAAGTGCCCAGGATGAATTGATTTACTATATGTGTCGCCCAGAGCGATTGATGGAGTTAGCCAAAGACTATATTATTTTTGAAGGAGGCAAGTACAAAAAAATTGCTCGCTATCAGCAATTCTTTGCTATCCATAAAATAATCAACAGGATACTCACAGTTGAAAATGGTAAACGAAAAGGTGGCGTAATCTGGCATACCCAGGGTAGTGGGAAATCATTGACCATGGCCATGCTTGCCCGTAAAATTTATCAATTGGTTCATAATCCAAAAATTGTGCTGGTTACAGATCGAGTTGATCTTGATACACAGATTACCGATACGTTCGGAAAAGTAGACGTACCGGTTCATAACGCGAAGACCGGAAATCAACTCATTCAATTATTAAAAAGCAAAAGCGATGCAGTAGTTACCACAGTCATTAACAAGTTTGAAGCGGCCGTAAATCAATTAGGGAATTCACCATTGGAGTCTAGTAATATTTTCGTGTTGATTGATGAAGGGCACCGAACTCAATACGGAACCTTTAACGTGAAAATGCAAAAGGTTTTACCCAATGCATGCTTCCTTGCTTTTACAGGCACCCCGTTAATGAAGAAGGAAAAGAGTACGGCACAAAAATTTGGTGGTATCATTGATGCCTATACCATACGTGAAGCAGTAGATGATAAAGCGATTGTGCCCATTGTTTATGAAGGCCGTTACGCCATTCAAGATGTAAATCAAAAAGCGCTGGACAGAGGATTTGAAAGTGTAGCTGAGCCATTATCAGATTATGAGAAAGCTGATCTCAAGAAGAAATACAGCAGAGCAAACCTGATCAGTAAAACAGAACAGCGCATTGATGAAATAGCCCGTGACATTTCAGATCACTTCTCTCAAAATTGGGGTGAAGATAAAACAGGTGAAAAAAGTGGTTTTAAAGGAATGGTAGTTACTCCTGATAAAGCAACAGCAGTAAAATACAAGAAGGCTTTTGATCTTATTGGAAAAGTAACTACAGAGGTAATTATGTCTCCTCCGGATGATAGAGAGGGCAACGAAGATGTACATGATGAGCCGAGCGATGAAGTCGTTGCATTTTGGAAAAAGATGGAGTTGAAATATGGGAAGGATTTTGAAAAGGGTTTGATAAATCAATTCAAAAAAACAGATTATCCGGATCTAGTCATTGTGGTGGACAAACTACTGACTGGTTTTGATGAGCCACGGGTTATCGTGATGTATGTCTGTCGAAAGCTAAAAGAGCATACGCTCCTTCAGGCCATTGCCAGGGTAAATCGTATAGCACAAGGAAAGGATTACGGATTTATAATTGACTACGAAGGTATAATCGGAGAGTTAGATGAAGCTTTGAATACGTATTCGAATTTAGCAGACTTCGAACAAGCTGATATGCAAAGTCTGTTCACCGACATTAACGATGAAATAAAGAACCTGCCTCAACTACATTCTGTTTTGAATGATGTTTTTAAAACAATTCCCAATAAACTTGATCTTGTGAGCTATGCAAACCGATTAGCAGACGAAGCGATTCGAGCAGAATTCTATCAAAAGTTTAGTGACTTTGCTCGTTGTTTAAAACTCGCTTTTTCCTCTTTGGAGTTTGAAACTACTACGCCAGAGGAATTGAAAAAATTATACAAAAGTCATTTGCGTTTTTACACTGATCTCCGAAACGCGGTGATTAATACGTATTCTGATAAGATTGATTTTAAAAAGTATGAGAAGCAACTTCAAAAACTTTTAGATCAACATGTGACAACTGAGGAAATCATAAGACTTACTGATCAGGTAAGCATTATGGATGTAGAAGCCTTTGAAAAAGAACTGGAAAAGGTTCTTGGTGTACGTGCCAAAGCTGAAACTATTGCTAGCAGAACAGCTAAGCACATAACCGAGCATATGGATGAAGATCCAACTTTTTACAAACGACTATCAGAATTAGTCCAGCAAACTATCTCAGATTTACGTGCACAAAGATTATCTGATCTTGAGGCTATTAAAAAACTAAAAGAGTATAGGGAACAAGCAATAAGTAAGAAAGGTGATGATATTCCAAAAGCGCTTAGTGAAAGGGATGAAGTAATACCATTCTATCGTTTACTCATGGCCTCTTCAAAACTAAAACCCGAACAAGGAGTTGCTTTTGCAAACGAAGTAGATACAATCGTGCGAAAATATAAAGTTGTAGACTGGACCCAAAAACTTGATGTTGTTAGAAAGATTAATTTCTATATAGGTGAGTATCTCATTGACGAATTAAAGATGCCAATACCAGATGCGGAGGGAATTGCGGAGAAGGCTGTAAGTATTGCTAAAATTCGTTATAAAGTATGATGCACACACTGTTATTTGGTTCCAGGGAAATTTTCTTCAAGTTAATTTATGGTCAAAGAAAATCTCTGGGGATAACGGTTACCCCTGACATGGAGGTTATTGTTAAAGCACCTCACGGTGCAACGTTAGATAAGGTTAAAGAAAAAGTTAGAAAGAGAGCTCCATGGATTATTAAGCAACAAAGCTTTTTTCTGGCATTTTTTCCGAAGTCACCCGCCAAGCGTTTTGTTCCTGGCGAAACGCACCTTTTCCTTGGACGTCAATATCAACTAAAATTCGCTAAAGCTTCCAAAGTTACTGTTTCGCGTAAAGGCCGGAATATTGAAGTTCAATGCAAGAGTAAAAAAGATATAAAGACAGTATTGGGCAAGTGGTATCGGGTAAAAGCTAAATCAACTTTTTCCGAAATAGCAGAACCGTTGATCCAACGATTTAAGAAGTACAATGTAGAACCAAAAGGAGTCTTTATTCAAACGATGGCCACGCGTTGGGGAAGCTGTACCCCGCGGGGAAAGATCATACTCAATCCGGAATTGATCAAAGCACCAAAGGCTTGCATTGAGTATGTGATTATTCATGAGTTGTGTCATCTCGTCCACCATAATCACACCCAGAAATTTTTAGACCTTCAATCCAAAGAAATGCCTGACTGGAAAAAATGGAAAGCTAAACTGGAAAAATTTTTGGCGTAATCATCCGCTGAAGAATTCCTTAGATGTTCGGATTTTCTTGCCATAAGATACTTACTATGAAGCCTTTATTATTAGCAATACAATTTACTCAATGTACTGAGTAAAATCACACAATCTATAAATCGGCAGCAACCCGAGAAAAGTGTCGGAAATTGGTTGTCCGTAAAATCAACTCTTTTCTTTGATTTCAACTCATTTCAAAAGGAATTCAACTTTCCTTCAAGCCAAAGGCAACTTAACTCTTGAATGTAAGGGTGGCTTTATTCACCTCACCCAACAACTCATCATAAGCTTCTATATGGGGATCATACCAATCCACTTTCTTTCGTGCCCAATCAAGCCAGTTTAGAAGGTCATCATTAAGTGTACCGTTGTTTTTGGCTAATTCCTCTTTGGATTGAATGTATTCACGCAAAAGTTTTACATCATTATAACGTTGAGCAGCATTTAACAGTAACTTAAATTCATCCAACTCTTTTTTCTTTCTGGCTAAAATTTCAAGTCTTTCTTTTTCCTTCTGCTTCTGTTCTTCTTCACGCCTTGCATTCTCAGCCCAAACTCTTACATAATACTCAACCTCTAATTCTATTTTAGCCACTGCGCGTGAAATCCTGTCTTCAATAAGCACACTTTTAGAATCGTAAATTTCAAATCGGGGGTAAGCTCTATAAACTTTAAGGCATAAGACATTGGTGGGTTCTTTCTTATATTCATCCAACTTCTTCAGTTTTTCTCGAATGGAGATGTCAAATTTTTGCTTTCCAAAATCTACAGTACTCCCTTCAAAATGATGTCCACGTGCCCTAAAGACTTTTATGAGAGTATCAAACAAACGCAAGCTGCGATCAACATTATTCGGAGCTACTCGGATTTGTAACGCACCAGCATTCGATACTACTCCTTCGTTTTTAAACGTCCAGCTAGAACGGTCATCAGGTTTTGTGAGACTTCTCTTCGCATCTACTACTAATGGGTCTGGGTCAACAAGTTTTATAGGAACCTTTAAGTTAACCCGTGGATCATTTTCAATTTCCTGGATTCTTTCCTTTACTTCATTCTCGTCCCATTCCATAATTCAATCTATTTTCAACTATTATCCTTCTTATTTAACTTCTTTCAACTCTAATTCAACTAGCCGGTAACTAGCTATTAACCCTCATCCATTCAAGCTTTGAATGCAGAGAGCCTTTGGGTATATCTCTATCTCGTACAAAATGATTAAAAAAACTTCATAATCATTCATAAACGTTAACAATCCTTTACAACCGTTAACCCTCCCATTCGGTCTGATCTACTTTTACAAAAAAAGAAAACGGCATGTGAAGTGAATAAAGCTCTTGCCTTCGGAGGACGGATTTGAAACTGGATTGGGAGTAATCGATCAAATCAGGAGGCATGGTAAAGAAGTAATGATTTAAATTATTAAGGTTATGAGAACCAGAAATTTTTTAGTGCCACAAGATTTAATCTTCGAATTTGTAGAAGCCATTGAAGAGAATGACTTCGCCAATCACATCGTAGGAACAACCGCAGAGAATGAAATCGAAATCAGCATTGACTATGACACCTATCAACGAAAGGTGGTCAACGAACTTCAAGATATGATTGATGAACACAACTATGATGAGGATGAGGATGAGGATGATGACGAAGATGAGGATTAAATTTTAACGCTGTTGTTCATAGAGGCACCTGTTCATAGCGGGTGTTTCTTTTTTTAAAGTAAAGTGCAGAATGATTCGTGACGTATGGAGAGATTTAAAAAATTATCAGTTGCCTATTGCAAGAAAATTCTTGAATCAAGTGGCAAAAAATATTCTGATGAAGAAACAGAAAAAATCAGAGATTTACTTTACAAACTAGGTGAATTGGATTACCGCATATCAATGGATATGAACAAAATTGATAATTCTACCTCCGAATTAAATAAAGCTGCATAGTATTTGCTTTATTTAATTTACCTTCCTTAATTCCACTATATGAAAAAGGTAGTCCTTTATGTTCGTGTATCCACTGATGAACAAGCCAGATTAGGCTATAGCCTCGGTCATCAGGAAATGGTACTTACAAAATTTTCAGAACTAAAAGAATTTGAAGTAGTCAGTATATACAGAGAAGACCATTCAGCTAAAAACTTTGAACGGCCTGAATACAAAAAGCTTTTCAAATTCTGCAAGACCCATAAAAAGGAAATTGACTTCGTGTTGATTACTAAATGGGATCGTTTCTCCCGCAATCAACGCGATGCCCTTCAAGAGATTAAATCATTTAGTGATTTAGGGATTGAGGTAAACGCTGCGGAACAATGGATTGATTTTTCCATTCCGCACAACAAAATGATGTTATCCATTTATCTCACCATTCCAGAGATTGATAATGATGTACGAGGCATCAACACGCGGATGGGAATGCGAAGAAGCTTGAAAGAAGGTCGGTGGACAGGTGTTGCGCCTATTGGTTACAAGAACGACCGCGATCACCTAAAAAAACCAATCTTAATTCCAAGTGATAAAGCTCCTCTGATACTTGAGTCCTTTGAATTGTTTGTCACTGGCCTTTACGATAAAGAAGAGCTCCGAAGAATGATGAACAAAAAGGGATTGACGTTAAGTAAAAGTCAATTCCCGAAAATGCTGGAGAACACACTTTATATCGGAAAGATTTTCGTTCCTGAATTTAAAGGTGAAGAGGCGCATCAAGTGGAGGGACTTCATGAACCAATCGTGCCTGAAGAATTATTCAATAAGGTTCAATGGATGCTAAAGTCAAATCAGAGCCAACGCAAGTTGTACGAAAAGATTAATGATGTAACCCCATTAAGAGCTTTAATCACTTGTAGCAAGTGTGGAGGAAAGCTAACCAGTAGTGCATCTAAAGGAAGAAGTCGTTATTACACATACTATCATTGTAGAAACGGGTGCACGGAAAGAATTCCCGCTGAACAAGCTCATGAAGCCTTGCTGAATTACTTTGATGGGGTTGCCGTTAAACCTGAGATTGAGAAACTTTATCTGGAAGTGATGGGTACCATCTTCAAAGCGAATGAGTCAAATCGTGAGCAGGAGATTAATAGGCTAAAAGAAAATCTAGCCGGTGCAAACAAGAAATTAGCTTCGCTTGAAGAAAAATATGTGCTCAATGAAATTGAACGCGATAGCTATTCTTTCATGAAGCCACGATTCAAAGATGAAATAGCAAAGCTCAAGGAAAAGTTAAGTGATCTTGAATCGAAAGAAACAAATTATACGCGGTATCTGAATTCCGGAATTACACTATTACAGAACCTCAGTTATTATTATGAGGCAGCCAGTTTACCGAACAAACAGAAACTCATTGGTTCAATCTTCCCCGAAAATTTTAGTATCGAAAATGGCATTTGTCGAACCGCCCGTGAGAACGAAGTAATCCGCGTTTTAAAGGGATTTGAGCAGGATTTTAAAAAGGAAAGACCGAGAAATTCTCGGCCTTTCCGGTCTGGTAGCCCGTAGGGGAATCGAACCCCTATTACCAGAATGAAAATCTGAGGTCCTAACCGTTAGACGAACGGGCCTTTCTGGAAAAGTGGTGCAAAGATAGATTTACCCCGAAGATTTACAAAAGGGCTCCGAAAATAATTCCCTGAAACTGGGCTAACCAGAGGCATTTTACATAAGCTGAAAACTTTACCTGTTTAATTTATTGCCAACCTAAAATTGGCGGTTGGTTTTGGCCTGCAGGTACTTTATTTTTGACCACTTAACATCTAATACAATAAAAAATGACAAAAATTGGCATTAATGGATTTGGTCGCATCGGCCGCCTGGCGTTTCGGGCTGCCATCAGTAGGCCTGATATTGAAGTAGTTGGCATCAATGACCTTGTAGAGCCCGATTATATGGCTTACATGTTGAAATATGATTCAACACACGGAAAATTTGAGGGGAAAGTAGAGGTTAAAGACGGTCATCTGGTTGTTAATGGAAAAAAAATCCGTGTTACCGCTGAGAAAGATCCAGCTAACCTAAAATGGTCGGAAGTTGGCGCTGAAATTATTATTGAGTCAACGGGATTATTCCTTACTCAGCAAGATGGCCAAAAGCATATTACCGCAGGTGCAAAAAAGGTTGTATTCTCTGCTCCTGCCAAAGACGATACAGCCACATTTGTGATGGGGGTCAATCATAAAAAACTTACCAGCCAGCATACGATTGTTTCTAACGCTTCCTGCACCACCAATTGCTTAGCTCCAATTGCCAAGGTTCTGAACGATAAATTTGGAATTGCTGAGGGATTGATGAGCACCGTGCATGCAGTAACAGCAACTCAGAAAACAGTTGATGGCCCTTCTGCCAAAGATTGGAGAGGAGGCCGTGGAGGTTTTTCAAATATAATCCCTTCTTCAACTGGCGCGGCCAAGGCTGTGGCATTGGTAATACCAGAACTAAAAGGAAAACTGACAGGGATGTCGTTTCGCGTTCCAGTAGCGGATGTATCGGTAGTGGATCTTACCGTAAAATTAGATAAGCCTGCATCTTATGAAGATATTAAGAAGGTTATGAAGGAAGCTTCTGAGGGAGACCTCAAAGGTATACTCGGTTATACTGAAGATGATGTGGTGTCTCAGGATTTCGTTGGCGATGCACGGACTTCCATCTTTGATGCAAAGGCAGGCATTGCGCTGAATGATAAATTCGTAAAAGTGGTAGCCTGGTACGACAACGAGTGGGGCTATTCTAATAAACTTATTGACTTGGTTCAGGAAATGGCCAAGATCAAATAATCTTAGTCAATCAAATATAAAAATGGTGCTCTCTCAGGGCACCATTTTTATTTAGAAACATCCTTAAAATTTCAAGTAAGCTCCGATACTCCAGTTTGGTGATGCCAATATATTTCTACCAGCTAGTGCAAAACCCCCTGAACCGGAAATCCCTATTTTTTCTGTAAGCTGATAATTTACTTCAAGCGTAGGAGAAATATATTCTGTGTTGTTAGAGAAAATACCATTCTGAGTTGATTCTCCACCCGTTCCATTATAAAGTGATTCCACGATATTCACTTTTAGAATCGGTATGAATTTTTTTAGGACAATTCCGACTTCTGCGCCAAAGCGCACTTCATCTGAAAATCCATTGGTGCGATTGTTGAACGCTGCATAAGCAGAAACATAGACGGGCTTTGGATGAAATGAATGACTGGCGTCAATTCTTATCATTTGATTAAACTCGCCATCGCCACTTTGTAATATTTGTGAATTACCTCCTGCCGTTTCGCCTAATGGCAAACCCAGGAGCAAAGTAGCGCTTACAACAATTGGCTTATTAATTACCAATGCATACTTCACGCTCAAGTCTGTATCTCCAATGGATTGAAATGAATCACCTGGATCAACACGACCACTAGGGCTATACTGTACTTCGTTCAATGTTCCTCTCACAAAAAAAGGGAAATAAACAATCCCGGTTAATCGGTTCGTAAAACCGTACTCACCATAAAAGCTTGTCGTGAAAAGGCTTGTGGTTGTGATATCAATTATCTCTCCGCTTGGGCTGTAGTAAAACGGGGAAATAATAAAGTTCTGCGAAAATTTAAAGTATCCATTGCCTTTTGGCTGCGGCCAACCCCCACCTCCGTAGGTTATTGAGTGTCCTATGAATATGACAACTGCTATTATTAGTAATTTCCTGATCATAGATATCAATTATGGTTTTAGCTCAGCAAAGCCGAAGGTTACACTCGCAGGTTTGCACAATACAACCACATATTTGTATTGATTTAGCGTAACGCCATTTGCTTCAAAAGCTTTTGCTCCCTTGCTCCATTGTCCCAATTCCAACCCTGCCGACTTTACGTTTCCACCCGAAGTTGAATTAGCTAAGTAAATGAAGGTTCCGAGCGCCACACTTGCCTCATAATCGGCACCCAGGCTAACGACTAATTTACCAGCCATTTCCGTAGCACTCACACTTCCTACGGCAGAATATCCACCAGCACTTTGAAAGGTTCCTGTTCGGGTGCTGGCAACGGTTGATGTTAAAATGGTAAACTTAAGTGAATTGCTCTTGATGCTTCCATTTACTTTCGCATGTACTTCAGCCATCCCTTCCGCCTTAGCGGTTACAAGACCTGAAGAACTTACCGTAAGGATGCTCGAATTTTCGCTGAACCACTCAATAGTCTGTCCACTACTGGAAACATCCTCGTTATTAGCATTTTTTAAGGTGACAGTAAGCTGAGTAGTTTGAGATACTCCAAGAGTTGTATTGGCAGGCGGTGCAAGAATGACCATCGATATATCGCTGCTATTTTCTACCACCGTCAAATTAATTCTAATGCTGGCATCCCCGGCAGTGGCACTGAGCAGCGTGGTGCCGGCTGCAAGAGCAGTAATCTCATCAGACGAAACTGACGCCACCGTTGGTTTCTCAACTATCCAGGTAAAAACTCTTGGTTCTTTAACTCCAAATTCATTTAAGTATTCCAACGTCACTAGCTGCTTTTCTCCTTTTTGCAATCCAAGCAAAGCATTTGGTCCCTTTGCTAAAATTTCACCCGCATTACTCATGATTTTCAGTTTCCCTGATGCTATGATATTGGCTACAGCACCTATTACGGTTACGTTTATTTTTACCTTGGCATCACCTATCGCCCCGGTAATCAACGTACTACCCGCTGCAAGAGCATTAATTTCATTATTGGACACCGAAGCCACAGTAGGATTGCTGACAACCCAGGATACTTCAGTCTGCTCCTTAACCCCATATTGATTCAAGTATTCAACCTCAATAGCCTGCTTTTGGCCTTTCTGCAGTTCCAATATCGCTGAGTCACCCTTTGTTATTCTCTCACCCCTCTCGTCTACAATAATTAATTTGCCAGACCCATCATTACTAAATCTAACCAACGGATCGCGGATCACATCGTCCTGCATATCTACCCCAATGCAACCCGATAGACAAAACACGGAAAGAGTCAGAATTATCGATTTCATACTTATTTTTTCCAAACGTATAAAATACTCCAGACTGCCAGAGTCGCTCAATTGACAATCTGCCTAAATCGCCAAAATTCTTAAAAATAAGCAGGTTGCCATGGCCTGAATCAAAAGAACGAATGTTACTCTACTGATGTATGTTTTGGCTTTGAATCGTAAAAAAAAAGAGGTCAAAACCTGTCACATTTGTATCGGACACACATAACGTGAAAAGAATATGGAGCAGCAATCGAGTGGAATTTCCAATGGTGACCTAAGAACCCGGCTAATACAAATTGTGGCCTTATTGATTGCTATTCTGACCGGTATATTAATTTCAACGACAGTTGATGCGCAAGATCACTTTCACAGGGCAAAAGAAAAACACTTTAAGACCCGTTACAAAACACAAATCAGACAAGCGGATAATGCGTGTCATATTCTCAACAAGAAGAGAATGCACAAGCCGAAAGCCCAGCATTTTGCATTCCTCAATAGAAAACCGAAATACAAGCCTCAGGCGGAAGTTGATACCCCGGCTGATCGAAATTAAAATCTCATTAACATAGGTGTTTGGTGAACAAACCTCACTTGGGAAACCGGTGAGGTTTTTCTTTTCCACCAAAAAATGTTTGCTCGCCATCCATTAGTTTTACAGCATGGAGTTTAGCCCTGAAGTATTTCTTAACAACCTCGCCCAAACAAGCCCTCACCCTCTGCTCATACCGATAGAGAGGGCTGAGGGTGTTTATCTCTATAGCCCCGGAGGAAAAAAATACATTGATTTAATTTCAGGTATTGCCGTAAGTAATATCGGTCATCGGCATCCCAGAGTTGTTAAAGCGATCAAAGATCAACTGGATAAACATCTCCATGTAATGGCTTATGGCGAATATATTCAATCCGTGCCCAATCTATTGGCTGAAAAACTGACAAAGTTGTTGCCGGAAAATCTGAATTGTAGCTATTTTGTCAACTCAGGAACCGAAGCCAACGAAGGGGCCCTGAAACTTGCCAAGCGATTTACGGGCAGAACTGAAATCGTATCATTTTATAAATCTTATCACGGAAGCACGCATGGCTCCTTAAGTGTTTCGGGAAACGAAGTAAAGAAAAATGCTTTTCGCCCGTTACTACCTGAAGTAAAATTTATTGAATTCAACAATCCAGATGACATTGAACAGGTGACCGAAAATACGGCCTGCGTTATTATGGAGACTGTTCAAGGCGATGCAGGCGTAAGAATTCCTTCAAGAGAATACATGAGGGCATTGCGAAAGAGATGCAACGAAACTGGTACGCTCCTGATCCTTGACGAAATTCAATGCGGCATGGGCCGAACGGGAAAATTATTTGCATTTGAGCATTTCGGAATAGTGCCTGATATTCTAACCATTGCAAAAGCTTTTGGTGGAGGATTACCCATCGGTGCTTTCATCTCAAGTAAAAAAATAATGAGTTCCCTTACTCATGATCCTATGCTAGGTCATATTACCACTTTTGGTGGAAACCCGGTTTGTTGTGCATCAGCCTTGGCAACCTTGAATGTAATTGAAGAAGAAAAGCTACTCGATCAAGTTGAGCGAAAAGGAAAATTAATTGAAAGCCTGCTACAACACAGTGGCATTCGTGAAATCAGGCGAATTGGACTGCTGTTTGCCATTGATTTTGATTCCGCAGACCGTGTGCAAAAAATTGTTCAGGAAGCGATAGAGAATGGCGTGATCTGCTTCTGGTTTCTATCTTGCCCCGATAGTTTTAGAATTGCACCTCCGCTTACCATTTCAGATGAAGAAATTGCAATCGCTTGTGATGTTATCAAAAAGGCAATTGACAAAGCTTACGCTTAGGTAATATTGTTAGCCCAACTTCTCGACCACAAGGTTATGATTGGTGTAGATGCAAATATCAGCCGCTATATGAAGGCTCTCCCGCACGATTTCCTCTGCTGATAAATGAGGAGCATGTTTTTTCAAGGCGAGAGCAGCCGATTGCGCATACATGGCTCCCGAACCAATAGCTGCTACCTGATTGTCTGGTTCTAGCACGTCACCAGTTCCAGACAAGACCAATATTTCTTCCTTATTTGCAGTAATGAGCATCGCCTCAAGTCGTCTCAGGTAGCGATCCATTCGCCAGTCTTTAGCCAACTCAATAGCTGCTCGTTTCATATTTCCTCCGTGACTATTGAGCTTCTCATCAAAGCGATCTAACAATGTAAAGGCATCAGCTGTTGATCCCGCAAAGCCGGTAACTATTTTGCCTTCCTGTAATTTTCTTATTTTTTTTACATTGCTTTTTGCAACGGTATTGCCCATCGTAGCCTGACCATCACCGCCAATGGCAACCTGGCCATTATGAAGAACAGCAAGAATAGTAGTGGAATGAATTTTCTGCATGAAGGGCTATTAAATCAAAATCCTGACAGGATCTTCCAAAAGTCCTTTGAGTGTTTTAAGGAAGGCGGCACCAACGGCACCATCTACTGCGCGATGGTCACACGACAGTGTTACTTTCATCACACTACCCGGCACAAGTTGCCCGTTTTTAACTATCGCTGTTTCCTTAATTCCTCCTACAGCAAGAATACAAGCATCAGGTGTATTTATGATGGCTGTGAAATCTTCGATGCCAAACATGCCGAGGTTCGAAATAGTGAAGGTGCTTCCCTCCCAATCACTGGGCTGAAGTTTTTTATCGTGTGCCTTCTGCGCCAGATCTTTTACTTCACCTGCAATGTGCGAAAGTGATTTGTTGTCAGCAAAACGAACGACAGGAACCAATAGTCCATCTTTTACTGCAACCGCTACACCTATATGAATATGATGATTCTTTCTCATCTTCTCGCCCAGCCAACTCACATTGACATCCGGGTTTTGGCGGAGTGCTGCGGCTACTGCCTTAATCACCATATCATTGAATGAAATCTTGACGGGTGAAATTTCATTGATGCTCTTGCGAGCTTCAATGGCCTTGTCCATGTTGATTTCCATGGTAAGGTAGAAGTGAGGCGCAGTGAACTTGCTCTCGGATAATCTTCGCGCAATCGTCTTCCTCATCTGCGAAACCGAAATCTCCTCAAAGCTTTCTGTTCCTACCACAGCTGGAAGTACAATTGGTGCAGAACCTGCGGTCTTGCCCTGAGCTGAAGCAGGCACTGAAGACGGCTTGAATTTCTCTACGTCACTCTTTGTAATGCGACCGTGCTCACCGCTTCCTTGAATTTTGCTTATGTCATAGCCCATGTCTTTGGCTATCTTCTTTGCCAAAGGCGATGCTTTTATTCTTCCATTGCTGGAAGCAGATTGAACGGCAACGGGAGCCGATGAAGATGAACTAGACTGCACAGTGCTTTGTGCAGAAACTTGCGGCACCGCTGCTGATGCTTTTGATCCATGCGCTTTCAATAATGTTTGCCAATCTGCACCCTTCTCTCCAACAATAGCAAGTACGCCATTCACCTTTACAGATTCCTTTTCTTTAGCCCCAAGATAAAGCACAGTACCCGTATTATATGATTCATACTCCATCGTGGCCTTATCAGTCTCGATCTCCGCCATTAACTCACCCGACTTAACAGAATCTCCTATTTTTTTATGCCATGCAGCAATTACCCCTTCTGCCATCGTATCACTCATTTTCGGCATCAGTACAATCTCGGCTTTTATTCCAGAAGTGTCTAACTTCTCTGCTACCGCAACAGCTACATCTACTTTAGGTTGATCTGCTTTTCCACTTGATGCAGCTACAGCAGAATTTCCCTTAAGCATTCCTGAATAATCTTCACCCTTGTTACCAACGATAGCAAGCACGTCATTGATTTTTACTGCCTCCCCTTCCTTCGCTCCCAGGTAAAGTACAGTACCTGTATTAAACGACTCATAGTCCATTGTGGCCTTATCGGTCTCAATCTCCGCCATCAACTCTCCCGATTTTACAGTATCACCTACTTTTTTATGCCATTTAGCGATAACCCCTTCCGTCATCGTATCGCTCATCTTGGGCATGCGTATTATCTCTGCCATTGCTATGAATTTAATCCGGATTGCAGCCGGTAGATTTTAGTATGAACAACAAAAATACTTCAATTCAGCGGAATTTCAAGCATTAGAATCCAATGTTTCCCACCACAAATTCAACGTTACCTGCGCCCGTTTCAAGTCCATAGGAATAGCGTACCCCAAGATCAAGTTGGGGAAGAAACCGGAGAATATTTATATCAAATTTCAATTCTCCACCCACCGAAGTGTAGGCCTGACTTCGATCAAATATTTTGCTCTGACCATAGGCATAATCGATAAAGGCATTGCCTCGGACGCGCTGAATGTTAACCAGTGGCCCCACCGCTATGTCGGGATACCAGATAGGAAGTGTGTAATTGGCAGACATGCTATAGAAATCCTGAAATCTTCCTACCGTCTGACCGCGAGGACTAGGCACCTGATTTCTAAATAGGTAATTATCAAGTCCGGCTCCTGTAGTTGCATTTCCCTGAACAAACTCTGATTTCTGATACGACCAATATCCGTTGATAGAATGATGTTTTGCTAAGCCTGGAAAAAACATCCTCGTGAAAATCGAAAACTGATTACCACTAAAGTCTCCTCCATAGGGCGTGCTGTATGATTCAATTGCTACATATTGCCCCCATTTACTGTAAATGTCCCGATGACTTACCTTCAGCAAATGGGTCGCTGAAAAACTAAAGTGGTTTGATAACAAGGTTCCATTATCAATGTAATCGCGGAAAATAAATTGTGGAAAATTTTTAGGAACAATTCTACCCCCACCATCAATACTATTTTTAAATTCAGATACGCGTGTTACTCCGATAAAATTACCAAACTCGACTTCACTGAAATATTTAGATTTCGTTAGAAGTAAAGGCACCCGCAGTCCGGTTTCAAATTTTTGTTCCTTCCATTCAAACGTGAGGTTCTTTGTCAACTGAATAGTATCAACACCATTCACCACACGGTAAGTAAGGTTTCCCTCATCAACCGATCGGTTTCCCTGAGTGAATTCAAAATCCAGAATGGGATAGAAACCTTGATAACTTGCCTTAGCTCGCCAAAATCCTGTCTTTTCTGTCGCGTCATAACGGTATCCTAAATCAATTGCTGTTGTGCTTAGCAAATCCTGTGAAGTGATTCCAATATCTAAATACGAGAGACTTGTATTTGTATAAGGTCCCCAACTATGCGGATTAATTAGTCCCTTAATCCTTTTGTATTTGCTTACGGGGTAAACTTCAGTCGGAACACTGTCCAGCAACGTGGGCCTTCCCTCCTGCTCAACCAGATGCTGAAAGTAACCATTGCCTGCTGAGGTCACTTCATTGATTGGTTTCCAGGAAGAAGGGTCGAATGGGATTTTTACGACATCCATACCATCTTTCGATTGGCTATTATAATAAATTGTCTTGCCATCTGCTGAAATAGCTGGATTGTAAGAACCATAGTTAGCAGAAGTTACTTGAAAGCGTTCCTTGGTTACTGTATCTATCGCGTAGATATTATCTATTCCGCTAACGGGTGAGTTATAAAGAATATATTTTCCAAATGAAACCGGGCTCCCTATGTTTTCATCTCCGAATGAGAATATATCTGTAAAAATTCCTGATGAAATTTCCAGTCGAATTAATGTCTTGCCAATTTTATTGGTTCTTAGTCCGACAATCGCTTTTCCATCTTCTGTCCAGCGGGGCACCGAAACAAAATCAGTGGCCGGGATTGAAAATTCCTTTAGCTTCTGACCGGTCGAGTAATCCAGTATTACCAATTTGCTTTGGTAGTCAGTGCCGGTTTCAATTGTTGCCACTTTATTACCATCGGGAGAGAGTGCCGCTGACGCATAGCGCGAGTGCTTTGAAATAACCTTCTTTTCAAACGTGTTTACATCATAGCCAACAATAGCAGAGTATGTTCTCACTCTCCATCGTGGGTCATAACGATATTCATTCCACACTACGCGACTGCCGGCAGCCGAAAAAATTCCAGATTGATTGACGGGGCCTTGAACAAAACTTTTCTTTTGGTTAGCTCCCGAAAAAATAACAAGCTGTTCTATATCTCCGATACCCGATTTCAGCGCAACAATTCGTCCATCTCCCAAAACCTGAGGTGTGAGATAATCAGTATAAGCTGATGTGCTGCGATTATTAATTCGTTCACTGGAAGTAAATGTTAATCCGTCCAATTCCTGTTTCCATTTTTTCTGAAGATCAGCAGCCATCTCCTTATATAAATCTTTCACATACAGGCCTGATTCTTTTTTTATAGCATTGGAAAAGGTGAAAGGTATAATTGGCATGCGCCACGCTCGTCCGGAAATATTTTCCCATACATCCGGGTTACCCGTCTTCTTTCGTAAATAAGAAATCATGTGGTAGCCTAGCACATAATGGTTGGGGATGTTGTGCTTGTATGATCGTAGGTATTGCTTGTGATAATTAAAAGTCCTACCCTCTAATAAGTTGGTACGAAACACGAGATCGAAATTAGGAATCCTTCCTCTTCCGCTGTGGGTAAAAGCTGTTTCGGTTGCTACTGCATCACCTTCCCAAAACCATTGCGGTGCCGAAACAAAGGCTAATCCCGCCAGGGCTTGCTGTCCAAAAACATAATAAACTAGTTTATTAAAGCCCGTGATGCTGTGCTGAAATTGCACGATGTGTCTATATTCATGAGTTGCCAGCAGGTCTAGCCAATCATTGTTTCCGGTCAGGTTATTATTTTGAGTGGGCATGGTAAAAAACTCAGATCGTTTGGGTGCCAGTGTAACAAACCCATTTGAAGTAGCGCTCTGGTTCTGAAGAAGAATAGATATTTTTTTTGGCGTCCCTCCCATCGTTACAGCTTCCGGCTTACGAATGTGCTCAAGGGTATTCGCCATACGCTGAGCCTGCACTTCAAAACCTTTGGGATAGAGAATTCTGAAATTGGGTGTATTCACCTGTTGCCACTGAAGCCCAGGTGGATTCGTCTGCTGGGTTATTGACTCCTGAGCAACCAGCGGTATTGCGAGCAAGCTTAGTACTACCAGTGAAAAGAATAAACGCATAGGGACTTTGTCAAAAACAAAGTCCTTAAACTACATCAGGATTTTCAGAATTAACAGAGTTTAGCCAATTCCTCAGCGATTATTTTTTGTTTTTAATGATGATCTTCTCTCTGCTCACAGCACTCGCTTGAAAAAATCCAAGGGCACCGTTGCTCCAGTTCGTACGAGGATTAGCTGGAGGCGGGCTAAACATACCTCCATCTCCATTTAGTAAATTGGCTAGATCATTGTAAAACAAAAAGGCATTACGGCTTATGCTATACATCTCAACGGTTGCCGTGTCATTTAATGAATAGTAAACAGGTGATGGGAATCCTTCAATTTTGTCTCCAATGCCTTCATCATTTGCAAAGTAAACATCTGTATCATTCGAATAGGTGAGGGTATCGTTCCGATAAAACTTAAACAGGTAGTAATCTTTAGTCTCTTTTGGTTCTTTGGTGAACAACAGCGCCTCATAAAATCTACCTCCCTTTTCCGGATCTTCTTCTTCGATGTCATTAATTCCATAGCTCAATGAATCAATTTTGGTGACCGGTAAAAGCTCATCCTGTGCTTCATACATTTGAGAACCAATGGTAACGCTAATTGTGTAGGTGCGTCCGATTTCTCCTTTGAAGGTAGGGCTTGTAAAATAGAATCCATTGAGTTTCTTTTCACCAGAGGGATTATGAGCAAGCATCACCTCTTCTCCTGTATCGTTGCTTAATTTAACAACGGCATTCGTGATCCGCTCTGTTGATCCGGTTTCATAAAAATTGGAAGACTTTGAGATCTTAACATAATTCTTTCCAACTTCATTTGTGATTAACCCTTCAATGACTACTGACGAAGTAGTCTTATCCAGATCAAGGGTCACCGTTTCCTCGCAGGAAACGAACAAACCAGACGTGCAAAACAGGGCTAGTGTATAAATTAAAGTCTTCATTGTATTACTGTTGATTGATTAAAATTTGAAATTATAGGTAACGGAAGGCAAAATTGGAAAGAGGTAAATGAGTCGCGCCTCTTTTCGAGAACCATCATTGACTCCATCCGCTACCCGGGTGTAGATCGTGAATGGATTTTTTCTATTGTAAACATTGTACACAGAGAATACCCATTGTCCCTTCCACTTTCTGTCCTTATGCCGCTGGGCCGTTAAGGTTGCCGATAAATCCATCCGATGGAAAGCAGGGAGGCGATAACCGTTTCTCTCCGTGATCACATCGGCATTATATACACCACCATATTCATATCGCCCTGAAGGCAGGGTAATAGGCCTTCCTGTACTGTATGTAAAGTTGGTACCAAAAGACCACTTTGGATTAAGGTCATAAGTAGCAGTAGCGTTGACTACGTTTCTACGGTCATAGTTCGCAGCAAACTCTAAGCCCTGATTTACTCCCGGAACTGTCCGCGTTACTTTTGAAAGTGTGTAGCTAACAAAGCCTGTTAGTTTCCCCTCTTTCTTTTCTGCCAAAAATTCAACACCATAAGCCTTTGATTTTCCCTGCCTGAATTCAACTGCCAGGTCCTGATTAAAGAAGACATTGGCATTGTCAGCAAACTCAGTAACATGTTGAAGGTCTTTATAAAAAGACTCCACCGAAAACTCATATTTATGGTCATCAAAATTTCTAAAAAAACCTACCGCGTACTGATCTGCCAATTGAGGGCGTAGATAATACCCACTAGGGTTCCACGTGTTAAACGGCAGCGGAACTGTACCATTGCTAATCAGGTGGGTGTTTTGCACCATACGGTTGCAGGAAGCCTTCACCGATTTTTTTTCGTCTATGAGATAGCGGAATGAAAACCGAGGCTCGAGGTTGACGAATGTTTTTATCTTTTGAAACGAATCGAAATGAAGCGTATCGATCCGCCTGATGGCTACGTTATTCCCGGGATCATCATAAAGCACTACATCTGATTTACCTATTGCCTGGAATATCGAAAGACGAGCTCCATAGCTCAATGTGATCTTATCACCCAGTTTTTGTTGATTATCTATGTATAGGGCATGATCAAGTGCAAACTGCTTTCCTAATTCAACTTTTGTAAAGATCGAGCCATCGGTATTGGGTTCAACTATGCCGGGCTGGAATCTGCGATAGCTTACATGATAACCAAAGCTCAACTCATTTTTCGGGTTAATGAAATAGCTGAGGTCGTTGTTTACACTAAACTGCTGCAGCCGTGACTTCCAGATAAATCCTTGTATGGCATCTTTCAATTCGAGTTTGTAATCAAAATTACTCGCAATTACAGTTGTGTTAGAGAAGAGACGGTCGTTAAACAAATGATTCCAGCGGAACGTACCCGTAGCATTGCCCCATCCAAAGCCAAAGGTCTTATCAAATTTGAATTCATCGCGACCATTATAAAAAGCCAGATAGAAGCGGTTATTGTTATTGTGCTTCCAATTGAGCTTAGCGTTAATGTCATAGAAGTAAACAAGATTTTTTTGATTGGCAGCTTTCAAAAAGGCATCCACATAAGATCGTCTGGCAGAAACAATGAATGAACTCCTGTCTTTCTTTATAGGTCCTTCTGCCATAAGCCGACTCGCCATCGTACCAATGCCGCCACTGCCCGCAAAGTTCTTATTGTTACCATCTTTAGTTCTTACTTCAAGGATAGAAGAAAGTCTGCCGCCAAAGCGGGAAGGAATTCCGCCCCGATACAATTCAGATTCCTTAATCACATCCGCATTGAAAACCGAAAAGAGCCCAAACAAATGGGACGGATCATAAATTGGCGCTTCATCTATAAGAATAAGGTTTTGATCTGCACTCCCCCCACGAACAAAAAAACTCGAAGTACCTTCACCTGCAGAAATTACACCGGGTTGCATCTGGATGTTCTTGATGATATCTACTTCACCCAAAACAGCAGGAAGCTTCCTAACCTGATCCATGTTGATCTGTCGCTTGCTCATTTGCAGGTTCGTGACATTGGCGTCCAGTCGCTCAGCCTTTACAACCACCTCTTGCATTTGTGTAGTCTCATTTACTAACTCCACATTACGGCTCTCATTTTTATTAAGCTCTAGTTCTACTACCTGACTTGAAAAGCCAACATAACTATACTGTAACTTGTACTTGCCAGGAGCGAGCGTAAGTGAATAGAATCCATAGGAGTTAGTGACGGTGCCTGCCTGAATTTCAGGCACATAAACAGTGACACCAATAAGCTCTTCGCCATTGGAAGAATCTTTGATGTAGCCGTTGATGGTGAATTTCTCCTGAGAGAAACCAATTAACGGAACGAAAAATGCTGCTAAAATAAATCGGTACATGTAACGTAGTTTCGTACTGGCATGTAGACGGAAAAGAGAAGAAAGGGTTACGAGGTTCATCGATAATAGTGGGTTCTTTTTGTACAACTAATGTCATCAAGACAACTAAGTTGCACGCTACCCCTATAGATGTTCCATCTTTTCTTATAAAATTACCTCGATGTGAGGCTACGAACCGTTATGGCTGCTTTATTTCCCAATAACAGACAGGGAATTTTATTAGATTTGAAATAGTTATAGCTCCGATGTTCAAAAAACTAAAACACCTTTATACTGAGTACAAGGCCTATGTAAGGGTGGACCTGGTCATGTATGCTGTGATGATCATCCTGATCATTCTCTACTTTATCTATACGGTAGCTTTCTCCTGATTATAGAAGAATCTCCCGGACATTGTCCTTTATCTTTTCAGCCAATTCATCCGTAGGTAAATCATTGATATCTCGCCCAAAAGGATCTTCGATTTCTTCAGCGATCAACTCTACGCTTAACAATACGAACGTAATTAGTGCTACAATAGGAACAGTGATATAGCCTGAGGTGGTAACGAAAGCAAAAGGCAGCGTGACGGTGTATATAAAAATAAACTGCTTTATATACATAGTATACGAGTATGGGATGGGTGTGTTTCTGATCCGCTCGCAAGCACCAAGCACCTCAGAAAATTCCTTCAGTTCTTTATCGAGAAGAAAAAGTTGATCACCACTTAACGCCTTCTTCTTATAAAGATCATTTACACGCTCGTACAGCATGGAAGACAAACGGTTGGGTAAATGTTTTACCCCCTGTAGCCTGTCCGAAAATCCATCTTCCTCAATCAAATCCAGGTCGCTCGGTTTGGCTCCTTCCCGCAGGTTTTCCTTAACAGACACCACAAAGTTTGGTATCATTTGAGCAAACCACACCCTGTTCTTCTGGTCATCTTTTTCCAAAAAAGCATTGAGTTTGTGAGCGAGGTTTCTCGTGTTATTAACCATGCTCCCCCACAGTTTTCTTCCCTCCCACCAGCGGTCGTATGCCGAATTAGTTCTGAATACAAGGAACAAACCCAACACGATACCAAGCAATGAGTGCATGGCAATCGTTGGCTTAAAATCATTCTCATGGAGCCTAAGCACATCCAGGAGAACGTAACATATGCCAGCCGAAAAAGCAGCCATAAATATGATAGCCGGAGTAAGCGTTCTCATCACCTGACGACTGTAGGCATGAAACACAAGCTGAAACCAGACCTTCGGATTATAATTAACCATAGCGCTAAATTGATCGCGAATCTAAAAAAAATATACCACAAGCTCAGAAGTTTTATCTTGCAGTACAAATAATCATCTATGAAAAAAAATTGCCTCATGCTTGCATTCTGTCTGGGTCTGGCTCAATTAACAATAGCTCAGGATTACGTCATTACCAATAAAGGCGATACTGTACGTGGTGCAATCAAATTGCTCTCATTCGATTTGCTTGATCGCGTGCAGGTAAAGGCTGGAAAGGAGAAAAGGATATTTACAGCTAAAGAAGCGAAGGTGTGTGCAATCAAAGGCGAATTCTACCGCCCTGTACGGCAGGACAATGCCATACGATTCATGAAAGTTTTACGATATGGCTACCTAAGTCTTTACGCATTTAATTCGGCCAACCAACACACCTTTGATAGACTGATGCTCGCAAAGTTGGATGGTACATTGATGGAGGTTCCTAATCTGTTGTTCACAAAAATAATTGTCAACTACCTTGATGATTGCCCCGCCATAAGAGAGAAAATAAAAAATGAGGACTATGGTAAGAAGGATATTAAACGCATAGTAGACGAATACAATGTATGCCTGGAAGAAAAGACGCGACTGGCTGCCGATGCGGCTGCTGCCGCTATCCTTATCAACCCAAAATTGGAGGCATTGGAGAATTTAAAAGGCAAAGTTGAAAAACTAGAGAATTTTTCCTCCAAGAAAGATGCATTAGATCTGATTCAGGATATTACTCAAAAAGTAAATAGCAAGGAATTGATTCCAAATTATCTACTCGAAAGTCTGAAGGGATATCTTGGAGGACAAGACGATATGAAGGAAGCACTTGAGAGTGTGCTGTCAAAATTACGTTGACTTCTTGCCCAAGACAGCGTTAAGAAGATTCAACACAGCTTGTTTATTTATCCAAAGAATAAAGGCTGAGCAAATTGCAACTACTAAGGCGAGAAAAAATAAGTAGCCTCCATCGTCATGTACTTCTATTCCTAAAATCGTTAAGTGCATACCCATCGCGCCAAGCATAAGACCCAAGCCAATACCGGCACCAATCCATGAGGTAGCCGGGATAATAATTAGTAAGGAAGCAATTAGTTCCATCACACCAACACCAATCCTTCCCCAGGGCTCCATGCCCACGGTAGTAAAGATGTAGACCGATTCTTCAGCAGCCGTAAACTTAAAGTATAACGTTTGCAACATGATCACTGCCGCTATCACACGGGCAGCCCAGATCAAGTACGAGATTGATTTTGAATTCATATATCAAAAGTAATAATTAAAGAGGGCCCAAATGTCACATAAACGACCCCTACAAAAATGTCGCCCACTATCGTTAAATTTAGGAAATTATTCCTGATCATGTCCATTCTTGAAATTAACCCGAATATTGCGCTCGCAAAGACCCTATCCACTGATTTCTACCTCGAGGCCAGCTATTTAAAAGAATCAAAAGAGAAAATTTTTTCAGAATGCTGGCAGTTCGTGGGCGACCTCGATCAGGTAAAAAACAATGGCTGGGTAACTCCTGTCAATTTGCTGGAGAACTTTTTGAATGAACCCCTTCTTCTCTCTCGCGACAAAGAAGGTGGGCTTCATTGCCTGTCCAATGTCTGCACCCATCGAGGCAATCTTATTGTTGAGAAAGCCTGCAAACTCAATGACATCCGCTGCAAATACCATGGCAGGCGATTTAACCTGGATGGAAAATTTCTATCCATGCCGGAGTTCAAAGAAGTTCAAAATTTCCCTTCGGAAGAAGATAACCTAAGTCAGTTGTCACTTTATCAGTTTGGAAAATTGTTGTTTACTTCACTGAATGCAAAGATTCCGGCCGTCTCGTTTTTCAAGGAGATGACAGATCGAATTGGCTGGATGCCTGTCAATGAATTTGTTTTCCATCCGGAACTGTCGCGAGATTATATAATTGATGCGCACTGGGCGTTGTATTGCGAAAATTATCTCGAAGGTTTCCATATTCCTTTTGTTCATTCCGGGCTGAACTCGATAATTGATTACGGAAATTATTCCACCGAATTATTTCGCTACTCCAATCTTCAATTGGGTATAGCAAAGGATAGTGAAATGAGTTTTGATATTCCACCATCATCTCCCGACTATGGAAAAAAAGTGGCCGGATATTATTTTTGGGTGTTCCCCAATATGATGTTTAATTTTTACCCTTGGGGATTGTCGGTTAATATTGTGCGCCCTATAGGATTGAGCAAAACAAAAGTGTCCTTCCTCATTTATGTATGGGACGAAAGTAAACTAAGACAAGGAGCTGGAGCTGATCTTCATGGTGTGGAGATGGAGGATGAAGACGTTGTTCAACACGTCCAAAAAGGAATACGATCCAGATTCTATAAACACGGTCGTTATTCAGTTACCCGCGAAACAGGAACTCATCATTTTCACAGCCTTATTGCAGAATTCATGAACAAAGGCAAGTCGGAGTAGTCTCGTTGAGAATAAAACTATGAATCATTTAATAAAAAGGATATGCTCCCATCGTTTCGGGATGGTTGCATTAATGGTAATTCTGCTCGTGGGCATCTCTGTGCTTACGCGAATTGCACTTCTGATTAAGTCATCCTCAGGTGTTGACTTTGCACCTCTTAATCTTATCGGTATACTATTTATCGGGATTGTCTTCGACTTAATTAATGCCAGCTATTTTATAGTTCCCTTAACATTGTACCTGTTATTTATACCCGGAAGAATTTTTAACAAGTCATGGCATGTTTTTGTCATGTACGGAATATTTTTCTTCTTCATTTATATGCTGCTATTCAATGCAGTATCCGAATGGTTCTTTTGGGATGAATTCTATTCACGCTTCAATTTCATTGCAGTTGATTATCTCGTTTATACTACAGAAGTGATTGGTAATATTCGCCAATCGTATCCTATTGAATGGATAATTGCAATTCTATTGTTGCTCGCAATAGCAATCGTGTATCTTATTCGTCCCTGCATTCAACTGGCGTCCAGAAGTGAGATTGGATTCAAAAATAGATCCATTTGGGCAATGGGTTTGCTTGCGCTTCCTTTCATTTTCTTTGTGACCATCAACAGTAAGCTCCATCAATTCAGTACAAATGCCTATATAAATGAATTGTCGGGCAATGGGCTTTACGAATTATTTGCCGCTTATCGCAATAATGAATTGAACTATGATCAATTCTACAAAACGATGGTCAATGAAGAAGCTTTTCGAAACGTTCATCAAATACTAAAAACATCAGAAAGTGAATTCATCAACAACAACGAACCGTTTAGCATTGAAAGAAAAATCACTAACGCAGGGCCCGAGAAAAAACTAAATGTTGTGCTTATTAGTGTTGAAAGTCTGAGTGCTGATTTTTTAGGAATATTTGGTAATACGAAAGGCATTACGCCCAATCTGGATTCGCTTTCGCAACATAGCCTTCTATTCACGCAGCTTTATGCAACCGGAACACGAACCGTTCGTGGATTGGAGGCGTTGTCGCTTTGCATTCCTCCTACCCCAGGTCAATCTATTGTGCGCAGACCTCACAATGAGCATCTCTTCTCGTTGGGAAAAGTATTTGATGAGAAAGGATATGAGAGTAAGTATATCTACGGAGGATACGGGTATTTTGATAATATGAGTTACTTCTTCTCTAACAATGGATACGAGGTGGATGACCGTAGTAAGTTGAAAGACAATGAAATTGATTACGAAAATGTTTGGGGCGTAGCAGATGAAAATCTTTTTGCGCTTGCAGTACGAGAGATAGAAAATACCGTTAAGAAGAACAAACCTGTTTTCGCGCATGTGATGACCACCTCGAATCACCGACCTTACACTTACCCTGAAGGCCGAATTGATATCCCTTCGCATTCTAATCGTGAGGGCGCAGTAAAGTACACCGACTACGCCATTGGGAAATTTATCAGAGACGCCTCAAAGAAACCGTGGTTCAATAATACAATCTTTGTTATTGTTGCTGATCATTGCGCCTCTAGTGCAGGAGCCACCGAACTTCCTGTGAACAAATATCATATACCCATGTTGATTTATTCTCCTTCTCAAGTATCTCCTGGAAAAATGGAGAGGCTAATGAGCCAAATAGACGTAGGCCCAACGCTGTTGGGGATGCTTAATTTTTCTTATAGCAGTAAATTTTTCGGTTATGACATGAATAAACTAGAGCCCGGGAGAGAACGTGCCTTTATTAGCACCTACCAAAGTCTTGGCTATTTAAAACACGACACATTGGTTGTATTACATCCCGGAAAGTCGGTTGAGTTTTTTAAACCCAATTATCTGGATGGTTCTGTCTCACCTCTTCGGGGCAACCTGTCCCTAACCAAGGAAACCATTACATGGTATCAAGTTGCCAGCTATGAGTTTAAGAATGGCCTACTGAGATAACTATTTACTTTTCCCGGTAACAATAATTGTTTGATCGCCATCTTGACCTGGATAAAACAATAGAAGATTATTTACATTATCGAAAGAAAGTTTTCCCTTCGAACTGTATACTTCAAAACCTTTCCCAAAATGGAATCGGGGGATAAAAATTTCGGTGGGCGCTTTGATTGATCTGTCGGCCTTAAATTTCAGGTAAAACTCATTGGCAGCCATGTCATAGAAATAAACGATAGGCTCCCCAGCCACTTTATACGGATAAGGCCTGATAGCTGCACGCAACGCTCGCCCTCCGGAGTTAATGTCCTCTGCTCTTTTTCTTTGTGACTTACTAAAAATAGAAAGGTCTTCACCATTCCATTGGTCACCATGTACGTTGTCATTGTCGGGAGTATAGTTCCAAAGGGCGTAGCTCAGCTTGTTTGACTCCATCGCCCGAAAGGAACGGTCAAGACATTCTTCCTGATCAATAAAATCGGTCGTCTGGTAGGCCTTCTTTCCATTAAGATCAATCGGGATTCCAAATTCTCCAATTAGCGTTGGCTTCTCTCCCATTGACATTGAGGTCTCTTCCTTGTACGAAGCCATCGTGTTATGAAACATTGTTCGGATAGCGCGCTTGCCAAAGACTGGTTTGCCTTTTGTGCCGTCAATTCCAAACCACGTTGAATATTCCTTTGTGAGCAACGTAGCGATATCATACCAGTGTCCTGCATTAACCATCTTAGCAGACTCTTCTTCGGAGAATTCGGGCAGCTTGTGAAACAGGGCATGTTCAGTAAAAATTAACCAACTACTGTCTACAGCATGAATGGCTTCTTTAAACCGCAACGCAAATGGCTTGAAGTAATTCGCAGAAAAATCAACGGGCATTCCATTTACGATAGTAAAATAGTTGGGATTCAATACTATCGGCTTTTGGTGTTCATCATAACCCCAAACGCCTGCTTCTTTCCAAATGTCAGCGCCCTTCCACGCAGAAAACTTATGTGGATTCATTAATTCTCTTCCAATCACTTTCGGTCCGGCTAATGCAAATTCATAGATGTCCACTTCAAAGGAATTACTGCCACCTAGTGCCATGCCCTCAAAAGGCGTAGGCAGGATTCCACTTTTCAACAGGCCATGTGCATGCAAGTCAGGCATGCCAATATAACCAGCACCCGGTTCATTGAATGTATCAAAACCTATAACATTGGGCATGCCTTTAAGTTTTAAGGCTACTTGCTTGATCGCATTTATATAATGTGACTGCAGGTAGTCCTGAATGCTAACACTGTCAACTTTTATGTTCGGAGCAAAATCATTTCCTCCAAAGAAGAGGGTGAACATGGTGGCCGCTCCTAACTTATTATAATTAGTAGGCCATCTCATTCGTGGAAAAGGATCGCCCTTAACGTTGTGAATAAATGCAGCACCAGTATCTGTAAACTTAAGCGGATCAAACCCTGCTACCTCTAATGTCCAATAGGGAGCACCGTCACCACCTGTAAACCGACTCCACACATCCTGGTGCGGATCGATAAAAACATTGATATTATATTCCGCAGCCTTGCGTACAATAGCCTGAACATAGTTTAAATACTCTTCATCATATTTATCTGGCCCCGCATGTTCAATAGCTTCCCACGTGACCAACAATCTAACAAAACGATAACCCCATTGATGAAGTCGTTTAAAATGATCATCGGCTTGATGCAATGGAAAAGGTCTTCCTTCAAATGAAACAGTATAAACAGTTTCATAAAAATTTTCCTTTTGATGACTGCCAATTAATGGCTTGCCTGGAAGTTTTGAACTCCCCGCCAAATTAATACCATGAAGAATCATCACCCTCCCACCTGGATCAACAAACCATTCCTTCCGTGAAGAGATATTCTTTATTACCGAGTCGCCCAGAATAATGTCCGACTTGCCTCTTGCAATCTCCTTACTCTCCGTTTTGACAAGGTCTGATTTACTATGGTCGGGAAAAGGGTTATCAACAAAAAGATAGAGAACTAAGACAATCAAAGCGACCGAAAGAATCACTGCAAAAATCCCAATGGCTTTTTTAAATCGGCTCATAAAAGGTGGTTGGCTCCTATAAATATAACCAAAGTACTCACAGTAATGTTTTGGCTATGTCCCTGGTTAGAATTTTTTCTCATGGCATAGGGGTAATTCAAGCCTATGGTGTCTTAAGTAAAACAACTGACAATTATGAATTACCTCATGCATAACCTTAGCACAAATTCTGATTCTGGAAATTCCTACTTGCAACATTTTCAGGTTGCTCAGAAAAATCTCCTAATGGTTTTAAAGGAGCAGGGAAGTTCTAAACCTAGGCCGGGGAAACATAAGAGAGCAGCTCGAATTGATTATTCAATCGAATTCTTACGTTGAATCGCTAGCGATCAAGCCATTCTTTAAATTCCTGAACGCGCTCGCGGGCGACAATTACATCTTTGTCGTCACTTGTCTTAAGAACCAGTCGCAGACGGCTATTTGTATAATTTACCATATCGTGCAGCGAATCAACTGCCACTATATATTTCCGGTTAATTCTAAAGAAACGCTGTGGATCAAGTAATCCCTCCAATTGATCGAGCGTGAAATCCAATATATGTTTCCGTCCGTCACGCGCCTGACAAAACGTAGTCTTCTCCAAACTAAAGAAAAATAACACCTCGCTTACCTCTACTGATTTCAGATGCTCCCCTACTTTTAACACAAAGCGCTGCTTGTATTTTTTAGTCAGCATTTGCATGGCATACTCTATACTCTCCATCATTCCCGCTGGACTGGAAGAGGTAGGCGTCAGATGATTAAATTTCTTTAATGCCTGTTGCAGTTCTTCTTTGTCAAACGGTTTAAGAATATAATCTATGCTATTCACTTTAAATGCTTTCAATGCATATTCATCAAAAGCGGTGGTGAAAATTACTGGAGCCAGGACTTCTGTTTTTTCAAAAATTTCAAAACTCAATCCATCGGCCAGCTGAATATCCATAAAGATTAAGGTGGGTCGTTGATTCGACTTAAGCCAGGCAACGGAGCTTTTAACAGAATCGAGAATGCTCAAAATTTCGATTCCCGGGGCGGCCGATTTCAGAAGGGTTTCCAATCGTTGCGCAGCCTGTGGCTCATCTTCAATTATTAAAACCTTCATGCAAGGGCAGTTTTTAAAATGGGAAGTCTCACACTAAAGAGTTTCTCAGTTTGATTCACTTCAATGGGCTGGTCACTCAAGAATGCATACCGCTTTCGAATATTATCCAACCCTATCCCGGGAGAATCTTCTCTCAATACGGATTTCTTTTGAAGGTTATTTTCAACAACCAGATAGTTTTGGGTTGAATACAACCGTATAGTCAATGGATCTTCCTGCGAAATCACGTTGTGCTTTATTGCATTTTCAATCAGCATCTGAAATGCCAGAGGCGCTATTGGAGATTCCACTCCATTCAATTCAATCTTTATTTGAAGCTTATCGCCAAACCGAATCTGTTGCAGAAAGAGGTATGCTTTTAAAAATTGAAGTTCTTCTTCCAAACCTACTACTTCCCGATTTCGCGTATCTAAAACATAGCGGTAAACCTCCGACAGTTGTTTAATGAATTTTGCGGCTTTGTCCTGATCTTCATACACTAAATTGGTAAGCGCGTTTAAACTGTTAAAAAGAAAATGCGGATTAACCTGACTCTTCAAACTTTCATATTGAGCCATCATACTTTCACGTTTGGAGGCTTCTGCATCGACAGCGGCAGCTTTCCAGCGCACTAGAAATTCCTTACCGTGTAAAAAGAGAGAAATAAAAAATGTAATCGTGAGTGAGATAAAGATCATTTCAAGGTAGCTGCCAAAACGGAAATGCATTACCCTTTCCCATATGAGCACGATAATAATTACAACAGAAACAGTATAGAGCACGGTGCTTGCTATACCAATGACAAATCGCTTAAGAGGGAATTCTACCCATGAAATTTTGCTACTAATAAAGATTGTGAGCAATTCATTACCAACCCAAAGTGAAATCCACAGCGCAGATGAAAAGAAGGTTACCCACAAGTACTTTCCGGCATCGGAATGGCAGGATTGGCAGGTAAAGTAGGTGGTGCCAAAAGAGCCAAGTATACAGAGGAAAGCTATCTTACTGTATGTTATCAAGGCATCTTTTTTCCGCATTGTGTAAAGATAAGGATGTTATTATTTTAATGGCCAGGAGTTTCCTTCAACGGATCATTTCTCAATTTTCCTCTCAAATAAAACTATTGTTTTCTCGTTATCAGGCGAAATTGTTTCCGAATTGTCAGCTAAGCACGATGAATTGTAGGATCAATGACATAGATCATTTTTACTCAAATTAAAATGACCATTTTTGCAGTTGGATTTAAATCTATGAACAAAATCAGCCTAACGCTTATTTGTCTTGTGCTATTTTCCGCGGCATGTACGCATGACCCGGTGATACCAGATTCGCCTCTGCTCACCTTTGAAGGGAATGTAAAAGCTATTACACTCAACAGTTGTGCACAACCGGGTTGTCATGATGGAAAGGGCGAAGACCCAACGTTGATTACGTATAATGATGTCATGGGCCATGTGAAATCCGGTGATCCGCGCGGGAGCCAACTTTATAAAGTCATTACCAAACTGGCAGGTGAAAACGCCATGCCTCCTGAAGGACCATTATCCGATGAGCAAATTAGAACAATCTATATCTGGATACTGCAAGGTGCAAATGAAAAATAAAATGAAGAGAATATTCCTACTCTTACTCTCGGCAGCAATTTTTTCCTCTTGTTATTACGACAAATTAGAAGAGCTGAACCCGGGAGAGATAATTAATCCATGCGATACCGCATTACCCGCTACCTATTCAGGATCTATTGAATATATCATTAACTTCAATTGTGTTTCCTGCCATAGTTCTAAAAATCCCTCTGGTGGCGTAAAGCTTACCAACTTCAGTGAAGTCAACTCGTATGTGGCTTCAGGTTTACTGCTCGATGTGATAGAGCGTAACTCGGGAGTTAAAGCCATGCCACCCTCACAGTCATTGCCTTCTTGCGAAATCGAAAAAATAAAAGCCTGGATTGAAACAGGTACACCCCAATAACCTATGAACTTGCGACTTTCTATTTGCCTGATTTTTTGCTCAACGGTAGCATTTGCACAGGATGATCTGATGGCTGAATTAAATAAGATTAATCCACCCGATGTTGACTATACCTACGCTACCTTTAAAGGAACTCGTCTTGTGAATTTACACACAGTAGAAACCCTGGGGAAAGGAGCACTTGAATTCAGAATCGCCCACCGTTTTGGGCCGTTATCGTCCGGTGCCGATGGATTTTATGGTTTAGATGGACCTGCCACGATACAGCTCCGACTTGATTATGCTGTTACAGACCGACTATTAGTTGGTATCGGCAGAAGTTCAGAGAAAAAAATTGTCGATGGCTTTGTCAAGTATAAATGGCTTCAACAAACTACAGACAATAATATGCCTGTAACGGTGACCCCGATAGCCAGCGTAAACATAACTGCAGAAAAAAATCCTTCAGGAAATGTCGGTCCTAATCGCTACGAGTATTTCAGCAGCCGGGTATCTTATTACAGTAGCGTTATGATAGCTCGAAAATTCAATCCAAAATTCAGCGCTCAGCTTAGTCCTATCTACATCCATTACAACTTGGTAGACAAGCCATCGGATAAAAATGATATGCTTAGCCTGGGTGGTTCATTTCGTTACAAATTCACCCGAAGTGTTGCCTTCACGGTTGAATACATTCAGCGCCTGACTCCCTACACAAGAGACAAAAATGCTTACAACAACGTACTGAGTTTGGGGTTTGACATCGAAACGGGAGGGCACGTGTTTCAGGTATTTTTTACGAACGGTTATTCTATCAATGAAGTCAGAACAATACCCTACACATCCGGAGGCCTGGACGAAATGCGACTTGGCTTCAATGTGTCAAGAATTTTTGATGTAGGTAAGAAAAAGAAAAAATGGTAAGTGATGATAAGCCAACGGCTAACACCACTTACCAACAGGACCATCCTATTGACAGTTTTTCTTTAAGGCTTCTGTCATTCCTTTGCCCCATACAGGCGCCAGTGGATTTTCCGATTTGAATGTTTCAAACTTTTCAAGTGCCTTGGTTACTGTTCCGCAGGCCTCTGTGGCAGGGGAGTTAAAAAAGCGTGCGGTTCCAAATTGCATTTGCGCCAGTAGCGACAATGCTCTTGGGTTTTCAGGATTTAGTTCTATAGCCTTTCCAAAATTTTGCATGGCCATACCCGAATATTGCTGACCGCGGGTAGCAGGATCTACCGTTAATCGAATCATGTGAATGAACCCTTCCATAGCTATAATCTCCGATTCGTTTTCATTTATGGCCTTAGCTTTCTCAACTGCCACCAGTGCTAAATCAAGGTAGCCATCCTTTTTTATCGCATCCTTCTCCCTGTTCGCCATCATCACACTTCCGAAAGCGCTGTAGTAGTATGGCTCCCACTTCGTCTTTTCAGCATCAGCGACACGATTAAGGGTATTCACGGCTTGCTGAAGTTCCTCAATTGTTTGCCCCTTGTATACTGCTTCAATGTTTTTGTTCATCACCTCAAGGTATTTGCCGTCATTGGCCAATGACATCAGGCTTATTGTCATGGCTAAAATTAGTGTTCCGGTTTTCATAGTTAGTTGGATTAGTTGAAAGTTTATAGTTATAGATTAGGTAATTGATTGATGGATTTGTTTTTTGAAAGGGTGATAAGTACACCCATAAATAAAAACCGGGAAGCAGGCTGGCGCACACCCTGGCTTACGTATTCGCCATTTGAATTCGGTTGAGCACTGTATTCATATCCAAAAACATTATCACGACCTGTTAAATTTGTACACGAAACATAGATGATCAACCAGTTTTTAGGCAGATAACTTACGTTGGCACTGAGATCCTGATACGATGGTGTGCGTTCCGATTGAAATTTTTCACTTGCTAAATTAGGATTGAAATAAGGCCGACCGCTGCTATAGCTGTACGTAAATCCCAATTGCGACTTGATTGCTTTTACGAAGTGTTTATAGACGATCGAAAAGTTATGACTGGAAGCAAAGGTGGGAACAGCTGCGGAAGGGTAATTCAGGTAATCACGTTTTGTATCCAGGTAAGAATAAGAAAACCAGTAGTCAACATTTTTAATTGTCTGGCTATCGCGCCAGAATAATTCAATACCCTTGGCGTAGCCCTTGCCTGAATTTGTCATTAGAAACGGATCGCCATTTGTAAACTTCACCAGGTCAGAATAGCGCTTGTAGTATCCTTCGATACGAAATGTTTTACGATCATTGATAATCTGATAGTTTAAAATGTAGTGCTCTGCCTGTTCGGAAGCCAATTGATTATTATTTCTCAGGTATTGATTTTTAGGAGACTGCCTGAAATTGCCATACGCAAACGAGAACTGTCCCTTCTTTGATGGTTTGTAGGCAAGTGATATGCGGGGATCAACTGTTGATTGCAGGCTCAGTGAGTTATATTCATAGCGTCCGCCTATTTTGGCCACCAGCTGCTTGCTTGCATACATCTCCACTTCTGCAAAAGAAGCAGTTATCGCTTCGTGGAATGATTGGGTTTGCGTTTGATTCGATACAAGATCAACGCGAGATACTTCATAGTTACGATCAATTACCTCGCCACCAAAACGAACTTCCACTCTATCAGAGATGGAATGCTCCAATACCGATTTTGCATGAATCCCTTTTTCAATTTCATTCATCGGAACATCATCCAGCTTCACATTATTTTGATTCAAGGTGTAAGACACACCGCTGCGTAAATCCCAGGATGAATTGAGAGCCGTCTGGTACGATAAATTTCCATAACGGTAATTATTGACGAGATCAAATTGTTGCTTTATGTCGGAATCAAGAATATCATGATTGTAGAGCGAGAACGAAGACCGATTAAAATTTCCAAAGAATTTGATCAATCCTTTTCCAACCATCTGCCGAAAGGCAGTACTCCCCTCGACAGCAACAGGCGGTGTCTTCCAGTCGACACGCTGATTGATCAATCCGAAGTAAGGACGAATGTCGGTGTACTGCACCTTTCCTGTCCATGACGCTTTTTCCCATACTTGTGTATGAGCTACATCAGCGCCTACAGATAGTTGTCCAATATCTGTTTGATTCATCTCCGCTTTGTCTTTTGAATTAAGAACTAATGCAGAAGATAGTGCCTGACCATACTCAGCGGAATAACCTCCCGTGCTAAAACTTGTGCCTTTAAACATGAATGGTAGAAATCTTCCGCGCGAAGGAGTATTAGGAGCCGCAGGACCGTAGGCATCAAGCACGGCCATTCCGTCTATGAACGTACGTGCTTCATTTCCATCGCCTCCCCGCACAAAAAGTCTTCCGCTCTCTCCAACTTTTTGCGTGCCAGGCAAGGTGTTTAAGGCTCCTGCTATGTCGGCTGTAGCACCAGCCGTGGTAGCGATGTCAATCGCTTTTAAGATAGTTCTTCTCTTTTCTTCTCCGGCCGTAAACGATCCGGCTGAAATAACCACTGCATCTAGTTGGTTAATCTCTTCGCGCAGCTGAATAGAAAACTGTAGTTCCTTAGAAGAGAGGTCAACCTCTTGCTCAAATGTTTTATATCCAATAAAAGTAGCCACAATCGCCTGCTTACCTTTTTCTTCGGTAACGAAAGAAAAGGAACCATCTACGCCCGAGCTGGTGCCATCATAGGAGTTCTTAATAAGCACATTAACTCCCGGCAACACTTCCCCTTTAGCATCTTTCACCAATCCGGAAATTTTAGTTTGTGCCAAAACGCTAACTGTTATCAATGACATCAAGCCGGCAAGAATTCCTCTGATCATGTTGTTTTTTTCTGATTACACGACAAAGGTGCCCGAACAGGTGATCTCTTTAAAGAAGGTGTTACCGAACTGTCAAGACAGCCAGATGATTTGTAGCTCTCAAAGGACAGCCATTTCGGCAGATCACCACATAGCAGAAAAATAGTACCTTTAGAATATGCAACAATCAACCGCCACAACACTCATCCTTCCTGTCGCCCTAGGCATTATTATGCTTGGCCTTGGTTTATCGCTTACCCTGGATGATTTCAAAAGAGTAACTAAATATCCTAAGGCCATGACCATCGCTTTGGTGTGTCAGATGCTTGCCCTGCCTTTGTTGTGTTTCTTTATTGCAAAATTCAGTGGCTTAAGCCCTGTACTCTGCGTGGGGTTAATGCTATTGGCAGCATCGCCCGGTGGCGCCACGGCCAATTTGTACAGTCATCTTTCCAATGGAGATGTTGCGCTGAATATTTCGCTCACGGCCATCAATAGTCTGCTTACACTTTTCACATTGCCTCTTATCGTAAACCTTTCTATGGAATATTTCCTCGGAGCCGGTCAATATATTCCTCTGCCCTTTAGTAAAGTAGTGGAAGTATTTGCTATTGTGCTGCTACCTGTAACCATGGGCATGTTGGTAAAAAGTAAAGCACCCGGATTTGCGGACAAAATGGATAAACCAGTAAAGATTGTTTCCGCATTGTTATTAATCGCCATCATTGTGTCGGTAACCTTGCGCGAAAAACAATTGCTTCTCGATAATTTTGAACAATTGGGAATGCCCGTTATTCTCTTCAATATTTTAAGTCTTGCTGCAGGATTTTATATACCGCTTCTCTTCAAGGTGGAGAGAAAACAAGCCATTGCCATTGGTATGGAAATTGGCATTCACAATGGCACGCTGGCCATCTTCATTGCGTTGAATGTAATCAACAACTCCACCATGAGTTTACCTCCTGCCATTTATAGCCTGTTAATGTTCTTCACGGCTGCTGCCTTTGGTTTTCTGGTTAGTTTGGGCAATAAGAAAATCAGCAAGTAAGAGAATTGATAAAGTCACTTTGAAGTAACACCTGGGACGAAAGTGTTCGGCCTGCCTTAAATTATTTCTTTGCATCCTTACACTTGATGTGAAAAATGCTTTGACTATTTTTGCGGATTAACGAGACCGGAAATCAGTATAATTCAGTAGAAATGGCCGAATACACCAAAGAGGAGATCAAGCGGATAGAAGACAAATGGCGCAACACCTGGAAGAGGAACAAAGTCTATGAGGTGACGAACGACTCCGCCAAGCCCAAGTACTATGTATTGGATATGTTTCCCTATCCTTCTGGGGCCGGACTCCACGTGGGCCACCCGCTTGGGTACATTGCTTCAGATATTGTAGCACGTTTCAAAAGAATAAAAGGATTCAATGTTCTCCACCCCATGGGTTTCGATGCGTTTGGCTTGCCCGCTGAGCAATACGCGCTTGAGCACGGCATCCATCCGGCAATTTCTACCGCGGATAATATCAATAATTTCAAAAGACAATTAGGAAACATTGGCTTCTGTTACGACTGGAGTCGAGAGGTACAAACATGTGACCCAAAATACTATAAATGGACACAATGGATATTCCTTCAGATTTTTGATAGCTGGTTTAATCGAAAGAAGCAAAAAGCAGAAAGGATCTCCGAGCTCGTAAAGATTTTTGAAACAGAAGGAAACGCGAATCATCCCATTCCAAATTCAAAATTCAACCCTGATGGCTATAGTGGTAAAAATTTTAAATCCTCAGATTGGAAATCATTCAATGAAAAAACGCAGCAGGAGATTTTAATGGAATACCGGTTGGCGTATCGTGCTTACACAGATGTGAATTGGTGTGAAGCACTGGGTACCGTGTTGGCCAATGATGAGGTAATTAATGGAGTAAGTTATCGTGGAGGTTTTCCAGTGGTGAAGAAGCAAATGCGTCAGTGGAGTCTGCGCATTACTGAATATGCCGAGCGTTTGCTGAAAGGATTGGATGAGATTGACTTCAGTGAGTCGATGAAAGAAATTCAGCGCAACTGGATTGGCAAGAGCGTAGGGGCATTAATTAATTTTCAATTGACAATTGACAATTATCAGTTAACCGTCTTCACCACCCGCCCGGACACCATCTTTGGTGTGGACTTTATGGTGATTGCACCAGAACATGATCTGGTGAAAAAAATAACTACTCCGAAGCAGGCAGAAGAAGTAGAAAAATACCTGAAGTATGTGGAGAGCCGCTCTGAAGTAGAGCGAATGGCGGAAGTGAAAAAAATAACCGGAGCATTCACTGGCGCTTATGCCATCAATCCCTTCAGTGGCAGAGAAATTCCGGTATGGATAAGTGAATATGTATTGGCTGGATACGGTACAGGTGCTATCATGGCTGTGCCATGTGGCGATGAACGCGATCATAAATTTGCAAAGCATTTTAAACTACCGATAACCAACATTATAGGGTCTCATTATAATGGAGAAGAAGCCAACCCAACTAAAGAGGCTGTACTTCAAAATTCAGATTTTCTGAATGGAATAGTGATGCGCGATGCTATTGAAGTGGTTGGAAAAAAGCTGGAAGAACTAGGCATCGGCAAACGACAAATTAATTACAAGATGCGCGATGCGGGTTGGAGTCGTCAGCGCTATTGGGGAGAACCCTTTCCGGTAGTATTCAAAGACGATGTGCCATACGCCATGAAGGAAAGTGAATTGCCTTTGGAGTTGCCAGAGTCAAATAATTTCAAACCTTCTGGAAGTGGTGAAGGACCGCTGGCCAACTTGAAAGACTGGATCAACTTTGCGCCCGATTTAAAAAGAGACAGCAACACCATGCCTACGCATGCCGGTGCAGCCTGGTATTTTCTTCGCTACATGGATCCGCATAATGACAAGACTTTCGCAGATAAGAAAGCCCTTGACTATTGGGGTCAAGTGGATGTGTATGTAGGTGGCTCCGAACATGCGGTGGCTCACTTGCTGTACGCAAGACTATGGATAAAGATATTGCATGACCTGGGTTATCTGAATTTTGATGAGCCATTTAAGAAGTTGATCAATCAAGGGAAGATTACAGGAGACTCGAGGTTTGTGTATAGACTGAACTATAGTTACTCATTAATCTATAATGAAGAGCTTCCTCAAATATTTGTTTCTAAGAATCTAATTTCTGATTACAATTTTATTTCAACGAAGGTTTTTGAAATCTTGTCAGCAAAGTTTGGTAATAAAACCGATGAAATTGGAACATTAGTCATTAAGTCAGAATCTGAGAGAGTCGACCCGCTTCATGTTGATATAGGTATTGTTGATGGATTGGAACTTGATAAAGATGCTTTCAAAAAATGGAAGCCTGATTTTGCCAATTCAGAATTTATCTTGGAGGCAAATGGCAAATACATCTGTGGCTCTGCCATTGAAAAGATGTCAAAGTCCAAGTACAATGTAGAAAACCCTGATCAAATTATTGATAGCTATGGAGCCGATACACTCCGCATGTATGAAATGTTCCTTGGGCCTTTGGAGCAATCCAAACCCTGGAACACCAATGGCATTGACGGTGTGTTTAAATTCTTAAGAAAATTCTGGAATCTTTTCCATGACAACCTGGGAAATTTAAAAGTAAGTGATGCAGAACCCACGCGCGAGGAATTGAAGGTGCTTCATAAAACATTGAAGAAGATCGAGCAGGATATGGAAAATTTCTCGTTCAATACTTCCGTGAGTGAGTTCATGATTTGTGCCAACGAACTAAGCTCAATGAAGTGCAATAAGAAAGCGGTTCTTGAGCCATTGGTGATTGCCCTCTCTCCTTTCGCTCCTCACATAGCGGAAGAGCTGTGGGAAAAATTAGGGCATACCGATACTATTTTGAATGCGGCATTTCCTGTATACAACGAAGAATATCTGAAAGAGTCAGCTTTCAATTATCCTATCTCTATCAATGGCAAGGTAAGAGCTGAAATGAAATTTGCGCTCGATATGCCAAAGGAAGATATTGAGAAACTTGTGCTTGCTTCAGAAATTGTAATGAAGTGGACAGAAGGCAAACCTCCGAAGAAAGTCATTGTGGTGCAAGGAAGGATTGTGAATGTTGTTTTGTAAGTTCAAAACTCAAGACTTAAAATTCAACAACTTAGATATTGAATTGTAAGTCTTGAATCTAAACCAATCTATAGTTCCTATACTCCCCTATTCTCCACCCTGTAAGGTCTTCAACCCATTTCTTGAACTTATACTTTACAGAAGAAGGTTCTTTTGTAAGATCATGAGTATACTCCCAGTTCTGGCGGGCAATTCTATCCTTCATCACGGCAGGGTGCGTACCTTTAAATAGCGCAAGTTCTTCGGTATCTCCATAATCAAACTCTTCGGCCTTAATCATCGTTTTTTCAATCCAATGGTCATCGTGCCAGAAGCGATGAAACGTCTCCAGTTTTGCCTGAAGCGCCTTAGGCTCGCGCACCCAGCTATAATGATAAATCGCTGCGTCAATGAGTTTCACTTTTAATTTCTGATTAGGCCGTTTCCGAAAGCCTTGTGCATCGCGATATGAAAAAATATTTTTCCGATTACGAATCACGCGCACCTCTCTGCGACACCAACTATAGGCCTGTCCTATGTAGCTGTACGATCCATAAAAATGAAAATAGTTAAAGAGTAATCCCTCCACCTTCTCATTGCCAAGATGGTCTGCCATCGCTTGCTTGATTGCGGGCAAGGCATTTTCATGAACTACTTCATCCGCCTGGAGATAAAAAGCCCAATCGTATTCTTCCGAAATAGCGTGAAATGCTTTATCTGTTTCAACGGCAAGTACACGACCTCCTTCGCGAAGGGAGTCATCCCAAACTGTTTCGATAATTTTAATCTTTGGGGACTTTATATTTTTGATCAGTTGAAGCGTGTCATCATCTGAATTCCCTACGGCTACAACAAATGAATCACAAATTGGAAGTATTGATAGGATAGACTCCACAACAGGATAGTCAAACCTGACTCCGTTGCGCACAAAAGTAAATCCACACACTTTCATTTGTGATCGCTAAATCAACTGAATCAAAAAATGGATTAAAAATCCGGGCACGGAATGACCAACTTATCCTTAGGTGGCTTGCGCGGATTGCGGGTAGACCAGGAATAGACCAAACTAAACTCATGTGCACCTCCGCTGCCAGGGCCAAGTTTGGAAATGGTATAGTCATAACTATAACCAATGTTTAAAATATCTTTCGGGCCACGTTTGGTAAATCCTACCAATAAGACAATTGACTCGTTGTTGGCAAAACCGTTCACACTTTTGAAGGGGATACCTCTGTACCATGTTCCAAGAATGATTGGCTCGAACGTAAAATACATTCCTATATCCATCTGATCCCATTGGCCCTGATGACGATACTGAACGGCTGGTGCCACGCTTCGTTCCTGAGGCACAGCATAGACTCCCGAATTCATCGTGCCTTGTTTGAAGAAAAATTTATAACCAGCGTGAGCACTTATCTTCCGTGGCAGAACGCTTGTCTCTCCAATCAACGATTGATTAGGTTCTGTGATGTGAAAGACAGCGCCACCCAACCATGCATTTTTACTATACAGTAATCCTCCCATAGAAATATCAGGGAAAAATTTTGATTGCCCTGTATTCAATCCTTCCGCTGAAGTAGGACTGATCACATCACCAGTGGCCGGGTCAAACTGATCACCAAACGTGAGCTTATTAAAATTGATAGAGCGATTATATATGGCAGCCTGAAAACCCGGACGAAAGGATAAACCCTTTATGATTTGCAAATCATATGAATACTGAAATGCCAGGCTTATCGACTGAAGGCCAAGAACACCTTCACGATCGCGGTTGAGTAAAACACCAACGCCACTGTTCTTATCTTCAATATAAAAATCCGCGAAGGCGGATAAAGTAGTAAAGTTAGCATCAATGGAAGGCCACTGATTCCGATAATTAATTCCCACTCTGGCTTGCCCGGTAGAGCCGGCAAAAGCAGGATTCAGATACAACGGTGCTGCATAGAATTGAGAGAATTGTGGGTCTTGCGCAGTTACCGATCTCTGTACAAAAAGGATTAACACACAGGCCAATAAGAGGACGTGATACAGCAACTTGGGGTATTTGGCCTTCTCCATTAGAGCAAATTAAACCGTTTATGAACATTAAAAAAAGTGTTTGCCGACAAATAGGGAGCTTTAGCGGTTTTTATCTTTTGTTTTTGCTGGCTCATAACACGTTGTTTGCTAATGTGGTATTAATGCTAACTGTTAGTCTCCTGACATTTCATTCACTAAACGAAAATTTTGGTCAAATTGTATTACTTTAGTGTGGTTTGGCGTTGTGTATTTCAGAATTTATTTTTTGATCTGTAGGTTAATAGACAAGTTTGACATGAACATGAAAAAATCCGGGGCATTGGGGCGAAGAAGGTTGGGCTTAGGGGCGGTATTTTTATTCCTTACGATTACATCAATTGCTCAAAACTTATCACAACATAATTGGTACTTCGGTAACACAACAAGCGGCATTAAATTCAATCGGGGAAACAACAAGGCAAGCATGGTTACCAGTCAGGCATTACCTTTTGGTACAGGTGGTGCGGCTGTAGCTACTGATCCGGCAACTGCAAATCTCCTATTCTATTCGGATGGCACAAGAGTTTACGATGCATGTCATATTGCCATGCGCGGGCCGAGTTCTAATCCATTTCTTCTTACGGGAAATTCGTCTGCTAATCAACCAGTAGCAGTCAGCGCTGTACCAGGTGTTGGTAATGAGAAGAAATATTTTGTCTTTGTTAATACAGCCAACTTTACTACAGGCGGAGTAATCAGGAAGGTAGTGGTTGACCTTGCGTTACCAGGAAGTTCAATATTCCCCGCTCCTACCACAGGAGAAATTGAAAGTGCAGCAGAAATTTCACTTACCGGTCTTACGAATCGCTCTGAGGGAATGATTGTGGTTCCTCATGCCAATGGCACCGACTTCTGGCTCATCTCACATCAGGTTAACTCAAATAATTATTCTGCTACGCCAATAACAGCCCTTCAATACACAACCAATCCAGCTCCAACTCTCTCATCGCCTGGAGGAGCATTGCCTTTAACGGTAGCCAATTTTGCTTACCACGCCAGCTCTAAGAAACTGGCAGTGGCTCCTCAAACTGCAAGTGACGATGCGTTGATCTTGAATTTCAATGATGCTACAGGCGCTCTTACTTTTGATCGCACCATACTTAACTCAGCTACTACCACAACGGGGCAATCCATTTATGATATTGAGTGGGATCGCAGGGGAAGATTTCTTTATTTATCGGTAGCCGGCTCGGTAGCTCCGCCTGTGGTGGCAGATGTTTTGCAATACGATTATCTCAATCCAACTATTACCCTTGCTTCAGTTTTACCATCGCCCAAGCCAACGCAGAGTTTTGGCTTGCAGACAGGCCCGGATACAACCATGTATCACATCTATCAGACAGGAACCAACCTGCGCGTTGGAAGGCTTTTGAAAACAGATTCTGTTTCAAGCAAAGTAGTTTATAACGCTACTCCCTTTGGTACAACCAATTTTGCCGGAACTCAATTTCCTTCTTTTCTGCCAAAAGCAAATGTCAATCTCACCGTCACATTCACTTCAATTGGTACTTGTGAGAATTCCCCAACGAGTTTTTTTCCGGATGTAAAACCGGGGGCCGATAGTTTGCGCTGGGATTTTGGAGATACGAATAACTCAAGTGGATGGAGTCCGGTTCACACCTATGCTCAGCCACAGACATATAATGTGAGTCTTACAGCTTTTTATCAGGGACAAACCCAAAGCGTTACTCAGCCGGTAACCATCACTGCATTTCCATTGCAACTGCAATTGGTTCAGGACACGACCATCTGTAAATGTGAGTTCCCAAATCCGTACAATCCAGGCACTGTTTGTCCTCCCGGTCCTGCAATGGTACCGGTGAAGGCCTCGGGCGGTGTAGGTGCACTAAGCTATCAGTGGTCAAATGAAACAGCACCCACTAACAATATGTTAAAACCAGCCAAGCCTGGCTACTATTATGTTGTGGTTACAGATGCAGGCACCCCAGGCTGCTCGGCCTATGCAGGTGTCAACGTAAAGGAGCATAAGCTTCAGGATCAGCGGGCAAACATCTGGTACTTTGGAAACAAAGCAGGTATTGATTTCAATGTCCAACCACCAGTAGCACTCAACACAAGTGCTATGGACGCTCCGGAGGGTTGCGCAATTATCTGTGACCGGAATGGTAACGCCATCTTCTATACCGATGGGGATAAAGTTTATGACAAAACAAACACCTTAATTGATTCAGGCATCGGTGGCGATCCTCTTTCTTCTCAATCTTCACTAATTGTACCTGTCACGGGAGATGAAACACTATATTACATTTTTACAACACAAGCAATCAGCCGCACATCACTCAATCAATTAAAATACTCGCTCTTTGATTTGAAGCAGAACAGCGGTAATGGCGCTGTTGTAAAAAAAGATGTACTTCTTTTCGCTAAGAGCACCGAACGTATTACCGCCAGCGGGCAGTGGCTGATAGCCCATGAATATGGAAACAGCACGTTCCGGGCGTATCCTATTAGCGCTGCCGGAATAGGAGAACCTGTCTACTCAAGTATTGGGTCAGATCATACATTCAAGTCACAGACGAATGGGGAGGGCTATATGAAACTAGGACCAAGAGATAATCTGGCGGTTGCATTATCTACACCAGGCACAAGCAATCTGATAGAACTCTTTCACTTGAATGATACCACGGGTGTTGTCAATGACTACCGGAAAATTGATTTGAAAGAACCTGCCGGGCAAGTATACGGCCTTGAGTTTTCACCCGGTGGAAATAAACTATTTGCAACGATAAAAGGGACGCCAAGCCCTTCCACTATTTTTGAGTATTCGATAGATTCCATTGAGAAGCCGCACTTCAAACAAAAAATTTCACAACCTGCTGAATTAGGGGCCATTCAACTCGCACCGGATGGACAAATTTACGTGGCAATCAACGGCAGTAATATTCTTGGAAGTATTCAAGCCAACGAGGATACAACACGACTTTCTTCTTACAATGCAAGCGGCTTTACCTTGGCTGCAGCCACCAACAGCAGACTTGGTCTTCCCAATTTTGTACAACAAATTTCAAACGCTGTAGGTGGCTCAACCATTGTGGCGGCAGGACTTTGCTTGGGAGACTCCACTCGCTTTAGCGGTGCGGCCCCTGATGACACTGAAACCGTGTTGTGGTCATTCGGAGATGGTGCAACTTCCACATTGACAAACCCAAGCCACCTCTACACCGCTCCGGGAACTTATACCGTGGCTTTGCAAATTACTAGCAGGTGTCCGGAGCCTCAAGACCCGCTTCTGACAAAGAAGATCACCATCTTCAATTCTCCAGCCAGGCCTACTCTCCCAGGAGCAATAGCATTATGTACCGGAGTTGTGACGCTGGATGCCAATACTGCAAATCTGCCCAACACTACCTACTTATGGTCTAATGGCCAAACAACTAAAACCTTAACATTCACCGAACCTGCATTCGTCTCCGTCACCAACACCGATGTCAATGGATGTACATCTACAGCACAAAGCATCGTTGCTGATAACCGACCGCAGGTAGACCTTGGGCCCGATCTGACGATTTGCCAAAATAATTCAACACCAAACCTGAATGCGCAGAACCCAGGAACTACGTACGCTTGGCAGATTAACGGTGTCAATTCCGGAGCGTCTCAGACACAGGCAGTGAGTACTTCCGCAACGGGAGTATTTACCTATTCAGTTACCGTTACTGATCCGATTACAACGTGTGCTGCCACAGATCAAAAGGTATATACTATTAATGTATCACCTTCTTTTACAATGTCTGGCATTGACCCAATGGGATGCGGTTCAGCAACGGGCATTATACGTATTCAGTTAAATGCCTCTGCTCCGCCCGCAGGTCCATATACCTATTCATTGTTCGGGCCGAGTGGCCCTCTAACCAATCCTCCGGTAATAGATCAAACCGCACCATCACCAGTTGTCTCATTCGCAAGTCAAGTCGCTGGAACCTTCTCAGGAATTGTTACCGATCAAATCTCGGGTTGTACTATATCCCAGACATTCGGTTTGAGTGATGCTGCTGCCTTCACGGCCAATGCAACGCCAGTTACCAATTGCGATCCAATAGCGTTTAATATCAACTCAACAGGCGCACCAACAATTAATTATGTAGTTACAAATGGAGCTACAGGGCAGAGTATCACCAATACTTCAGCAACTGCCAACTTCACCACGACACCAACTATCGGAGTACAATCAGGTACTACATCAGCCTTTACCATCCAGCTAACGGACAATTCAGGATGCATCCGGACACTTAACCAAAATGTTGTGCCAGCCAATCCTGTCCCGGTGACCATAACACCCAATCTTTGTGTGACCCCTCCTACGGTGACGGCATCGGGCGCGACTAGTTATACATGGAGTTCAAATGTGGTAGGTGGCATTGTTGGCCCAACCACAGGAGCGACCATTCAACTGCAGGCCAATGTTGGTACAATTACCTTGACAAATGTGGCTACGGCTGCGGCAACTTGCCCTAACACACAAAATATTACAATTGATGTTGCCAATGCCATTACTCCTACATTTACACAAAGCGATGCCTGTAGTTCTTCTGTTATTTTAACTGCATCGCCTGCGGGTCCGTTTACCTATCGATGGTATAAAGGAGGAGTCTTCCAGTCCACCCTACTGGGGCGACAAATTTCACTTGGCCTTTCTGAGAACGGAGCATCTTATGCAGTTGAAACATTTAACACACTTAATGGCTGTGCCATCCGATCTACGCCATTGACAGTGTCGGTAGTTGGGCCAATATCTGCAAGTCTTACCTCTACCCCGGCCTGCGATGACAATAAACCTTTTACGTTAACCGCTGCTTCAGTGGCAACAGGGGTATCGTATGCCTGGTTCTTTAATAATAGTACAACTCCCATTGCCGGTGCTACCGCTGGTACCTTGAATCAGACCGCTGCTGGCACTTATAAAGTTGAAATCTCAAAGGCAACGTGCAAAGCCACAACATCTATTCAAATCACAAAGGCGCCAATACCTATTGGTACTCTTCCGCCTCGTGCCATTATCTGTGATGATCCTGACAATAATGATCCTACCACAAGTCAAATAGATCTTAATCCTGGCACCTTCAATAATTACAATTGGTTCAAAAATGACTTATCCCTGAATTATACTAAACAGATACTGACTGCCGATACAAAAGGCATCTATCGGGTTGATCTTACCAATGCGTTTGGCTGTGTCGCTTCGGACCAAACGGAAGTACGTAATGATTGTTTCCCTAAAATTACCGGGCCAAATGCCTTCCGGCCTACCAGTGGACAAGGCACCAACAAAGAATTCTTTGTGTATAGCTTTTTCATCACCGATCAGTTCGAAGTATTCATCTACAACCGCTGGGGTGAACTTGTATTTCAATCCAATGACAGAAATTTCAGGTGGAATGGAAATTACAACAATACAGGCGCCCCGCTGCCCGGAGGCACTTATGTCTATATCGTTAAATACACAAGTTCGTTCCGACCTGAAAAAGGAGTACAGGAACAGCGGGGTGGTGTAGTGCTGCTCAGATAACAAATAAAAAAGCAACCAAATAAAGGCATCTTGTAGAGGATGCCTTTATTTTTTCATTGAGTTTAATTAACTATGCAAAGCTTAAAAAAGAAAGCCATGAAAAAATATACACTCCTCACCATCCTCATTGTTCTAATCGCTATTACAGTAGGAATGAGCCAAATCTTCAAGACTTCATTGACGCTCACGGTAAGGGACGAGGTGGGAAACTCAGTTGTCGGGGCTACCGTGAAATTGTTTGAAAAAGAAGAAGATTACCTGAAAGAAACTAATCCATCCGCAGAAGGAACTACTGATGCAAAAGGCGTTGCTAAATTTAAAAACCTGAAATCCATTCCTTACTTCGTACTCGCCCGCAAAGACGACAAAGACAATGCAGGAGGTGGTGAGCAGACTGGCAAACTTGAAGAAGGTAAATTCAATAAGGCAACTATTGTGATCCAGTAAGCCAACTCATTGATATTTTTAGATTTACCCACACAGCTTCAGCGATATTCTGGTTATCCAGAAGAAACACCTGTGATCAATCGATTTAAGGAGCTTCTGAAACATCCACGTGCATATCATCGAGATCATTTACCGGGTCACATCACGGGCTCGGCCTGGATAATCAATAAAGAGCAGACTAAGGCTCTCCTTGTCCAGCATGCAAAATTGAAACGATGGCTACAACCGGGAGGACATGCGGACGGAGAACGTGATGTGTTGAACGTGGCAAGACGTGAAGCGGAAGAAGAAACCGGCTTAAGAAAACTAAAGCTTCTCCGGGAAGATATTTTCGACCTTGATATTCATCTCATCCCGAATCGCAGCGATTTTCCACAACACTGGCACTATGATGTTCGATTTCTCTTTGAAGTGGATGAGAACGATGAACTACTGATTAGCGATGAATCCACAGATCTAAAATGGTTTGAGCTTCATTTGTTGAAAGAGTTGACTGAAAATAATGATTCCATCATGAGGATGGTTCGTAAAACCAATATCTTGTGAGCGATCATGGCAATCATTGGAAAAGATATCATAAAGGCAAGGCAGTTGTTGCAAGCAGGAGAATTGGTGGCGATTCCAACGGAGACCGTCTACGGGCTTGCGGGTAATGCCCTGCAGCCTGCTTCTGTTACCAAAATTTTTACCGTCAAGAACAGGCCGAGCTTTGATCCCTTGATTGTGCATGTCCATTCTCCCGAGAAAGCAAGTGAATGGGTCACCGAAATTCCTGAAGCTGCAAAACAACTAATGGATCGCTTCTGGCCGGGGCCGCTTACACTGCTACTAAAAAAAAATAAGCAGATTCCTGATTTGGTTACAGCCGGAATGGATACGGTAGGAATCCGTTGCCCCAATCATCCACTTACGCTTTCGCTACTGGCGGAATTAGATTTTCCCTTAGCAGCACCAAGTGCAAATCCATTTGGCTACGTTAGCCCAACTACTCCCGCTCACGTTAACGAACAGCTCGGTGCTAAAATCCAATATATTCTTGATGGCGGCAATTGCGAAGTTGGGATTGAATCTACAGTTCTTGGTTTTGAAAAGGGCAAGCCGATCATTCATCGTTTCGGAGGATTAAGTCAGGAGAAAATCGAATCCATTATTGGAAAAGTGAGTAGTAAAATTCAATCTACATCCAATCCAAAATCTCCCGGACAGCTGATAAGTCATTACGCTCCAGCAAAGACAGTTATTTTAGGAAAATTAAAAGAGCTGATAGAAACCTATGATCCGCGGGTTTCTGGAATTCTGGCATTTCAGCACGCTATACCCGCAGTGAATTCCAAGCACCAATTCATACTCTCCCCTGGCGGAAACCTGGAAGAGGCAGCTCAAAATTTATTTTCCGCTCTGCGCGAATTGGATAAAATGAAAATCGAACTGATCTTAGCAGAAGAAGTTCCCGATGTGGGTTTAGGCAAGGCCATCAACGATCGATTGAGAAGGGCAGCAAAGCATTGAGGATTAATTTAAAACATAGTTATACAAAATGAAAAAGCTATTAGTACTTACCGGTGGCGGAGATTGCCCCGGCCTTAACGCAGTGATCAGGGGCATTACAAAGAGAGCACGTAAAGAAAAAGACTGGGAAGTTTATGGAAGTGTAGAAGCATTCAATGGAGTCTTTGCAGAGCCGCCTCAGCTTATCAAACTGACAAGGCAGAAAACTGCAGGCATTCACGTGCGTGGGGGTACAATTCTAAAAACAACCAATAAAGGAAACCCGGTTAACTTTCCCGTGCCGCAGGCTGATGGCAGTGTAAAATTCATTGACCGATCTGATGAGCTTGTGAAGAGAATAAAATCATTGGGCTTTGATGCTGTTATCAACATTGGCGGAGATGGATCTCAAAAAATATCACAAGCACTTTATAAGAAGGGTCTTAGCATCATTGGCGTGCCAAAGACAATTGACAATGATCTTTCCGCCACGGACATGACGTTTGGCTTCCAGACGGCTGTTCAGATTGCAACCGATAGCTTTGATAAATTGGTAACTACCGCGGAGAGTCATGACCGGGTCATGATTATGGAAGTGATGGGTAGAGATGCAGGATGGATTGCGTTGCATACAGCTATTGCAGGAGGAGCCGAAATTTGTCTCATCCCCGAAATTCCTTATGATATAAAGAAGATTGTAAAACGTATTCAATCACGTTATAAAAACGGACAGGGCTTTGTAAATATCGTCATCTCGGAAGGAGCTAAAGTAAAGGACGGCTCTATTACATCGGCACAAGGATCAAAAGGCTCGGAGCATGTAAGGTTGGGAGGAGTAGCATTTCAACTTTCTAAACAATTAAAAGATGCCGGATGTGAAGCGGAGATACGCGAAACCGTGCTTGGCCATGTGCAGCGTGGCGGCAGTCCAACTGCGTTTGATCGGGTGTTAGCTACTTTGTTTGGTGTGAAGGCATTTGAACTTTTGTTGGAAGGTAGATTTGGAAACATGGTAAGGCTTAAAAACAATGCCATTGATGCGGTGAGCCTGGAGGAAGCTACCCAGAAATATAATTTTGTAGAGAAGGAAGGATACCTGGTAAAGGCGGCCAAAGGTTTAGGAATTAGCTTTGGTGACTAACTTGATTAAATAACTATTCATAATGATCATAACTTATTATCTCATAACACATCAATGAAAACAATTAACGATATCAACTTCAAGGGTAAACGCGCCCTCATTCGTGTAGACTTCAATGTACCGCTTGATAAAAGCTTTCAAGTCACGGACGACAATAGAATAAAATCTACAATTCCTACATTAAAAAAAATCCTCAAAGACGGAGGTAGCTGTATTCTGATGTCGCACTTAGGTCGGCCAAAAGGCGGCCCGGAAGATAAGTACTCACTTAAGCACACGATTAAGACTACGGAACAATTATTAGGACTGACATTGCAATTTGCAGCTGACTGCATTGGGGAGGAAGCTAAAAACAAAGCAGCCAATCTAAAACCCGGAGAAGTTTTACTTCTTGAAAACCTTCGCTTTTACAAAGAAGAGGAAAAAGGAGATGTAGCGTTTGCAGAGAAGCTTTCTAAGTTAGGAGATATCTACGTAAACGATGCCTTTGGCACTGCTCACAGGGCGCATGCCTCCACAACGATTGTGGCACAGTTCTTCAAAGAAAAGTGCGCGGGCTTTGTTATGGCTGCAGAACTCGACAACGCGAAGAAGGTAATGGAGAAAGCAGACAGGCCATTTACAGCCATTATGGGTGGCGCTAAGATCTCAGACAAAATTCTGATCATTGAAAAACTACTGGACAAAGTAAATCACCTGGTCATTGGCGGAGGTATGTCCTACACTTTCTTCAAAGCATTGGGTGGAAATATTGGTAAATCGTTGGTAGAAGAAGACAAACTTGATCTGGCCAAAGAACTAATACAAAAAGCGAAAGCAAGAGGAGTTGAATTGCATTTACCTATTGACTCTGTCATTGCCGATAAATTTGATGCCGCTGCAAATACAGACATATCAAATAATAATGCCATTAAAGAAGGTTGGATGGGACTTGACATTGGGCCTGAAGCAAGTGTTGTCTTTTCGCGGGTTATCGAAGATTCAAAGACTATTTTATGGAACGGGCCTATGGGTGTTTTTGAAATGGAAAAATTTGAGAAGGGCACTAAAACCATTGCCGAGGCTGTAGTGCGTGCTACTTCAAAAGGCGCCTTCTCTCTCATTGGTGGCGGTGACTCTGCCGCTGCGGTAGCCAAGTTTGGATTTGAAGATAGGGTGAGTTATGTCTCTACGGGTGGTGGTGCACTACTGGAATATTTTGAAGGGAAGGTGTTGCCTGGCGTAAAGGCACTGGGATAAGATTGCCTGGCGGCTCATTACGTATTGCTAGAATTAGTAATTGATTTTTTGAATCATGGCCAAGTACTTCTTTTTCTGTCTTGCGTTATTATTCAGCCTCAGCGAAAGTTTTGGTCAAAAAGCATTACTCTTCAATAAGAACTGGCGTAAGCAAGTACTTTATCAAACAGGAGACATTATTTCTTTTCGCGTAGCAGCTGATCCTAAAAAAATCACCGACCAGATCATGGGCTTTGAAGACAGTCTTATCGTATTTAGAAATTACAAGGTCAATCCAAATGAAATCACACACATGTATGTCGATAAGAAAACGCGTACATGGTATTTTCTTAAATACAAGTATGAAAAGCTTTTTCTATTTGTAGGGATTGGTTATTTACTTATTGATGGAATTAATAATCAAGAGCTCAGGAAAGAAACGCTGGTATTTAGCGGATCACTCATTGGGGCGGGGCTATTGGCCCGCTGGCTCATAAGCAAAAAAATAAAAATAACGGGAAGAAGAAAGCTGGTCATCATGAGATGACAAAACTTAATTTATCGCATGGATTATAAAAGGATGCCCATTGAAATCGAGTCGCCCGAGCAAATGGGGTATAGTAATATTAAATTCAATCTAACAGAGAGCTCTGTAAGAGACGCGCTATTTCCGGGCGATGAAATTGATCTAAGAGCACTTCTCCTCTCCTATGGAGATCATAAAGGAAAACCTGAGCTCAGGCAATTAATTGCGGAAGAGACTAAAACAATTTCTGCAGAACAGGTTTTAATTACACCGAGCGCGGCAACTGCGCTGTTTATTATCTCTACCACCCTTCTCGACAGCAAAAGCCATTTGATCGTGGTTCGGCCGAATTACGCAACCAACATAGAAACACCTAAAGCCATTGGATGTGAAATCGACTACCTTGACGTTCGCTTTGAAGATCGCTTTAAAATTAATTGGGACAAACTTGAGCTTTTAATTAAGCCCAACACAAAACTAATAAGCGTTACACATCCGCATAACCCTACTGGAACATGCCTTTCATCCGATGACTTTGCAAGGCTTACAAAAATTGCCAACAGCAATTCTGCCTATGTGTTGGTAGATGAAACCTATCGGGAGCTCAACCGTTCGGCTATACACCCTTATGCAGCCGACTTAAGTCCAAAAATAATTTCTGTAGCCTCCATGTCAAAGGGTTATGGGTTACCGGGAATCAGGATTGGCTGGCTGCTTACACAAGATCGTCAACTGATGGAGAAGTTTTTCGCGGCAAAAGAACAAATCATCATTTGTAATTCCATCGTTGACGAAGAGATTGGCCATCATTTTTACAAAAACAAGAAAGAATATCTACATACGATAAACGTAACTTCTTCAGACCATTTCTTGCTGGTTAAAAACTGGATTGAAAATCAAAACCACATGGAATGGGTCGAACCACAGGGTGGAGTTGTATGCTTTCCAAGAATCAAATCGCAATTAAAAATTAACTATAAGAAATTCTACACTGACCTGAATTCCAGGTTCGGAACCTTTGTCGGGCCGGGGCATTGGTTTGATATGCCTGAAAATTATATGCGCATCGGATTTGGCTACCCACTTCGGGATGAATTGATAGAAGGACTAAATAATATTACGAAGGCAGTTGAGCTTCAATTGAATAAGTAGCTCACCCGACACAATTCTTACTCTCAGCACATCATCGTATGTGCAGCATCCAAAAATCATCATAAAAAACATCTCCATTGTCAACCATCTCTCGCAGCGCATCAACAAATAAGTCCTTATCCTGTGGAGAGACTGCATCCTCAAGTTCTTCAGCTGAAAACGATTTCTGTTTCAGTAAATAAAGTATCTGGCCTCTATAATCCGCCAGCGCAGTTTGGCTCTCTTTCTTACGTTTTTCAAGGCACACATCACATATACCGCATGGAATCAATGCCTCCTCGTCAAAATACTCCTGAATGACTTCCATTCTACAGCGGTGGCGTTGCGTAACATAGGCAATCATGGCATCCTTTTTTTCCAGTACCAGCTTTCTGCGGCTTTCAAGTGTTTTGATGTCGATAGGTAAGTGATCATGGTCTTGTCTTGAGAGAACAAACGTGACTTGCGGTTTATCTGAAGCTGGCTCATAGTTCAGCATTTGAAGTTTCCCCAATTTCAACAGATCATCACCAATTTTCTTTGCACTGAGCTTTAAAGCTTTACCAATCTGACTTTCAGAAATGTCAATGAAATCGGTAAATAATTCCCCACCATAAAGCCGAAGAAGGGCCTTAATCAACGGATCATACTTTTCATTGGCTACTTGAAAATCGTAAAGCCTCTTCTTGTCCAGAGAAAAATGTAGTCTTGATGGTCGATAAAAACTTTCGCTAAATTGGATCAAACCGGCCTCCTCCAATTTCTTTAAAGCCGGATATACAGAAGATGACTTTAAATTAAAACGCTTACAAAACTCTTCGAGTTCAAAACTAAAACTTTCTCCCAAGCCACTACCCAGGGCCAACTGATAATAATTGGAAAGTGCCTGATAAATCTTTTTTAGATACTCGAGGCTTGGCTGAGATTGTTGAATCTTATGATCTAACGCAAGTACATCCGCATCATGGAAAATTAGAACAGCAAAAGAGCGCTTTCCATCCCGGCCTGCACGTCCGGCTTCCTGATAATAGGCTTCCAGATTCTCCGGTATATCC
>Ga0075163_10000074_pt1 | contig 104551 bp, 82 predicted proteins | sample JI1023141ADNA_FD_71478 | JGI IMG/M metagenome (GOLD analysis project Ga0075163, IMG submission 71478) | Wastewater effluent complex algal communities from Wisconsin, to seasonally profile nutrient transformation and Carbon sequestration -... | ecosystem: Engineered > WWTP > Effluent > Algae... | reverse complement strand
GAATGGTTGTTTTGTATGAACTTTTATACACCGGCCTCACGCTCGTTACCTGGATTGAACCAGAATACTCATCGGTACCCACCTGCTGATTGATGCTAATAAAAATATTGCATTCGATCCGCTCCTGAACGTTATAAACATTGTTTGTCCATTTATTGGTGTTATTCATGAAGTCAAAAATGGACTTTTCAAGTTGATCAAAAATTTGTTTGTTCGTGGATCCCTGTATTTGAGAATAATTGATTTTCACCTGACAGTTTAATTCCTGCGCTAATATTTCATTTTGCAGGAGCAACAGGCACGCGATTAAAAATGTTAGCTTTTTCATTTAATTATAGGGCTTGCATTATATAGTTAACAATATCTTTTGCCACTTCGGGTTTAGGTTTTAACTCAAATCCGGTTATTTTATTGTGTTTATCGATGATGGTTATTTTATTTGTATCAACCCCAAAACCAGATCCTTGTTCGGTTGCCAGATTCGCAACAATTAAATCCAGATTTTTCTTTTTTAGTTTTTGACTGGCGTACTCCACAAGATGACTGGTTTCCAACGCGAAACCAACCAGATATTGTTTAGTTTTTTGTTTACCCAGTTCCAAAAGTATGTCCTTTGTCTCCGTTAACTCAAGTTTAAGTGAGTCGTTTGCACTCATTTCTTGCTTTTTAATTTTTGTTGTGTGTGTATGTGTCGGCTTGTAATCAGCTACCGCGGCACTACAAACTACAATGTCCTTATCTTCATAATTTGATACACAGGCCTCGTACATCTGATCGCCTGATTCAACCCGGATTATTTTTACCGCTTTATCCTTAACTTGTGTTGATACTGGACCAAGCACAAGTGTCACCTCCGCGCCTAAATGAGCCAGTTCTTCTGCTATTGCAATTCCCATCTTTCCACTACTTCGATTTCCAATAAATCTCACCGGGTCAATGGCTTCGTAGGTCGGTCCGGCGGTTACCAAAGCTTTTTTTCCTAGCAAAGGTAATTTTTTTAAAAAGTAGGCCCTCAAATAATCCAGAATATGTTCCGGTTCTGCCATTCTTCCCTCTCCGATTAGCCCACTGGCTAATTCGCCTGTTTCGGATGGGATCACTAAATTTCCAAATGAGCTTAGTAATTCCAGGTTTTTTTTTACTGCGGGGTGCTGATACATATCAAGATCCATGGCTGGCGCCACAATGGTCTTTGATTTGGCAGAAAGGTAGGTGGCCAATAACATATTGTCGCAAACGCCATGCGCCATTTTTGCAAGTGTGTTGGCCGTTAAAGGCGCTACGAGCATAATGTCTGCCCATTCGGCCAAATGAACATGATTATTCCAATTAAAGTCTGAATCAAAAAAATCAAGCACCACTTCATTTCTACTTAACACTGAAAGTGTTTGTGGCGTAATAAAATTTGTAGCGGATTGGGTTAGAATGACTTTCACTTCCGCCCCATCCTTTATCAGAAGTCTAACCAGATGCGCACATTTGTAGGCGGCGATACCACCTGTAATGCCTAGGATAATTTTTTTATTATGAAGTTGGGGCATCATCTTAAAACAAAAAGGCAGTAGAGCTACCGCTTACTGCCTTCATTCTACTATAATTTTAATTATTCAGCTTTTACGTTAGGATTGCGATAGTATACTTTATCTTCCAAAAATTCCTGAATGGAAATCAACGTCGGCTTTGGTAACTTTTCGTAATGTTTTGATATCTCGATTTGTTCTCTGTTTTCAAAAACCTCTTCAAGATTATCGGTATGACTGCTGAACTCCTGTAGTTTACCAGACAATTCTTCCTTAATTTCAGAACTGATTTGGTTAGCCCTTTTACTCATTATTGCAACTGCCTCATAAATATTACCGGTAATACCATCAAATCTACGAATATCGCGAGTTACGATACTTTGCTCAGCGTTTGTTTTTTTAAAATCCATGCTAGTTTAAATTTTCTTTTAATCGTTTACAGCTATTGTAAATACTTTCTGCGCGGCTAAGATACGAACTATTAGGGTATAAATCCAATAATTTCACATAATTTTCTATGGCGTTATCCAAACGCTCGGCTTTTTTGGAGTAAATGCTATTTAAAGCCAATAAATAATAAGAGTTAATGCTGATAAAATACATTTCGTCGTTATAGAGGCTTGAAGGGTATTCTTTCATAAAAATCCGGGTTGCAACAATGGTTGCTTTCCATTCATCCCTTTTATAATATTGTTTAATGATTTCATAGTCCTTTTTCTCCAGTTTCCCCCTCAACTTATCCATAATATTATTACAGCTGTCAATTCTTGAGCTTTCGGGATAACTGTCTATAAAGGACTGAAACTCTTTAATGGCGTTTTTTGTGCTGGTTTGATCAAGCTTATAATTAGCTGAAGTAAGGTAAAAACAAAACGCGTTCATAAAATAACATTCCTCAACATGTTTTCCCGTAGGGAACTGGCGAGTATAGTTTTTAAAATGGTATTGCCCTAAAATATAATCTCCGAGGTTATATTCACTCCAGGTATAATAATAATAAACCTCCTCGGCCCTATCCGTTCCTTTTACAACAGGAATCAGTTCTTCGTACAGCTGCGATGATTTAACGTATTCCCCTTTATCATAATATTCCCTTGCTTTGGTAAGCTTAAAATCGTAATCCGTACTTTTTAAAATACGATTGAAATGATCACAGGATGCAGTGACGATGCCAAGAACCGATAAAACAACTATGATTTTTATTTTCAGAAAGGCAAAAGTAGCTGTTTTTTATTATAAATTTCATAGTTTCATTTACGAAAGTGCTAAAAGATATTATTAAGTGCGGGTATTAACAATTTTTAAACTAATGATGTCGCTCAAATTAAACAGAAAACCCCGTACACGTGATGTACGGGGCTTCTGATAAGTTAGCTTTTACTAATTTTTAAGAAGTTTTATACTCTTAATAACTTCACCTTCTGAGTTATAAGATTTAATAATATAAACTCCTTTTGCAAAATCAGAAGTATTAATCGTCTCCGACTCATTAACAGTACTGTTAAAAATAGCCTGGCCAAGAGCGTTGTATATTTCAATTCTACCAATGAAACCACTCACTTTTAAATCATTGGTGAATGGATTCGGGAATACTGTCATTTCTGAAACATCGCCAAACAGATTCTCGATACCTGTACAAGCCGCAACAGAAACCGATCTAACAGCAGTTGCAGTACAACCACCAACACCTTTACCAATGACAGTGAAAACTTTATTTCCAGCAGTCAAACCAGTATTGACTGGATAAGGATTAAGTGTAGAAGTTGTAGTTCCTTGTGACCACTGATAAGAGGCACCACCTGTAGCAGTTAAAGTAACTGTTTTATTAACGCATTCTATCGTTTTACTTGCAGTTGCCTGAATTGTTGGGGTGACTGCAATTGTAAAATCACCTAATCCACCAGTAATACAACCATTTGGAGCGGTACCATACATAATATATTGACCCACGCCACCATCTGTTGCAGTAGTACTAATGTTTACCGCAAGTGGATTAGAGGCAGAAGTAAAAGATGAAAATACGAAAGTATATGTTTGAGCACCTGAACCGGTTAGTGTAAAAGAACCTCCAGCGCAAATTGGATTTGTTGACTGAGAAACACTCAGTGTAGGGCTTGGAATAACTGTAATGCTTATTGTATTGCCACCAGCGCAAACGTTAGGTAACGTACCAATAAACGCTCCAACACTATAAGTCGTAACCCCAACAGGAGGAGTAACTGTAATTACAGACGTGACCTGACCACTGTTCCAAGAATAACTGGTAGCAGAGCTGAGCGCTGAGATTGTTACAGTTCTTCCAGAACAAATATTGGTAGCAGAGGCTGCAATGTCAACACCCAAAGAGGCTGCCGTAGTAATCGTAGCAGTTACAGGATTTGGACAAGGAGACCCATTGGCAAAAGGATACAAAGTGTACACTGTTGTTGAAGCAGGATTAACTACTATCGACGGACCAGTTGCTCCTGTACTCCATGAGTAAGTCGTAGCAGGTAAACCCACCGCATTAAGTGTTGTATTGAAATTCTGACAAGTTGTAAAACTTTGTACGGTAGGTCCGCATGGTAAAGTATATTTAACATCATCAATCCCAACATAATTACTGTTAGCTCCGGAAGGTCCTCCGTTTTCTACGAAATATCTAAATGCAAATCTTCCAGTAGTAGCTACTGGAACACCTGTAACTTGCAAGGTATAAACAGTCCAAGTGCCAGGATAACCATTAACTGAACCATTACTAACTGCACTTGTAGTTCCCAAGCTGTATAACGGATTGATGTCAAGCATTAAAGAAGTGTAAGTTCCAAGGCTAGTAGGGCCTGCAGGGATCGTAGTTGAAGCACCCGCTGTGCTAAATCTAACTTGTAACCGGTCTGGACCAATATTTGCGGCAGCAGCAGCTGATCGGGTAGCAAACTGAAGAATCGAACCGTCCTGAATGGTAAGAACAGGGGTAAACAACCAATTACTGATATCTCCTGAAGGCGCACCTACACTATTAAAATTGGAAGCAAAAAAATCATTCGCTCCTCCAGTATATGAGCTAAACACCGCTGAGGTGCCTTGTACCCAATTTGGGTTAGTCCCTTGCGTAGTTGAAAGATTAAGCGTTGCCCAGCCAGAGGCCGTAACATTAAATGGACTGGTAAAGCCCTCCTGAAGCACCACCTGTGAGAACATAGAGGCACAGGAAGATGCAATAGCAAATAAACTTAAAGTAATTTTTTTCATGTCTTGGTTTTTAATTTTGTTTCAAATTTAGGAAAAAAAACCTTTACCTTAACATAACTTTCACATAATTTGAACAAAAAAAAACGATTTCAGAACATGAATGGATCGCCAATAAAAAACCCCCTTTCGGGGGGTTTTGTTTATCTAAAAGTGTTAAGAAGTTATTGCTTAATTATTTTAACATTACGGGACCTGTTTTCAGAATTCGTTATTCTAAACAAATAACTACCAATGGCATACTTAGAAAGGTCTATCGACAGCTCTTCTTTGTCGGTTTGCTGCGAAAGAACAAGTTGACCAACCATGTTATAAACCAAAATTACATTGCGACCTTTGAGCCCTGAAATTGTGGTCTTATCGACCACCGGATTAGGATAAACTTTCACATTTTCGAGATTATTGTATTCCTTAATCCCTGTTCCAACGGTATCGTTACACCAAACGGTGGAAGAAGTAAATGAAATTTGAGCCGTATAAGTCGTTTCCGGATTATCTGGTGCCATTTTTTTGAAATTACCGGTTATTCTGCCATAATGAAATTTGTTACAGTCGCCACCAAAAAAACCTAATGGAACCAAGTCGGAGAAAGGTTGCGGAAGCACATTGGGTGAGCCATCTCCCACATTCCAGATTAACGCAGTATCTTCCACAAAAGTTGCCGGAAAATTTGTATTCATTGGTTTTAGGTGCCTGAAAAATTGGGTATAATTAAATTGAAAACTTGTCCAGGCATACGTCGATGTGTTTGTATTTGTAAAAGGCTGCCAGCAACAAGCACCATATTGGATTGGTGATTCAGCCTGGCTTATTTGTAAGTCATATTTTACACGTGGGGCCACGCAAAATTCATAGTCAGTGCCAAGACCAAAGTAAGGGTGCTGAAAATCTCTGGTACTGGCAAATTGTCCCTGGTAGCGCACTACACCTAGACCATCACCAAATTTATAATCGTTGCTCGGAGCAGTCGTTGAATTAGCGTGGTGTCCATTAGTTCTGAAAACCAAAATTGTATCTCCTTCCAAAAGTGAGGTACAACGTATAAGCACGGCAAAATCACCTGTTAATGTTTGTGTTCCATGCGCCAAATTACCCCCGATCATTTGACCATCGTTGTTAATGGATTCATTTGTAATTAAAAGGTTAGTTGAATCTAATAATGGAAAAACAGGAAGTCCGTTAACTACGTTAGCCAGATACATTCTGGTAGGAACATTACCATTTTGGGAAATTACAAAACCCGGTCTCATTACTCTGGCTTCAAGACCCACAACCGCTACCGGTGATCTGTTTTTAAAGATAGAACCAACATGGGTAAAACCTGTATTAATGATCGTTCCTGCGGCAGACTTGTACCAAGGATGTTGGGTGTTTGCAGGTGGTATTGGTGCCTTGTACTTCTGCTTCTTAAGAAAATATCTTAATGTATCTTCTACCTGGGACTGACCAACACAATTCAAAGCAAAAATGGCCGAGCACAATAAAAGTAATTTTTTCATCATAAGATTGAGTAATTAGTTGTTTGTTCAAAAATATGAAAAAAAAGCGTTCGTTTTACACAATCGAGATTTTTTTTAAACTGCTTGGCGTTAATGGTAAGAAGTCATATCCATACGATTGTAAAACTATAGTAAATATGAACTGTTTGTTTAAGCAAAAGCCTGCCTTAAACAATTATTAAGGCAGGCTTTTAAATGAACCGGTTTGTTTAGACTTAATTACTATTTACAATCTTTATCACTTTAATTGTGTTGCTTGCAGTATTGGCTATTTTAACGATATAGCTACCGTTTGGCTGGTTTAATAAATCAAGGGTTACAAAATCTTTATCGCTTGTTATCGAGTTCACCAACTGACCTAACGTATTGTAAACAAAGAGGCTGTTATTTCCGTTTAAACCGGAAACAGTTACCTTACCATTCACCGAAGGATTTGGAAACACCAACAGATTCTCAAACCCATTTATTTCGTTGATGGAAGTGCCGGTCGAACAGTTCGAGGTCGTTTTAGTAGCATAAGCTGCGTCTTCATATTTAACTCCCGAGTTTGACATTTTTTGGTAGTTAGAAGTAAGAGTTACAGTATAGATACCCACGTTTGTGTACGTAACGCTAATGGAAGTTGCATTCGGCGCCATGTAGCGGTCTGGTGATCCATCACCAAAGTTCCAGACAAAAACTGAGTCAGCGTCGATGATTGCTGTGGTATTTGCCATAGGACTCCAGCGTTTGTAAAACTCATTTAAATTAAACTGGCGGTTTCTTAAATACTGGCTCGACAAATTGTTAAATGTGTAAGCCGTATTTGTGCACAGCGCGGGCAAGTTATTGGATGCCTGAGAAGTTGTCGTAGAGAACGTTACAATTGGCGCTACCATAAAATCAAAATCTGTACCAGGGGTGGAACCATATAAATTGGTTGTGCTGTAGAAACCACCGTTGTAACGTATTAAACCTAAACCTTCTCCATACCGCTTAGCTTGAACGGCCGTTGATGTCGCAGTTCTGGCGTCTGTACGTATCAATTTTAATGAATCTCCGGCAACTGTTGGAATGCATTTAAATAAAACAACAAAATCACCATTCACCACCTTTGGTGTAGGCCAACTGGCAGAAACCGTAGTAATTTGAGACGTGTTGGAAACCGCTCCCATTAAAGAATCCAATGGCGGAAAATTAGGCATCCCCGCAGTAGTGGTACACAAGTACATCCTAACGTTTACACTAGGGCTTGGCGAAGAGGGGTGGCGTGCCGCCATACACTGAAGACCAGAGATACTTATTGTGCCCGGATTCAGAAATACTGACCCCCAATGACTAAAACTAAGTGTGCCAGCCATCGGTGCTAAAAGCCATGGATAACCACTGGAAAGAGACGGATCTCTATAGAAGAACTTGTTGCGAAAATAAACAAGCGTATCCGAAATAGAATTACTCGCTGTTTTGGCACCAATCATAGAAGTGGAGTTGTTAGTGACAACCTCCGATCCAGCCTGAATTCTGGAATCGTGAAAAGGTATATTTGCAGGTGTCTGAGCATTTAAACCATTGGAGGCCAGCAAAGAAATGCAACCAAAAAAAAGTAGTTTTTTAATCATAAACATATAGTTTGAGCAGGTTAGTAATCGTAAATATATTTATTTTCTTTTAAGATTGAAAATAATTAACAGCACATTGGTTGTGGATTTTTTGCCAAGAACGCACCTAACTGATAAATATTATTAATTTTACCGCATACCTGAACCTATGAAACTAAGGTGCCATACCTTGTTGGATGCTTTGTTTTTAAGACCTAAAACCATTAAGAAAACATTTGTCTTTTTAATGGTTTTATGTTCGTACGCTGTTTTTTCTCAAGAAGATCTTAAAAAAGACGCTGGTAAGCTTTTTGAGGAAGAGGATTACTCAAAAGCTTACAAACTTTACTCTCAACTGGTGGCCAATTATCCTAAAGACCCCGAGTACAATTACAAACTTGGGGTTTGTATGATATTTAGCGAACCCGACAAAAAGAAAAGCATTCCATACCTGCTTTTCGCAAAAAGAAATACCACCGATGAAACAAAAGATGTTGCATTTTGGGTAGGCAAGGCCTACCACATAAATTACCTTTTTGATGAAGCAATAAAAAACTACGACGAGTTTAAAAAAACCGCCTCGTCATCTAAACAAAAAAAACTTCAGGTAGACCGAGAAATAAAAGCGTGTAACAACGGAAAAAAACTATTAAGAAACCTGACCGACCTGGTGGTTTCGTCAAAAAAGGAGTTGAATGAATCGGACTATTTTAGAAGTTATGATTTAAAGGACATAGGTGGTAAGCTCCTGGTAAAACCAGAGGAGTTTAAAAGTAGTATCGATAGAAAGAAAAAAGACGCCTCCATTGTTTTCCTGCCAAAAACGAGTAACCGGGTTTATTACAGCAGTTATGGCGATAATATGGAGAATGGCAGGGACATTTATTTTTCGGTAAAACTTGCGAACGGAACATTTAGTAAGGGAGAAAAAGTAAAAGGTATTAATACCGAATTTGATGAGGACTACCCTTTCCTTCACCCTAATGGGCAAACCCTTTATTTTGCAAGTAAAGGCCACAACAGCATGGGCGGCTATGATATTTTTAAATCAACCTATGACGAAACAAATGATTCGTGGAGCGCACCGGTTAACCTCGAGTTCCCCATTAACTCACCCGACGATGATTATCTTTTTGTAACGGACTCTCTCGAAAAAACAGCGTTTTTTAGCACGGGCCGTCAGAGTATACCAGGTAAAATTGATGTTCTAAAAATAAACACCGAACGCAAACCAATTGACCTGCTTGTCATTAAAGGTTCTGTTTTAAAACCCGCCCCTGAACAAAGTCAAGTATGCAACATCCGTATTAAAAATACCGTAAACGCGAGCCCGGTCGTAAACTATGTCAGCGATGAAAATGGCGACTATAATCTGGAATTGCCTAACGGGGCAAAACTTTTATTCACCGTTGAAACACCTGGCCAAAAAACACAATCTGAAGAAATAACACTACCTCTTGTCACTGTTTCAAAACCCTTAAGACAAACAATAACCTATGTAGACGGGCAACTTAAAATTACTAATTATTTTGACGATGAGCCTGCAGATGATAATTATTTGCAATACCTGAAAGTCATTGAGAAAAAGGCAAAACTTGAAGTGAATGAAGGAGAAAATAAAATGACCACTTCTTCAGAAGAACCAATCGCCAAGAATGAACCCCCTAAGAAAAATTCATCCCCACAATTAGTTGATCAGGTCACTGAAAACAACTCCGCGGCGACAAATAATGGAAGTACAACAAATAATGGAAGTACAGGATTAGACAATAAGCAGCTGTCGAACATTGCTAAACAAGATGCCGCCGAATTGCAGGCAGAGGCCACAAAACTCAAACAAGATTCGAAAGATGCCCTGGAGGTAGGTCTACAACAAAAAACGAGTGCTGAAAAGAAATTAATAGCGGCAAATGATCTGCTCAAAACAGCCGAGTCTATTCAAAACGAAGATGAAAAAAAATCCGTCATTTTGAAGGCAGAGCAATTGAAGCTGGAAGGAGAACAAGAAACTGCTCTTGCCAACAAAATACTTTCTTTTGGGAAGTCGCTGGAGGAAGATGCTGAGTTGAAACAAAAAGAGGCTCAGCTAAACACGGAGTACTCTGAAGCTCTTGACAAAGCAATTCTTAGCAAGAATAATAGTAAAGCGTCTCAAACCAATTTAGACAATTTGCAAAAACAAATTGTTTCACTTGACGAGCAAAAACCAAAATCGGAAGACATCGTGAATGCAATAATGACCGACATTGACGAAAAAGAGAAACAACTTAGCAAACTGGAACAACAAAACGCCGACATCAACCTTAACTTAAACGAAATTAAAACTGTTGTAGGCGAAAATGAAACTGAACTTACCAGAACAAAAAAGAAAAAAGATAAGGAGCAGATCATTAATCAAAATAACGAACTAAAGGCTGAACAGGCTGAAAAAGAAAATCAGGTAGCGAACAATATCTCAGAAATTAAGAAAATAAATGAAGAACTCTCTGCCTTAAAAAATGAACTGGGTTTGGCCAACAAAATAAAAACCGAAACCATTGCTCCAGTGGAAACCGCCACGGTAGCGCTCGCAACAAACACGTCAACTACCACACTAAACCCAACTAACGCCAAACAAAACCAGACCTTAGCGAATGCCGCTAAAAAACAAGAAAAAACCATTAAAACAACTTCCGAAAAAACAACTAAGCCCATTGCAAAAAATACCGACAGAGCTGATTATACTCCCTTGACTGCAAATTCATATCCTGAAGCCATCAGCAAATTGGATAATCTAAATTCTCAACTTACCAAAACTAACGACAATGAAGTGTTTGACTTTAATGGATACCAAAATCCGCAAGCCCAAAACCTAAAAATAGAAGCCGATGCGAAAATAAATGAGGCCATCGCGTTACAAAAAAAATTAAAAGAAACGATTATCGCATCTAAAGAGTCTATCAGTGCGCTTCCTGCAAAAGCAGACGATACGAATCGTCAAGCTCAGCTTACAAAAGAAGCTGATGAGATGGTTATAAAAGCTCAATCACTAAGAAGTCAATCTGACAAAAAAGAAGGGGATGAAAAAGAGAAACTATTAGTGGAGGCAAAAGAACTTGAAAATAAAGCAGATGAAACCTATATTCAAGCCGCAGACGTTACAAAGGAAAATAATAAAATGATTTTTAATATTAATTCGGGTAATATTGAAAGTCTGGTTAGTGAAAACAAATCGAGCGAAATTGAAATAGCCGAAGCGAAAAAACTAAATGAGGAGGCGATTGTTTCGTTTAAAAAAGCAGCAGAAATAAGGGAGGAAGCAAATTCATTAACCAGTGCCGGCGCTAAACTTGGCAATTTAAGTAATGCCGAAGAAATAGAATCTCTGGCAATTTCAAAACAACAAAAAGCCATCGACCTCCTTAAAAAAACCAATCCGGAATTTGTATTAAAAACTCCGGTTACATCTACCAACCCAGATAATTCGGTGGCGGATACAACCGACCTCGCCAAGGACCTTCAAAAAGTAAATGCCGAAATAGACGAACTCGCCGTTGTAAAAATACAGTCTTACCAAAAATTATATGAAGCCAACGCCACAGAAATAAAACAGGTAACCGCATCGATATCCTTCAACCAACCAACATTAGATAAAACACCAGGACTCAAAGGTGAATTTGTGGCAGCGGGTATAAAACAGGAAGCCATAAAATCCTTAAAACAACAATCAGATGACACTGCTACTCCAGGCGAGAAACTGGCAAAACTGACCGACGCCATTAAAAAACAGGTAGAGGTCATTAAACAACTAAATAAAGTAAATAGTTCTTTGAATAAAATTGTAGATAATAATGCCCTGCTTGCTCAAAAGAAAGCTAACGAGACGGTTAAAACAACTCCTCCTGAACAAACTCAGGACTCACAGGTTGCAACTACTTCGACCACCACTACCCCTTCGGTTGCAAATGAAGTTGTTACACCTGAAGAAAAAAGACCTGAAAATCAAAATGAGGACGTGGTAAATGTAGCCAGCTTTGGAACGGAAGACACCACCGCTGGCCAGTTGGTAAACTATTTTGAAAAAAACACCACCTTGCTAAAAAATCCTCAAGCGGAGGCATCCGTAAAAAAATCGCTTAACCAATTAAAAATTTACGGGGATGAGATTTTAATCATCGATGAAAAAATTAAAAATTACCAACCTGATGGTGCCAATGAGGAAAGTACTCCAGAACTAAAAATAAAAGCGGACAATTTATTAGTAGAAGCTGAAACACTGAGTGGAAAGGCATTTGCGATCAGAAATGAAGCTAACGAAAAATCAGGTAGTGAAAAGGATACTCTTTTAGCGCGTGCAACTGAAATTGAAAATTTATCGCAAAACAAAAAGTTAGAGGCGTCGGCATTGACGTTACAGGCAAATGCTAAGGAATACGCCACAAATGCCGAAGCTATTAACGAGTTGCTTGAAAAACTCAAAACCGACAATCCCGTGTTAGCCTCCGAACTTCAATCAAAAAATAACGAATCAAAAATTCTGTACGATCAAAGTAAACAGTTACGGGAAGAAGCAAATAGTTTAAACAATACGTCTGCGAAACTTGGAGCGCTCAGTAATGCCGAAGAAAAAGAGGCTGAAACGACTCAAAAACAAACTGTCATCCTTAACGAATTAAAAAAACAATATCCGGATTATAGTGTAAGATCGGGTGCAAAAGAAACACCTGAAAATCTCGCATCAAAAAGAAGCGAACTTCTTGAAAAACAACACACTGAATTAACTAACCTTACCAACTCTTTTAGCCTTGAATTTGAAGCTGCAAAAACCTCGGTGCCCGAAAAGTTAACAGATGTGCAAGCTCGCCTGAAACAAAATGCTGATGAATTAAATTCCGAATCAAAACAATTACTTGTAAAAGCCTCGCAAGAAACAACTAGTTCAGAAAAAATAAAACTGTTGACTCTGGCGGCTAAAAAAGGCAATGGAGCTATAACGCAATTAAATAAAGTTATCCCTGACAAAAAATTAGCCTCGTTAAAAAAACCGAACACAGACGATGCGCTTAAAACGATTGGAGAAACAATTGCCGCTAACAATTCGGCAGGCAAGACAACAAAAACCAATAAACCAGCGGTAACCAATAAAACAAAAAATGGTGAGTCTTCAGAAAAAAGTGTGGTGAGAATTGAGGGTTTAGAAGTTTTAAAAGGAAATGCTTATAACAATGACCGCCCGATACCAATGGATGCCAGGATTGAGGATGGTCTGGTTTTTAGGGTGCAAATTGGCGCTTTTAAAACACGGCTGCCTGATAATGCGTTTAGGGGGTTAAGCCCACTGAACGGAGAGACAACCAATAGCGGTTACATCCGGTATACCGCAGGCAATTTTAATAAAATTGAAAATGCGAATGCTGTTAAAAACGATTTACGTGCTTTAGGTTACAGCGACGCTTTTGTAGTTGTTTATTATAATGGTAAGCGCATCGGCTTGAATGAAGCACTCGAAATTATGGCAAAAGAAGGTAAATCGATTGACACCAGTGCTCCGGCAACCGCAGGAATTACGGCCAAATCGAATATCCCAAAAGTTGTGACCCCAACTCAAACTACCAACTTACCGGATCAGGAAAAAGTTCTAGTAACAAAGGAGCTTGAGGAACTGAATGGTTTACTTTATACTGTTCAAATTGGAGTTTATACCAAACAAACAACCAGTTCTCGACTTTTAAACCTTAAACCCATCTTTACCGAACGCCTGGCGAATGGACTTTACAGGTATACCGCCGGAATCTATAAAAACGCTGAGCGCCTTATAACTGATAAAAACAGGGTGGTGCTATTTGGTGTAAAAGACGCATTTGTAACGGCTTACCTAAACGGCAAACGTATTCCGTTCAATGAGGGCAAACTCAAACAAGCGGAAGACACTACCATTAGGATGGAAGAAGAGAATCCAATTATATTCCCAGAAACAACTGGCACTAGCAGTCCTGTTGAGCAGCAGATTCAAACCACAGTAAGCGTTCCTACAACAACTGTTCAACCTTTCAGAAATGATGTTGGCGCTTATCCTACCCCTACGGGAGAAAATGGCGTTAAATTAAATGAAGAGGGCATAACTTTTAAAGTTCAGATAGGAGCATATAGCAGGCAGGTACCAGAAGACATGGCGGCTAAATTTTCAGCGATAAAAACCTGGCCAATTGAAAACAAACAAATTAATACACTTTTCATTTATAACATCGGCAATTTCGCTGAGCCGAAGTTTGCAAAGGCCCTGAAAGATGAAGTGGTAAAACTTGGAATAAACGACGCCTTTATAACCGTTTATAGGGACGGTGTAAAATTATATGGCACAGATGCCGCATCCCTTTTATCGCGTTAAACCAAAACTTAAAAGGCCAACGGATTTTTCCGTTGGCCCTTACCACTTATAGCGTTAAAGAGTTAAATCAATTCGACACTTCGCTTAATAAAATTCGTCAAATGTTCTCCCTTTAATAATCCCTGAGAAAGTAAAGCGAGGTCCGCTGCTTGTTTAGCGATATCCGACTGTTTCGCTGAATTTTTTTCCTCCAACATTTTTGTGATCAGTGGGTGATTTGAATTTACCACCAGATTATACATATCAGGCATACTGCCATAAAATCCCATACCTCCCCCACCAAGTTGATTCATATCCTTCATTCTTCGCATAAATTCAGGCCTCGTCACCAACATGGGCGAGTCCTTTTCACTCAGATTTTCAAATGTAACCGTAAATTGATCTTTATTTACTGCATTTTCAATAATGGGTTGCAGTACTTTTTGTTGATCTTCGGTAATTTTACTGATCGTACTTTCTTCTTTCTTAATTAATTTATCTACCGTATCCGCATCAACCCTAACAAACGAGGTATCTTTTAGTTTGCTCTCTAATTGATTAATGTAGTGAGGATCGAGCATGGTTTCCATCAACAAAACTTCATAACCCCTGCTTTTAGCTGAATCAATATAAGTATGTTGTTCCTGAACATTATTGGCATACAAGTATACCAACTTCTTATCCTTATCGGTTTGGAGAGGTTTTACCAGATTTTCGAATTCTTCAAACGTAAAGTACTTATTATCTGTAGTTTTAAGAAGCGCGAATTTTACAGCTTTCTCATAAAATTTCTCATCGCTGATCATACCATACTGAACAAATATTTTTATATCGTCCCATATTTTTTCAAACTCTGTACGGTCTTTCTTAAATAATTCTTCCAGTTTATCTGCCACTTTTTTTGTAATGTGACTGGATATTTTTTTTACATTGCCATCCGCCTGAAGATAACTACGACTCACGTTTAGTGGAATATCAGGGCTATCGATCACACCCCTCAATAGGGTTAAAAAATCAGGTACAATGTTTTCAACGTTGTCGGTAACATAAACCTGATTGGAATACAATTGGATTCTATCCTTCGGCATCTCGAGTTTGTTGCTCAGCTTAGGGAAATACAAAATGCCTGTTAAATTAAATGGGTAATCGACGTTTAAATGGATGTGGAATAAAGGCTCCTCGAATTGCATGGGGTACAATTCGTGATAAAAAGACTTATAATCCTCTGGTTTTAAATCGGTTGGTTTTTTTGTCCAGGCCGGAGAAGGATTATTGATGATATTATCCACCTCTACCTCAATCTCTTTAACATCTTCCTGGTTTTCACCCTCCTTTGCCGGGGGTTTGATCCTGTCTTTTTTTGTCCCAAATTTAATTTCTACGGGAAGAAATTTACAATATTTGGTTAATAGGCCTTCAATTTTGAATTTTTCGAGGTATTCCTCACAGTCATCGGCAATGTGCAGAACGATGTTGGTTCCCCTTTGGGTTTTGTTTGAAATTTCTTCAATGTTGTATTCGGGACTTCCATCACATTCCCAATGAACAGCCTTAGCACCATCTTTATAAGAAAGTGAAAAAATTTCGACTTTTTTGGCAACCATAAATGCCGAATAGAATCCTAAACCAAAATGACCTATTACTACATTCTTATCAACTTTATCCTTGTATTTATTTACAAATTCCTCAGCTCCACTGAAAGCAATCTGCGCGATATACTTTTCAACTTCATCTTTAGTCATTCCAATTCCCTTGTCCTTAATGACAATTGTCTTGGCAGACTTATCCACTTCCACCTCAATTTTTGTATCACCCAGATCCCCTTTTACTTCACCCATATTGGTGAGTGCTTTTAATTTTTGGGTGGCGTCCACGGCATTACTCACCAATTCGCGCAAAAAAATCTCATTGTCGCTGTATAAAAACTTTTTAATGATCGGAAATATATTTTCCGTCTGTACATTTATTTTTCCGGTTGTGCTCATAACTATAATTTACTATCCGCGGGCTTAACTACAAAAATGGTACCATTTAGATTATGTGACAAAATGACAAAATCCTTCAAAAGACTTTATTAAATGGTTTTAGTTGAAAAAGTAAATTAGACAACTAACAGAGTCTTGGTTACCGCCAGAGTGAATTTAATCCAAAAATTCATTAATATTACGCCAAACAAAATACAATCCAATAATCGTGAAGTTTAGGCGCTACAAAAATTATTGAAACGATGACAAACGCTTTTTGGTTTCAGCCCGAGGCAACTAATAGCATTTGGCTGTTATTAATCTGGCGTATGCTTTTCAAATCGAGCACCGTTTATTCAAAAGACTGTTCGAAAGTGACAAGGAATACTAACGAAATTGAAGTACATAAATCCAAATGAAATTAAAATTAAAGCATAATACTAGAAAAAAATACCAACAGATCGCTGGAACTTATTATTAATCCCAAAACCATAAACTATGAGAACAATGTACCCAACATCCGTTATTAACCGGTTAAATAACCGGATCAAACGAACATGCGTAATGATTGGACTAACAGCCAGTTCCTATGTGGTTGTTTCACAAACCACATACACATTTGTTACAGCCGGAGTTACCGGACAAACGCCTCCCACACAAGGCCAGTTAAATACAGCTTATGCCTCCACTAACTTAAACGGGGCTGTTACCGTAGCGGGAGGTATTCAGTCCTGGACGGTCCCTGCCACTGGAAATTATCAGATTGAGGCGTTTGGAGCCCAAGGTGGTAATACACCTAACGATATTAATACAGGGGGGCTGGGTGCGAAAATAAAAGGAGAATTTAGTTTCACGGCAGGAACTGTTCTCGACATTGTAGTTGGCCAACGAGGCACTAACGCGGTTGTTAGCGCGGGCGGTGGCGGTGCCGGAGGTTCTGGCGTTCGGCAAGGGGCTACAATTCTCATTGTAGCAGGCGGAGGCGGCGGTGCAGCGTTCGGTGGCAATAATGGCGTTGGAGGTGTTATTACAAATTCCGGTTCCGCCAGTTCAAGCGGGCTTATTTCCGGGGGTACAGCCGGAAATGGTGGTTCAGCTTCGCCTAGTAACGGTGGCGGGTGTGGCGGTGGTGGCATATTGACCGCCGGCGCCAAACCATTAGGAGGCACTCCAAATACTGCTGGAGTTGGTGGCTTTGCCGCAAACGGTGGAGCACAAAGTATTTGGTGTGGCGGAACATCAGGAGCTGGTGGATTTGGCGTTGGCGGCGGGGGCGGCGCTGAGGGACAAAACGGCGGCGGCGGCGGCGGGGGCGGCTACTCGGGCGGAGCTGGTGGCGAATGGAGCAACAACGGGTGGTGCAGTGTTGGACCTGGCTATGGCGGCGGCGGCGGCGGATCTTTCAATACGGGTAATAACCCGGTGAATCAAGCCGCTTTCAATTCTGGAGATGGAAAAGTTGTTATTACCTATCTCTGTAACGTTCAGGTAAACGGTTCCACCGAAATCTGTTCAGGAAACAGTACGACCCTTACATCAACTGCTGTTGGCAACATTCTGTGGAGCACAGGAAGTACCGCCCAAAGCATTGTAGTATCGCCGCAAACAACTACTCAGTATTCGGTTTCCGGAAATGGGTCTCAAAATAATTGTCTTTCAGTAATCGTATTTTCCGTAATTGTTAACCCTTTACCAAACATAGCGGTGACTGTAACACCTGCCCTGCTCTGCGTGGGTAGTTCGGCAACCCTTACCGGTTCAGGCGCTAGTACCTATACCTGGTCAAGTGGCCCTTCTTCTACCACCACAACCGTAAGCCCGGTAGTAACTACCACCTATAACGTTGTTGGAACAAGCAGCTCAGGCTGTACAAGTAATGCCAGCTTCAATGTAGATGTAAATACATTGCAATTGTCTATTACCGGAAATACTGCCATTTGTATTGGAAAATCAACCAGCTTAACAGGAAGTGGTGGAACCAACTTGAGCTGGCTGGGCTTTGGTCCTTTTCCTACCATTAATCCATCACCAACGGTTGCTACCACTTATACACTGAGTGGAATTGATGCTAACAATTGTTTGCTTACACAAGAAATTAACGTTATAGTGAACCCCAACCCAACCATTACAGCAACAACATCAAAAACCCTAGTTTGTAAAGGAGTACCGGTTATCCTTACCGCAGGCGGCGCAAACACTTATTCATGGAGCAGTTCAGCAGGATCTGCCTTGTCAGCAAGTGTGAGTGTAACCCCGGCATTAAACACAACCTACAATTACTCGGTAACTGGTACGGATGCAAATGGTTGTTCGGGCACAGCAAATATTTCTTTGAAGGCCGAACTTTGCACAAGCATTGGAGAAGTAAATGGATCCCATACGCAGGTACTTATTTACCCAAATCCTAATAATGGTAATTTTACCATTAAAACAAACGGTGGCTCAGTATTAGTAATTACTAATGAGTTGGGGCAACTGATAAATACCCTGAGCGTACCAGAATCAAATGAAATTTCTATTACAGGACTTTCAAGGGGGATTTATTTTATTTCAACCAGTGAAGGCGGAACGAAAACTCACCAAAAAATTATTGTTGACTAACTCAACCACTTTTTAAAGAGTCTGGCAAGGCGAACGGTTGTTCAAGTTGCCAGACTTTTTTATTGAACCTGGTTCAGCACCATCCAAAGCATCAAACTCCAAATTAGATGTCTTTTGACACGATGGGTAGGATTAAAAAAGATAGATTGAGTGATAGAAGGCGATCCTGTAGCCAATTTTAACATTTAATTTTAACAATCTGTCTTGTCTTGTCCTGAAATGGTACTGAGATAATGCAGAGATACTCCGAAGATACTCCGAGGATAAAGCGAGGATAGTGTAGGAGATATGTAGGAGCGGTTCTATAAACCTTTCCTGCACATTTTCATATCTTACTCTTTAACAAACATTTAACCCAATTCAAGGTTTACACCTAAAATTCGGTTTGTTTTTAATCGTTAACTGCCCCAAAGATTTTTAGATCGTTCAAAAAAAGTTGCTTTTTGAAGGGCTGCTATTTCACGCCGCCCATCAATTTTTTGATGAAAGGAGAAAAAATAATGATGAAGACCCCGGCAAGCAGTGAATAAATAGCCAATTGTTTATACCCATCCGTATAAATCAGGAGTTTTTCAAGATTGGTTGAATTTTCTGACGCACTGGCAATATTCGCGCCCAGAAGACCAGCAATGTACTGCCCGTATGCGCTGGCTAAAAACCACATGCCCATCATTACCGCCTGTAATTTAAGCGGCGATAATTTGGTCATTACCGACATCCCTATGGGTGAAAGACACAATTCGCCCAAAGTAATTACGAACCAACCAAATGTGAACACACCCAGCGAAGTAACGCCCTGATCGTTGGTAAACAACCGCGTATAATAAAACACGTAAAAACCGCCAGCCAGAAACAAAAATGCGAGTCCAAACTTCACAATGGTATTAGGCTCAATTTTTTTCTTGTTCATCCATAACCAGAGGATACCAAGTGGTGCAGCAAAGGCAATAACAAACAGGGAATTCGCCGAATTATTGGTACTATTCGGATCCAGTGAAAGACCAAGAACCGAGTCGCTCAAATTATTAGCCGCAAAAATACTTAAGGACCCCCCACTCTGTTCAAAAAAAGCCCAGAAAAAAATGGAGAAAAACATGAACAAAATAGCGGCTATCAATTTTTTATTTTCATGCCAGGAATAATTGCGCATTTCGTACAGGAGATAAATTAAAGCAGCTGGTCCAATAATACGCATAAACCAATCTGTATAAACAGTTTCGGATACCATGATAATTACAAATGGGATCATAATGAGGGAACCTCCATAAGTAGTTAATTCGTAAACGTTCCGTTTTCTTTTTTCTAGGTGGCCCAAAGGTGAATTTCCAATGCCTCCCAGACTTTTTTGTGTATTAATAAAAGTGAGCAAACTAACCACCATCACAATGGCGGCTAAACCAAAAGCAACGTTCCACTCCAGTCCTTCAGGAACGTAACTGGCAAACAAAACTCTTTTACCTATGGCAATGCATAAATAGCCTCCTATTAATGCCCCAAGATTAACGCCCGCATAAAACAAGGAAAAACCTGCATCGGTGCGAGGGTCTCCATCGCGGTACAACCTGCCAACAATAGATGATATGTTGGGCTTAAAAAAAGCCGTGCCAACCACGTTAAACCCTATTCCTAAAAAGAAAAATTGTTTTGGATCGATCGCCAGGACGATGCTACCGATGATCATTAAGGTTCCTCCCCAAAACAATGACCGGCGATAACCTAACACTTTATCTGCAAAAAGCCCACCAATAAAAGTAAAGGCATATACAAACGACTGAGATGCTCCATATTGCAGATTAGCGTCTACATCATTGTAACTCAGCTGGTTTATCATGAAGAAAACCAGCATGCCACGCATACCGTAGAAACTAAAGCGTTCCCACATCTCGCTAAAAAACAAGGGCCAAAGTTGTTTTGGATACTTGCCTTTAAAGTTCTGTATTTGTTCGGTGCTTTCGATAATCAGATTGGTGCGGCGTTATTTATAAAAGGTAATTTTACTTAACGCCGTGCATCATTCGCTTTAGAACAGGGGTCAAAAAGAATAAAATCAAAGCAGCAATACCGCAAAGCACCACAAATACCATAAAAAACTCATACAAGTTATGAATTTCAAACCCAATAAATGCAGGGTTAGATGCGCTGATCTGATTTTGTTCAAGTAACGCAATTTGTTCGGGCGTGGGTGTGGCAGTTTTGTCGAGTACCGACTGAAGGTCAATTCCCAGTTCTTTGGCCTTTACGAATTTGTCGCCTGTTGCAGGCAATATAGAACCTAGCGTTCCCGATAACGCATAACCGGCAGCATTGGAAATAAAAAACACGCCGTAGGCCAGTGAAGCAAATCGTTTTGGCGCCAGTTTTCCAACCAATGAGAGACCTATTGGAGATAAACATAATTCACCAAAAGTTTGAATAAGGTATAACAAAATCAACCAGTAGATAGCCAACAAGCCATTATTTCCCAAGTCTTTTACGTTGTGGGCAATGATAAAATAACTGATGGCGATTAAAGCCAGCCCAAAGGACTGTTTCATTGGAGAAACCGGTTCACGACCTTTTTCCCTTAATTTATCCCACAGGATACTGAATGGAACAGCGAATATGACAACAAACAAACCGTTGAAAATCTGCACCATGGAGGGAGGCATGTTCCAACCAAAGAAGTTCCTGTCCGTTTGGTTGTCGGCAATAAATGTTAGCGATGAACCGGCTTGTTCGAAAGCCGCCCAGAAGAAAATGATAAAAAACGATACAATGTAAATTACCCAAATCCTTTGCCTTTCTACTTTTGTCAAGGTGCTATCTGACAGAATCAATCCGGCAAGGGTGATGCCACTTGCATAGATAATGGGATAGATAATTGTTTTCACCACATTGTTACCTTCGGTAGCAAAATGAAAAGTCAAAAACAAAACAATGAAAGCCACCACTGCCATTATCAGAGACATTGTTGAAAATTTGGCTTTTTGGGCTTCTCCTTCTTCGTAATCAGAAGCGTCATTCTTTGATGGCAAACCTCCAATTGGTTTCCCTTCCGGAGTTACCACGTATTTGTTTTTTAATACAAAAAAGATAGCGGTACCTACCAACATTGCCAACGATGCGGCTAAGAAACCCCATTTAAAAGCGTGTATATCTCTGACACCGCCTGAATCTTTTACGTCGCCAATGATTGGGCAGATAAACTGACCTAAAAACGCGCCAATATTAATCCCCATGTAGAAAATAGTGAATGCGGTGTCCAATTTCGTTTTCTCCTGCTTAGGATAAAGACTTCCAACCATGCTGGAAATGTTGGGTTTAAAAAACCCATTACCAAAAATAATTACCCCAAGCGCTGTCCACATAAGCGTTGTTGCAAGGCCAATGTTTGATGAAAAAACACTGGCACTTGCAAACAGAAGCAATTGCCCGACAGCCATCATTAAACCACCTAATAAAATACAATTTCTATTGCCAAAAAAACGGTCGGCAACAAAACCACCCAACAAAGGGGTTAAATAACACAAACCCAGAAATCCACCATATATCAAAGATGCGTCAGCCTCCTTCATCATTAATGAGTTAACAAGGAATAAGGTCAATAAAGCACGCATTCCATAAAAGTTGAAGCGTTCCCACATTTCCGTACCAAATAAAACCCATAGTCCCTTTGGGTGGCCTTTTTTCTCGATAATTTGTTCCATAGTCTGTTTTAAGTTAGGAGGCTAAAATATAATATATATTTAACTTTAACAACGGGCAGAGTTAAATAAAAAAAGCACATAATGCTGTGCTTTTTACGATTTTAAAATGTATTTCGTGTACTAACTAATACACATGCTGTCCCCCATTGATGCTATAATTGGCGCCTGTAATAAAACTTGTTTCCTCGCTGGCCAAAAAGCTAACGAGGTGAGCCACTTCGTGTGTGCCTCCTAATCGCCCCATAGGCACCTGCGCCACAATCTGACTAAGTACTTTTTCAGGAACCGCCATCACCATATCCGTTCCAATATAACCAGGCGATATGGTGTTAACCGTAATACCATATTTAGCTACCTCCATGGCCAGTGATTTTGTAAACCCGTGCATGCCTGCTTTTGCGGCACTGTAATTGGTTTGTCCAAACTGGCCACGCTGACCATTCACCGAAGAAATATTAATAATACGACCAAATCTACGTTCAATCATTCCGTCGAGCACATTTTTCGAACAATTAAAAACACTGTTTAAGTTAGTATTGATAACCGAATACCAATCTTCTTTTTTCATATTCACCAGGCGCCCATCCCTGGTTATACCGGCATTATTTACAAGCGTATCAATTGGTCCTATTTCCTGCTCTATTTTTCGGATCATATCGCCAGCGCTATCAAAATCACCAACATCCCCATAGTATAGTTTAATATCGAACCCCTCCGACTTCATGCTAACCATCCACTTTTCAGCCTTTTCCTTGGTGTGATAATTACCAACCACGTGATAACCATCTTTGTGTAATTCTTTACACATCGCGGTCCCCAGACCGCCCGTTGCTCCGGTAACCAAAACAATCCGTTTATTCAATTTATCCATAATTTAAACGTTAGGTTTATACATTCATTAAAGACTTTCAGAATAGCAAAAGTTATTTTTTACCAACCGAGAATGAAAGATTTATTTTATCATAACTACATTCATAACGGTCGCTTCTCCACTCGTGCACAATTTTCCATCTTTGTCCTTAATAACCGTTTCCACTATTGCCCTGTTTTTATCCTTCAACACCTCTTTTACGGTAAATACAGCCTGATAAGGGGTATCTACATACATGGGTTTTAAAAAATTAAGAGTTTGTTTTAAATAAATGGTCCCCTCACCTGGAAAAAGGGTTCCAAACACTTTACTAAAAAGTGACGCGCCGAGCATACCATGCATAATTGGCCGTTTAAACATGGTTTTTGCGGCGTATTCTGCGTCGGTATGTACCGGGTTTTTATCACCAGTTACTTCTGCAAACTGCGTAACTTCTTGTTGTGAAAATTGAAAATCGTGAGTAAATACCTGATTGACTTCTATCATAAAATTTAGGGTTGGTATAAATTAAAAGTAATAACTAAAATAACATTTTCAAAGAAAAAAAGGTGGGGGTACGATTATAACATCAAATTCATATTTAGCGAAAAGAAAGCGTAAATTTGCAGCCTTAAGAAATACAGCTGCCATCCGATCATGAATTACCCCCGAATAACACTTAACAAAGGAAAAGAATTCTCGTTACAACGTAAACATCCCTGGGTTTTTTCAGGGGCCATTGCAAAAAAAGAAGATAATCTGCAGGATGGTGACCTCGTGGAAGTATATAGTAGTCAAAACCACTACCTGGCTACCGGATATTATGCCGGCGGAAGCATTGCGGTGAGACTTATCTCTTTTGAACAAACCAGTATTGATGCTGAATTTTGGTATAAAAAAATAAATACCGCCTACCACTACAGAAAAGCACTATCCATTTTAAACGAACACACCAATGTGTGCCGATTGTTTTTTGGAGAAGGGGACGGCGTTCCCGGTTTAATCCTTGATTATTATGACGGGCATGTAGTTTTTCAGGCCCATTCCTGGGGAGTGTATATGCAGAAAGAGAACATTGTTAGCGCCATTCAAAGGGCGTTGGGAAGTGAACTGAAGAGTGTTTACGACAAGAGTGCTGAAACCCTCTCGAAACACTTCAACGGAAAAACCGTCAATGGTTTTTTAACGGGCGTAGACGCAGAAATTATTGTAAAAGAAAATGACCACCGCTTTAAAATTGATTTTATAAACGGACAAAAAACCGGTTTTTTTATCGATCAGCGCGACAACAGAAAACTACTTGGTGATTATTGCCGAGACAAAACCGTACTGAACACTTTTTCGTATACGGGTGGATTTTCGGTTTACGCGGCAGCGGCGGGCGCTAAGTTAGTCCACTCGGTAGATGTGAGTCAGGCAGCCATTAACCTCTGTAATGAAAACATGAATTTAAATCATGTTAACAATCATGAAGGTTTCGCCTTAGATACCTTTGAATTTCTAAAAGATAAAAAAGACAGGTATGACGTGATTGTACTTGACCCCCCGGCATTTGCTAAAAGTCGTGACAGCAAGCATAACGCAGTAATTGGTTATAAACGTTTAAATGTAATGGCTTTAAAACTAATAAAAAGCGGCGGAATTATCTTTACTTTTAGTTGTAGTGGGGTTGTTGATAAAATGCTTTTTTACAACACCATTACTTCTGCCGCGCTGGAAGCAGGAAGAAACGTAAAAGTGCTGCATTATATGTATCAACCGGCCGACCATCCGCTAACCCCCTACTTTGCCGAAGGTGAATATTTAAAAGGGATGGTTCTGTGGGTAGAATAATACGCTTTACCTGTTGATTCAATTTATAACTTGTTATTAATGAAGGGTATAAACTAACATATCTCTTAAACTTTGGTCCCCTTTTTGTGTTTCTACAACAAAAAGAAGCCTTAAATTTACATTATGATTTTAAGCAGCCACACACCAGAATCTGTCCTTAATAGTTCCGTCTACTCAAAAGAGCTCATTGCCATTGCGAAAAAAATATTTAAAGGCGAGCGTATCAGTTTTGATGATGGTGTCAAGTTATATCAGGAAGCCGAACTTGGATTTTTGGGTACACTTGCTAATTACGTACGCGAAAAAAAAAATGGGAACCTGGTTTATTTTAACCACAATTTCCATGTTGAGCCCACAAATGTGTGTGTTTATTCCTGCGCGTTTTGCTCGTATTCCAGACTTATTAAACACCGTGAGCAGGGCTGGGAACTTTCGGTAGATCAAATAATGGACATTATAAAAGGATATGACAATCAGGAGGTAACTGAAGTGCACATTACCGGTGGTGTGGTTCCAAAACAAGATCTCGCCTTTTACACCGAACTGTTTCAGCGTATAAAAGCCCACCGCCCTCAGTTACATATTAAGGCGCTTACACCCGTTGAGTTTCACTACATTTTTAAGAAAGCAAAAATCAGTTATGAGGAGGGGTTAAAAATTTTTAAAGAAGCGGGCCTCGACAGTCTTCCCGGCGGCGGCGCTGAAATTTTTAATAAAGAAATCAGGGATCAAATTGCAGGAGGTAAATGTACTGCGGAAGAATGGCTAACCCTTCATGAAATATGGCACAATATGGGTAACCAATCTAACGCCACCATGCTATACGGTCATATTGAATCGTTTGAAGACCGTATTGATCATATGGACCGGTTGAGACAGCTCCAGGACAAAACAGGTGGTTTTAACGCGTTTATCCCACTCAAATTCAGAAACAAGGACAATGCCATGGCCCACGTACCAGAAGTGAGTGTTATTGAGGACCTGCGAAACTATGCCATCGCCAGAATATACCTCGATAATTTTGCTCATATAAAAGCATATTGGGCCATGATAGGTAGGAACACCGCTCAGCTTTCTCTGAACTTTGGGACAGATGATCTGGATGGAACAATTGACGATACCACGAAAATATACAGTATGGCTGGCTCGGAGGAGCAAAAACCAAAGTTAAGCACTCAGGAACTGGTAGATCTGATTAAAGCGGTAGGCCGAACTCCTGTGCAAAGAGATACCCTGTATCATGTAGTAAAAGAATACCGCGAAACCAGTGAATTAAACTAAAGTTTATTATTTTTGCGCAGACAAAACCCTCAAACTATGAAAAACACCCTCACTCTTGTGGCCTTGTATTTATCAACAAAGATTATGGCACAGGACCCGCTTGTATTGCAACCGGTAGTAAAAGACTCGTTACCAATAAAAAAGGACACCTCCTGGAAAGTGTCCGGCTTTTTTGGAGTAAACGCGAGTAATACATCACTAAGCAATTGGCAAGGCGGTGGACAAAACACAACTGCGCTCAATACCATTTTTAATATCCAAGCCGAATACAGAAAAGGTAAACAACATTGGTTAAACAAACTGGATGCTCAATACGGTATTGCCAAACTGAGCGCTGGAACCACTACTCCCTTCCGCAAAAACATCGATCAATTATTTGCTCTTTCGAAATATGAAATTAATGCCTTCAGTAAATACTGGTATTACGCCGCCCAGGCTGACTACCGCACGCAGTTTGCTCCCGGTTATAACTACGCCGGAGATACTATCTCCGGGCCAGCTGTATCCGACTTTAACTCCCCCGGTTACCTTCAACTGGCCTTAGGTTTGGATTATAAGCCAAAAGATTATTTTTCAGTCACCATGGCCCCATTAGCTGGTAAAATAACAATGGTCAATCGTCAATACCTAGCCGATGCAGGTGCTTATGGTGTTGAAAAGGCGGTAACTGACGGGTCAGGGAACATTGTTACTCCCGGCAAAAAGATACGTTATGAGTTTGGAGGGCGGCTTATTTTAAAATTTAAAAAAGATATCTTTAAAAATGTGAATCTGGACTCTTATCTGGATTTGTTTTCAAACTACCAAAACAATCCGGGAAATATCGATGTTATTTTTAACAACCTGCTCACTTTAAAAATTAATAAATATCTATCGGCAAATGTGATTTGTCAAATGGTTTACGACGACGACATTGTTATTAAACGCGACTGGGACAACGATGGACTCTATAATAATAAAAATGACATTTACGGGCCACGACTCCAGGTGCTTTCCACTTTTGCCGTAGGGTTTGGTTACAAGTTTTAATGCCAAAATAATCTTAACTTTAAGCCGGTCACATGACCGGCTTTTTTATTATATGCGACTGCTTCTATTATCCATATTACTTATAACCAGTTTCCATAAAATGGCTGCGCAGGATAATGCAGACCAGGTTTTTACTTTGAAACCTTCGCTTGGCATTAGTGGTTGCCAGGTTAATGGGGATAACTACAGCGGTTATAACAAGGTCGGAGCATTTGGAGGCATTTCGGTAAATGCCTATTTAAAAGAGAGGGTTAGTCTCGAACTTGGCTTCTTTTTCGCACAAAAAGGTTCGCGGCATAATCCAAAACCCGACAAGGGAGATATTTCTTTTTACAAATTGAATTTTAATTATATCGACCTGCCTCTTCTGTTTCGTTACCGGTTAAATTCAACCTATTTCATCACACTCGGACCATCCATATCCTATTTAATTAGCTATTCGGAAGAAAACCAATACGGAAAAGTAACAAACCTACCGTTTAATAAACTGGACATGGGTGGATCTTTCGGATTGGGGCGAAAATTGAAAGAGAAATTTTTTATTGAGGTAAGGATTTACAGCTCCTTCAAACCAATCCGTAATTATGGGCTTTTTGGAAACTCGGTGTACTATCCGAACCCGGCCACACGATTTTTTAAACCCGGCTTATATAACAACGTTCTTACCTTCCTGTTATCTTACAAACTAAATTCTAAAAAGAAAAGTGGATCCCAATCATAAACTAGTTGTGGCAGTTACCGGCGCTAGCGGCAGTATTTACGCCAAAGTCCTTCTGGATAAACTCAAGAATCTGAGGAATCAATTCTCGGAAATAAGTCTTGTAATGAGCGATAATGCCAAAACGGTTTGGCGGCACGAACTGGACAATTCGGAGTATGAAAAATACCCCTTCCTTACTTTTAAAAAAGATGATTTTATGGCGCCTTTTGCGTCCGGATCGGCAAAATATAACACGTTAATTATTTGCCCTTGCAGTATGGGAACCCTTGCACGAATTGCCACTGGGGTCAGCAACGATCTTGTGACCAGAGCTGCGGACGTGATATTAAAGGAGCGCCGTAAACTCATTTTGATAACGCGCGATACCCCTCTGAGCCTCATTCATATTACTAATATGAAAACCATTACCGAAGCAGGCGGTATCATTTGCCCGGCCAGCCCATCATTTTATTCAAAACCAGCAACCATGGAAGAACTTGCTGCAACAGTTATTGACCGGGCGTTGGATCTCGCGGGCATTGAACATAAAACGTATCGTTGGGGAGAAAAATAAAAAATAAGGGTTTGTTAATTGACCGCGATTACCAGAAACTGTTTTGACTGCTGGACTATCTGCTTTTTTTAATTCAATCAATCTTACTGTTAACGAAAATCAAATTTATCGCTTTTGATTCCTGGCCAACCAGTTGCCCTTTACCTAATCCAAACCGGAATCGTTAATGATCTCGGTATCAATCAGCCCAATGATTTTAAAATCGGTGCGACGGTTTTGCGCTCTCCCTTCCGGGTTATCACTTCCGTCAGGATTTTCATTTGCTGCAACAGGTACACTTTCGCCATACCCTTTAGCTCTTAGTTGCTCGGGTTTAATACCTTTGCTGATCAAATAATTTACAACACTTTCAGCCCGCTTTTGTGAGAGTTTTTCATTGTACTGATCACTTCCCTTATTATCGGTGTGCGATTGGATCTCCACAATTAATTCAGGATTCGCTTCTAAGAGCACAAATACCGTTGTATCCAAAACTATTTTGCTGGATTCAACCAGGTTGGATTTATCGAACTCATATTGAATGTTTGGTATTCTGATTGGTTCTTTTGGCTTCTTTGCAATCAGTAAATTTCTCACGAGTTCAGTGGATTGAGTAGTTCCTTTAGTAGTTACGTCAACGCTTGTACCTAGATAATCGTCTTTTTTCACAATCAATAAATAATCTTGATCGGCTTCCAGATTGGTATTATATCTCCCTAAACTATCTGTTGTGAGTGTTTTTACCAAAAACTTTTGCTGCGTTTTTTTGTCTTTTATATACACTTCCACCACAGCGTTGGAAATCAAAACGCTTTGATCCACCATTTCATTAACCGTGCCCACCAAGTTAATTCTTACATATTCACTGTGCTTGTAATAATAAATATCATCGCAACAGGTAGCATTTTTTAAGGAGTTACCCCCTTTCCGATTGCTAACAAAGAAACCTTCTTCGCGATTGGTCCCGATGGTATAAAAAAGATCATCGGCACCTGTATTTAGAGGCTGACCAATGTTTTCTACTGTTAACCATTTTTTCCCATCGCCGGTAGCTTTAAAAATATCAAAGCCTCCCAATCCACCCATTCCATCTGAACTAAAATACAAGGTTCTGGTTTCATTATCGAAAAACGGGCTGATCTCATCACCCGACGAGTTAATTTTTGCTCCCGCATTTCTAGGATTCTTATATACGTTGTTTTTTTTATCGTACACAGTAAACCAAATATCCTGACCTCCTTTGCCTTCTTTACGGTTACTTACAAAATAAATAACATCGTTTCCTTTAGCCGGATCGGTAGTAATAGAAGGCATGGTGGACGTGTACTTGGGATGGTTTATGTTTTTAGGTAGTTTAATGGGTTCAGACCAGCCAATTTCCGTTTTTTCGGATACATAAATGGCGCAGGTCATCTGTTCATTAAAATTAGGCTTGCATCGTGTAAAATAGATCCGTTTACGATCGGGGCTAAAACAGGCGTTGCCTGTATTAAAATTAACATTATTAAGGTTGTTACCATATTCCCCGGTATATTTCCAGATGCCACTGTCCCGCTGTGCGAAGTATAATTTTCTCTTTGGTGCAGCGGCAGTATCATCCTCCAAGATGTATTCCTTTTTATCTGTTCTAAGTGCTGTAAAAATAAGAGTATGATCGTCAAAATTTATAGGAGCGCCTTCAGTATTCACCTTATTAATGGTGGTGTCAAGATGCTGAATGATGATTTTATTTTCTGAATTCACCAGTTTTTGCACCGAATCACACAACACAATTTCACGTGTGGCCAATTTTTTAAGATTTTTGACGTTACCCTTATATTCCTTTTTAAATTTTTGAAAATTAATCTTAGCGCTATCATAGAGCCCATTGGACTTTTGCATTTGAGCATGAAAATAGAGAGCCTCCGGAGCCTTTTCCTTGTTAGTGGTATAAGCTTTTAAAAACATATGTTGAGCTCTGTCGTAGTCGCGCACTTGCAGATAAGAGTGCCCAAGAAGGTACATCCCATTTGCATCACTTTTGTTGTTTTTTAAATAGGCTTCAAAAAACGTAATTGCGGAGGAGGGATCGTTTTGTTGAAGCGCACTTTTACCTAATTTTTTCAGCGTTTTTCCCGAAGCTCCTTTTACCAACATACTGTCTGTTTGTGAATGGGCTGTAAAAACGAGAATAAAGAGAAAAAGTATGATTTTAATATCTCTCACAAGGAATGGTTTTTCGGGTTAAACGAGTACTTTTTGCACGATAAATAAATGCTATTTCAAAAGCGCCCTTACTGTCAACAGAAGTTTTAAGTTGTGAAAATGTAATATCATAACTGAAGCCAATGGTATAGTGGGAATAATTTAGGCCCGCGGTAATAATACCTGCATCGGAGTTCCGCTTAAAACCATCCCGCCACATAAAGCCAGCGAAAACAGAATTGCTAAAAAACACATCATGTGTTAGTACATATTCAACGTTAACTCCACTCACAAGATCGCTGGCTTTGGTAGTAAAACCATACATGGTATGAAGCCGGAATATAAGGTTGCGTAAAAAGTAATAATTAACACCAGCATTGTAAGCCTGCCTTACCGGCAAACGGTTCTTTTCGCTCAAAAACGAATCTTTTGGTTTATTCAGGTGAAACATGGCCAAACCAATGTCCGGTTCAAACTTTCCAAACCGGCGCGATGCGGCGAAGCCCATGTTCATATCCAGATATGTATGTCTTTGCACCACATTTGTTTCACTATTGGGTAATGTATTATCAAATTTACCCGTGTTCCAGTTTAATTGATTTGGAAATGAGTTCGCGTAAAAATCAATCGCTTTTATAACCACGCCCGTTTGAAGTCCGGCGTGAAGGCTAAATCCAAAAAGTTTTTTGTGAAACGCTGCGGATGGCATTATTTTAGTCACCGAAAGATTACCTCCTGATTTATCATTAAGGATCATAAACCCGCCACTAAAGTTCAGGTTTTTCGGAAAGATATTTATATCTCCCCCCGCTGAAAAAGTATTGTAGGCTTTAGAAATCTCACGCCATTGACTCCTGTAGTTGCCAAAGAAGCGGTAGTCTCCTTTAAAGTTACCTGTATTAGCGGGATTAAGGGTAAGGGGTGAAAAGTAATACTGGCTGAAGTGTACATCCTGTGCATTAAAAATTCCCAGAAATAAGAACCCAAAACAAAATGTATGTAAGAAATATTTTTTCAATTTTTTAGCGTATTAATTTGAAGCTTGACGTTTTTTGTAATGGTTTTGCATCCAGATAAGTCTCAACAGAAACCTGGTAAACATAGGTTTCCATATTTTGAGGGACACCATTGTATGTACCATCCCATCCGGCTTTTATTTCAGATGTTTCAAACAACAATTGTCCCCACCGATTAAACACTTTGAAATAATTCAATTTTTTAATGCCCCACCCGTCTGGAAATATAACATCATTTACACCATCGCCGTTTGGTGTAAACGCGGTAGGCACGTCCACTGATGTTTGCGGGTCAATGTAAATACTATAGGTATTTGTCACCAAAAAGCACTTCATATTATCTTCCACCTGCACACTGTAGGTAACATTCACCGTAGAAGTAGACAACGGATTAGCGCAAATGATACAATTCAGATCGGCACCCGGACTCCAGGAATAGGAAAAACTTGAACCCACAAACGCGTTTATGGGTATCTGCTGGCCAACAATTACTGTTGTATCCCACTGCAATTGAGGCGCAGGTGGTTGAATGTAAACTGTATGAGTGGCGGGATCGCTAACGCAATTATTTCCATCGGTAACAGACAAACTATACACCGGAGCAGTAGACGAGTTGGAAACAGCGGCTGTCACACCAGCACCAGGATTGTTTACCGCGGAAGAAGGTAACCATTGGTAACCAATAATACCCGCTGTAGAAGTTCCTGAGCCGACAAGGTCAAACGAACTTCCCTGGCAAATAGAATCCTTTGAATTGATTGAAGCTAAGGGCAAGGGATTAATCGTCATATTCTTCGTGGAAATTCCCTTGCAGGTAGTAGGATCAATAACGGTAAGGGTTACCTGATAAACTCCCGGTAACGGATAAGTGTACTGCGGATTTTGAACCAATGAAATATCGCCATTACCAAAACCCCAGCGGAAGGTGGACGATCCCGAATTCTGGCTTGTATTACTAAAAGTATCTATTATTCTTAAACAATGTATACTGTCCTGCTTTGATACTTCATCGTTACGTTTAAAATCCGCGTCTATCTTTATGATATTAATCAATACAGTTGCCGTAGCAACACAGGCAAATTCGGAAGAATAGTAAATGAGTGAAACAGAAGCAACTCCAGATGCCGGATAAATATTATACGTGTGTAATGTGGACGAAGGTGGAGCAGGAACCGCAGTAATTGTTCCACCACTTTCGGTAAAGTCCCCATAATCCCACACCCATCCTTTAATGCCGCTTCCGGTCGTATCCTTAATATTAAATCTTACAGCGTCTCTAAGACATATTTGCGATTTATCGATATTGATATTTGCTTTGGGATTGTAAATGGTAAATGATCTGGTAACTGATGACTGACACATATTACTGGTAGAAACGGTCAGACTGATGGTGAAGGTTTGCGTCACATTACTGCTAAAGGTATTAGCAACGATACTGTTTGAAATAACCGGTGACCCAATACCGAAGTTCCAGTTGTATGTATACGTCTGGTCGATCGGCATGCTGGTGCTTGTAAATGAAACTGGCGCGTTTGCACATATTACATTTTTATCGGTGGTAGACCCCTGGCTTTTGAAAATAAAACTGGCGGTTGGCGTTGTTTGCGCAAAAATCGAAAGCGGCAGTCCTTCAGCCAAACAGCCATTTCCATCTTTAACCGAAAGCCCGACGGTAAAAGTACCCGCCTGCGTGTAAGTATGACTGAATAATGGTGCTGTACTCACACTAGGTGCCGAACCCTGAAAATGCATAGTATAAGTGGCGCCAGAGGTAGGTTGGATATTAAAGTTTACATCCGTAGGTCCAACACAAATGCTGTACTGTGAAGCGGAAAAATAGGTATTGGGTTTCACGACCTGTATACTACGCTGTGTTGTACCCGTGCAACCCAGACTATTTGTAATCGTAAGAAACGCATTATAAGTTAAGGAAGGGTATAAGGCAAATGAATAGGAATGAGCGGGAGATATTGCGTTGCTGGTTTGTCCATCTCCGAATGCCCACTGCTGGGAAACAATAGGGTCCAACGGAACGGAGGTACTGTTATTTATGAGCTGTACGGTTGAATTGACACACACGCTTGGGCTTGCAAAGCTAAAGCTAGGCGTTACTGAGCTGATACGAATGGTGCGAACAGCGGTATCTCTACAACTGTTTATGTCTTTTACCATGAGGGTAAGTGTATGAATACCGGCGCTTCCAAAAGCCGTCGTGAAAGTGGACGAGGTATTTTCAAGGGGAGGTTGATTGTCAACATACCAAACATATCCACGACTACATCCTACCAGTACATCTTGAGACGACGAGGCATTGAAGGAAACAGAGGCGTTCATACAGGCCACCGGGGTACCTGAAAATGAAGCCTGAATATTCCTGACAGTTACCAGCATCGTGTAAGTTGACACCTGACAACCTGTGACTGGGTTAACCCCTGTCAATGTTGCGGTGTAATCGCCACTGAGTGTGTATGTATGGGTTGTAAAATCATATACAGTGCCGCCACCGTTGGTCATTGTATATGTGGGTGAATTATCCCCAAAATCAAGTGTGGCCGAAGTGGCCGATTGAAGTGTGGAATAAAAGTTAACGTCCATCCTGTTTGCACAATTGGTTTCGTAGCGGCCACTAACGATTGGGCCATTCACCGTTACCTGACCCACCGATGTCACGCTACTTTTGCAGCCATCTACATAAGCCGACATCGTTAAACTATGGACTCCCACGTGAGTAAATGCCCAGGAGGGATTTGGGTCATTGATGCAGCCGGAAAAATAACCTTCATCACTTTCTACATGCCAATGGTTTACCGTATTGGAAACACTTGGGGCGGTGGTATTGATAATCTGAACCGCTTGGTCGTGACAAACCACATTGGGTGTAAATGTAAAACTAATTACGGGGGGCGTGGCCGCCGTGACCTGTTCTGTAAATGATATATCTGCGCAACCGGCTGCCGTTTGAATGATCAGGTAAGGACTATAAGTGCCTGCCGCATTATACACAAAGGCCTGTGAAGGGATGGCTGGTCCCAAACCGGTAATAAAAACAGGAGGCGTAGCCCCATTACACCAGGTATAGCTGGTAACGGGGTCATGAGCAAAAGTATAACTATTACTGCTAAGGGTTATAGAAAGTGGAACACAGCCGTCCTTTCTATTTTTATAAAAAGACGCCGTTGGACGTGTAATACTGTCCAGTGTGTGGACCACGGTGTTACTACAACCACTGACAGAAACGGCAATCATGGTGACACTCGGAGCATAAGCTAAACTGTAGGGCGAATTAAAATTTGCGTAGGGGTTCAAACTTCCCTGTATGTATGGAATAGTGAAAGATGCAACGCTTCCCGAAAACTGGTAGCTAAGAGTATTAGTGGGCGGCGGCGGTGTAACGGTACTCTGTTGAAAAGCGGGAACTGAAAACGTAAACTGAGTGGCATTAATCGAGGATAAATTCTGCAAAACAACATTAAACGGAGATGAACAACTAAAATTTGGTAAAGACGAAGCAAAATTTGCAATAACCTGTTCTACAAAAATAGTTTTTGTAAGCACTGATTGGCAAGCACCAAAGCCTGCAGTAATAGTAATGGTGGCTACTCCGGAATTTGTTAAAGCAGCGCCAATGGTAGCCGTAGTTGAATTTGGTCCCGACGGAACGGCAGCAACAATACCACCGCCAAAGTTCCAGGTTGTAGAAGGTTGATTTGAAGACAATGTCACCGTAAACGGAGAGCCTAAACATACCGTTGAAGGGACTGTAGCGCTAAGTGTTGTGGGGTTGACGACGACCAATTTATTATCGACCGATGAACAACCATTGGAAGTAACGGTAAGTGTCACCACGTAATTTCCCTGGGTGTTATAACTAATCTGATTAGAGGTAACACCTGAAAACGTTTGTGAGTTACCAAAATTCCATGCATAGATGAGGTTGGTTCCAATGGAGTTACTGGCACTAAATATAGCTGAGAAGGGAGGTGTGCAAGAAGAAAGATTGACCGGATTTGAATTAATGACTGCCGTAGGAGTGGCGTACACGTTGATGGTGCCGATGGTAATCTGATCGGAACAATTATAAATATTTGTGACCTGAAGACTTACACTGTAGGTGCCTGGAATGGTATACGAATAAGTATGGGGGGCGCTATTGGTATATGTTCCAGAGCCTCCGTCACCATACGTCCAAATCCAGGAGTTGATTGAAGGCCCTGTACTTTGATCATTAAGTGTGATGGTTTTTATAGCGCAGCCGCTTAATGGTTGCGACATCGTAAAATTGGCCACAGGTTTAGCGTACACGTTGGCTGTAACCGTAAAATTTACCGGTGTTCCCCCATTGGTACCGGAATAGGTCACCGTATATGTACCAGGATTATTATAATTAAATGAGCCCGATGAAAGCGTAGTGGTTCCCGGAGGTCCAAAATTCCATGTGCCGATTGCTCCGTTGGGAGCGGCGAAGGTAACCGCCAATGGGGCGCAACCATTAATGGTTGACACAGAGGCGGTGATTTGAGAGTAACTGTTTAAGTAACAAACAAGGCAAACAAAAATAAAAAAGACCGACCTTTGTTTGTACATACCGATTTTAGTTATAAATTTGAATTAATCAAATATAATAAAATTCTCAAATTAACAGGTATTAACACTTGAAAAAAATACGGTATATTTTACTCGGTCTTCTCTGCTTGCAGGGTATTCTTTCCGCTCAGTCAGATAATTTCTGCGGCACCAAACTTCCACCTAATTATCTTCAGTGGCGTAACTCGATTATTAGCACGCAAAATCTGGTAACTACGCTCAAACATGACACTTGTTTAAACAAAAAATTCTCCATTGCCTTTCATGTGGTACTGGACAGTAACGGTACATGGGGTGGACTTAGCCCGGCTGACCTGACAGGCTGCATCAATCTACTCAATGGCGCATTCAGTCGCATTTGCGTCAGCTTTGAAAACTGCTTTGTGGATGAGATCCAGAACTACACCTACAACCATTGGTACATGGCTGCCACCGAAACTTCCATTGCGGCAAGTTACAATCTTGAAAACGTAATTAATATTTACGCGGTAGACAGCATCGTTGGCTTTCCGGCAGGTTATGCCGGTGGAGTTATTGTGGTCGAAAAAGGCGCCCTTGCCAGCAGTGTGACCATTCACGAAATGGGACATTTTTTTGGATTGGTGCATACCTGGGCGGAAATAGGTGTCCCCGACGCTAATTCCGTGCCCGGACCAACTAACCCAAACGTAGGTTCATTGGAGTTTGTAAGACGCACTCCCACTAATTGTTACAACCATGGAGATGGCTTTTGTGATACGGAAGCGGATTGTTATCCGGCGGACTACAGCCCCACAAGTACTATGCCGTGTAAGCATGATCAAGGGGGGGCTGCCGACGGCTGGGGAGATTATTATGTGCCGCCTGTAGATAATTACATGACTTACTTTAAATGCGGCTGCCGATTCACACAAGAACAATACAATTGGATGGCACGGGTAATTGTTACTCAAAAACTTTACCTGCATTAATGGCAATGCATTAACGGATCAATCTGAAACTGGACGTTTTTTCCATGGTTTTTTCCGGCACATAAGTTTCCACCGACACCTGATAAATGTAGGTTTCCATGTTTTGTGGCACCCCGTTATAGGTTCCATCCCACCCTGTTTTAATGTCATTGCTTTCAAACAGCCGCTGACCCCAACGGTTAAAGATCCTGAAATAAATCAACCGTTTAATGCCCCAGCCATCCACATAAATCACATCGTTGACTCCATCTCCATTCGGCGTAAACGCTGTAGGTACATCTACGGAAGTAAGCGGATCAACAATCACCGTATAAGTATTTGTAACTCTAAAACAGCCCAACGGATCCTGTACCTCCACACTATACGTAATATTAACGGTTGAAGCTGAAACCGGATAAGGACAAGTTGAACAACTTAAATCGGTTAAAGGCGACCAGGTATACGTAAAACCAGAGCCCTGGTTGGTATTTAATTTTATAGGTTGACCAATAATAACCGTTGTGTCCCAATAATTTGTCAAAGGTGGTTGCTGTACATAAACGGTGCCCTGGTTAGCCGAAGCCCCTTTGCAGCCATATTTATTAGTTATTTGAAGGCTGTAAGTTGTTGAAACACTTGCCGAGGCCGTGGTTGTTTGAGCATGCGGATCAACAATCCCCGTAGAGGGAAGCCAGTTATATTCTGTTATGTCAGCCGAACCCGTTGAGCTAAGAGTAAAGAAACTATTTTTACAGACAGAATCCGCTACAGATACCGTAACGGTTGGGATAGGATTGATGGTCATGTTTTTGGAAGTATTTAGTACACAACCTGCAGAAGGATCGGAAACGGTAAGAGAGACGGTGTAAATACCGGGTGAAGGATAGGTGTAGGAGGTGCTTTGCAATGTAGATGTGGATCCATTTCCGAAATTCCATAAGAAACTCATGCCACCTAGAAAAAAACCATTGTTAACCTTTGTTTTATTGGTGAATTTATCTTCAATATTGACACAATGTTCATAATCTATCTTTGTTAACTCGAGATTGCGAATAAAATCTGGCTCTATCTTTATTACCTGAATCGGAATATTGACGTAATTATCGCAGTATCCTCCAGAGGCGTAATAATAAAGTTGCAAGGTGGTGGCACCAAAAGGAGGCGGGAAAGTGGTATATTGATAGGAGAATGTCGGGGATGGCGCTGCACCTGTTACCACAGAGGGTTGAGGAACTCCATCTCCAAAGAACCAAACCCATCCGCCTACTGAGTTAGTGTCTGACAAACTCACCTTTATGGTTTCTCCCAAACAGAACTTAGTTTTGTTTACATGGGCATTAGCTGTCGGACTGAGGATAGACAAGGTATGAATAATTGTTGAAGCGCAGCCGTTAGTGGTATAGGCTGTTAACGAAATTGTTTTTACGCCAGGCTCCGAAAAGATATTGCCGACCACCGGAGCATTAATAATCGGACTTCCGGTACCAAGATCCCATACATAAGGATCGATTGGAAAAGCGCTATTGGTAGTGCTACTGAAGGTAATGGAAACCGGTGCGCAAAAAACACTGGCCGTATTAAGTGGATCCAACGTGGGTGCAAAAGAAAAATTTGCAACAGGGTACGATTGAATGTTAACCGTTGCGGTTGCCTCACTGGTACAAGCTCCATCATCAATTACGCTTAACGTCAGCGTATAAATCCCAGGGTTAGTGAAAGCATGGGTGTAAGTGCCTGCTCCCAGACCGTCCACCAACGAAACACCATCGCCGTAATTTACCGTGTTGGTGTAACCCGTAGGAACCGTAATACTGATGGGGACATTCACACAATTGCCGGGAAGCGTTGGATAGATATATGCAAAGGGATCATTAACTTTTAACGTATGTTCCATGCTGTCTCTACAACCTATGGCGTCTTTCCCTCGTATTTTCACTAAAAAAGTCTGACTTGGAATGGCAGATGGGTAATTATTTACAATTGGCCAATCGGTGGGAGATGAAACCGCAAATGTTTGAGCCCCAGTACCAAGATCGATTGTATACTCATTCACGATATCCGGGCTTTGGGGGGTTAAATTGATAATTTGAACAGGATTCGCGGAAAAACAGATGGGGTTGCTGTTAAACCAGAAATCAACATCAGGGGAAGCAACGCGAAAGGTCTTTGTTAAACTACTGGTACAGCTATTAATGTCTTTTACCAAAAGGGTAATGGTGTGAATACCGACTGTTTTCATGGTGTCGGAAGTATAAGCTGGAAATGGAGTTTGTTCCGGCGGAAATGTATCCACAAACCAGGTATAACCGCGACCACAACCTGCCAGCACATCAACAGATGTGTTAGCGGTAAAGGTTGGCGCGGTGTTTTTACATACCACCGATTCTAAGTCGAAACCAGCCACTATTTGTCTAACGGTTACCACCGTGCTGTATGTAAAACCGCAATTGGTAATCGAATTGTAACTTACCAGGTTGGCCGTGTAGTCGCTGGACGCTCCATAAACATGAGTACTCGTAAAAGACACTGTACCACTCGCATTACCGGTTAAATTAATCGATTGTCCATCGCCAAAGTACAAGATCGCGCTTTCAGCATCCTGAAGATGGGTATGAAAATCGACCGATTTTTTGTTGGTACAATTGGTTCGGTAACTGAATTTACCAATCGGCCCATTAACTGTTATGGTCTGTACGGGAAATAAGGCAGACTTACATCCATGATCTGACCCGGTGAGAGTAAGACTATGAACCCCTAAATGAGTAAAAGGCCAGGTGGGCATTGAATCACTTACGCAGCCTGAATAAAAGCCGTTATCTGTTTCCACATGCCAGTGAGAGATAAGGGATGAAGCGGGTGTAGCTGAGAGACTGAATGTAACGGGTTCACCGGCACACACACTCAGATCAGGAGGAAAAGTCGCGATCAAAGTTGAAGGATTCACCACAATAACGGTATCCACATATGAAACGTCAGAACAGCCTCCGGCTGTTGAAATGGTGTACGAAGGGGTGTAGGTGCCGGGTGTGTTGTAAGTAAACGTAGGGTTTATGTTGGGGGGTGGAATGGCTCCTGTTATAAACACGGTAGGCGTACCTCCGTTACTCCATGTATAACTTTGGATAGGAAACAGTGGGTGAAAATCGCTGGTATCGCGGAAACTGACTACCAAAGGCGCGCATCCCTGACTCTTATTTTTATTGAACCAAGCGGTTGGCCGGTAAATGGAATCATAAACATTCTCCACACTTGTTCTGCATCCATTGGCACTGCTCACCAATAAAATCACCCGTGGCCTATACATTCCAAAAATGGTATAAGGATTCAGTGCGCCTTGTGTAAAAGTAAACGTGGGGTTTGTAAGCGTTGTGGTATTTGCCGGATCAAGTACCTTGTTAAAACCCATCACATCCCAGGTATAGGACAAGGTGGCGTTTGAATTAACATTACTTAAATTGAGATAGTTGCTAATAAGCGTCGGACTGCAGGTGAAAAAGGGGGCAGTGGTCGTAAACTGCGGAACTATTTGTTCGACAAATAACGTTTGTGTAGCGGTTGCAATACAATTACCCGCGGAAGCTGTTACTGTAATGGTTTTTGTTCCCGGGGTCGTGTATAAAGGATACGTAAATGTTGGAACAGAGCTATTAAGCCCAATTAAAAACGGAGGATTTCCATCTCCCATATCCACCAATACGTCAGGTTGGGTGGATTGTATTAAAACGGGAACGTTTAGCATACTAGAAGGTTCCTGAGATTTAATGCAGCGGATAGTGGGCGTTGAAACTGAAACTGTAGGTTGAACTACTGATACGAGTTGGGTCGTTGTATTTGAACAACCGTTATTATCTGTTCCGGTAAGCGTCACTGTAAAAATTCCTTGCGCAAACGTAATATTACCGGGGGTGGTTTGACCAGAGGTCTGTGAATTGCCAAAATTCCAGTTAAAAGTCAGTCCCCCACCAGTTGGAGAACCACTGGTACTGTTTCCTGCGGTAAATGACGTAGTAAAAGGTGCGGCACAGGAAGCAAAACCAGGCATGGCGTTGATCACCAAATTAGGTAATGCCGAAACGTTAATAGGGCCAGCAGCGTAGGTCGCCTCGCATCCTGATACCTGATCTTTTACAGTCAGCGTCACATTAAACACTCCCGCCAGACCAAAAGTATGTGTAATCGTGCTTCCTGTTCCAAGCCCCCCATCACCAAATGCCCATTGATAAAGACTTCCTGGCCCACCACCACTTCCTGTAAAACTAACAGGTCGGGGCAGACAGCCGGAGGGCGGCAGTGAAAAATTAAAATTTGCCGTCACATTATTAGCATATACCGTAATATTTTGTGTAAAGTTGCCAGCAATACCGCTGTAGGTAACAATGTAGGTTCCAGGAAGGCTATATAAGTGAGTGGGATTAGAAATGGTAGAAGTTCCTCCGTCCCCGAAATTCCAACTAGCTGCACCTGCAGGCGCAGAAAAACTAACTGGCAACGGCGCGCAACCAACACTCGGAGTAATGGTTATCTGCGAAAAAATGGACAAGTGCGCACATAACCAAAAACATACCAGAAAAAGTACTTTTTGTTTGCACATGTCTAAAAAAATTTTAATTTTGATTTTGATTACCAAATATATCACAATTTTTTAATTATCATAACAAACATTTGAAAAATTTACTAATATCTTTCTTACTCCTGTGGGTGTTTGGACATACCGCTCAAAACGCTCCAGTCGACCCGAAAGACAAAAAACAGGTGGCCACAATTCAGAACCTTGTAAACTATTTAGACCACGACACCTGCGTTGATAAACAATTTTCGGTGGTATTTTATGTTGTACTGGATAGCCTCTACTCACCAATTCCAGCAACACAACCAACCCTTAATGCCATGATCGATCAAATGAATCTCGTGTTTAAACCCATTTGTGTTTCCTTCCTCAATTGCAGTACTGTTTACATTCCAAACTACACCTATAACCGATGGCGAAGGACTAGTATAGAACCAGTAGTGACGAATAATTATTATACCGAAAAAACGATCAACATCTACATCGTAGACAGTGTAAAAACACCCAATGGAAATGAAGTACTGGGGTATGCTTACGGACCGAATATAGTACCCTATATTCCTGCCGCTCCCACCCGATCAGACATTGTGGTACTCGAAAAAACCTATTTACTCAATCCAAATTTCTGGGCCCTGTTTCATCACCTCGGCCATTTCTTTGGGTTACCCCACACGTCGGATGAAATTGGCACCAACACCAGCACAGTGACGCCAGCCCCCGACCCTACTGTTATTAGTTATGAATTCGCTGATGGGAGCAATTGTGCCGAACATGGGGACGGCTTTTGTGACACAGAAGCGGATAATAATTCACTCACCGTGTTTAAGGACGGGAAAAATGACTTTTACATCCCGCCCGTTGACAATTTCATGTCGCTAAACCTTAGTGGTTGTCGCTACACCCAACAGCAAATGAGTTATATGGCAAGGATCATTGCCCGAAAAAGACTTTATCTCCATTGACCATAAACACAGACTTCTATTTAAACAAATAAGTCATTGGTCTTTTCAGCCCTATTCTTTACTTTTGCTTCGTTAATTAAAAAAATATGCCGCATATTGTTGCTCCCTCCGTTTTATCAGCCAACTTTGCCAACCTGCAAGCTGATATTGAAATGATAAATAACAGTGAGGCTGATTGGTTTCATGTGGATGTGATGGATGGTGTATTTGTGCCAAACATTTCTTTTGGGTTCCCTGTGTTAAAATCATTACAAAAACTGGCAAAAAAACCGTTGGATGTGCATTTGATGATTGTTGATCCTGACAGGTTTACACAAGCTTTTAAAGACGCCGGTGCTGAAATTCTAACTGTTCATTATGAAGCCTGTAACCACTTGCACCGGAGTGTCCAAAATATTAAAAATCTTGGAATGAAGGCAGGTGTTGCTATTAACCCCCATACGCCCATTCAACTGCTTGAAGACATTATTGCTGATATAGATCTCGTATGTGTAATGAGTGTTAACCCAGGCTTTGGTGGTCAAAAATTTATTGAAAACACATTTGAAAAAGTCAGAAAATTACGATCACTTATTAGTGAAAAGAAATCGACCGCTTTAATAGAAATAGACGGTGGTGTAGATCTGCACAATTACAAAAAACTTATTGCATGTGGTGCCAACGTACTGGTTGCAGGTAACACCGTTTTTGGTTCGACAAATCCCACGCAAACCATTGGACAACTGAAACAAATTTAAACGGGCTGTTACGATTCTGGCATCCGCCTGATTTTTTATCACTGTATTCATTATTATTTGGGGGGCGTCTTCTTTTTAACTTTCATTACCGTTTTAAATTAATTCATGCTTACCCAAACCGTTGCGCGTCAACAGCAGCAAAGGCGGTGTCAGATCCCGTCGGGAAATAATTTCTACACTTTTCAGTGGTTTCCTGTTTGGATTTTAGCAATATTGTACCTATTATTAGGTGCCGTAACGTTAACTGTGACGGCTGGAATATGAATCCATTATTTGAAGAAATAATTACAAAAAACATCCCTGGGTCAAACAAACGCTTTCATAAACCCATTCAATCGGGCAGGGAAAGGGCTAAAGCGTTTATAAGGTTAAAAGTTTTTGTAAAGCGGGAAACCATTAATGCTTTTCTCATTCTGCTGGGGGTGGCATCAGCGAGTTTTGGCCTTAAAAGTTTTCTGCTCTCAAACGGCTTCATTGATGGCGGAATTACAGGTATTTCGCTTCTAATCTCCGCAGTAACCGGCATCAAACTTCCCATTTTAATTGTTGCCCTCAATATCCCGTTTATCATTATGGGTTATACTCAAATTGGACGCAACTTTGTAATTAAAACCAGTATTGGGATTATTGGACTTGCCATCTCCCTGGCCGTTTTCAATTTTCCGGTAATGACGGCAGATAAATTGCTGGTAGCTGTGTTTGGTGGTTTCTTTCTCGGCGCCGGAATTGGATTAACCATGAGGGGTGGTGGTGTAATTGATGGCACTGAAGTAATGGCCATTTCACTCAGTAAAAAAACTGGCTTAACCATTGGTGATATTATCCTGATTGTCAACATACTTATATTTTCTTTCGCGGCCTGGTTGCTTACTTTTGAAACCGCTTTATATTCAATTTTAGCGTATCTTAGCGCCTCCAAAACAATCGATTTTATCCTTGAGGGGATCGAAGAATACACAGGCGTAACCATAATATCTGCGAAGAATGAAGATATCCGTTTGATGATCACCGAACAACTGGGCCGGGGTGTAACCATTTATAAAGGTTCACGCGGTTATGGCAAAAGCGGTTATAAATCAGGAGATATTGACATACTCTATTCAGTAATTACCCGCCTTGAGGTAACAAAATTAAGTACCGAGATAGAAAAGATTGACCCGGATGCGTTTGTGATCATGAACAGCATTAAAGATACTAAGGGAGGAATGATCAAAAAACGAATTTTACATTAAAGAAGAATATTAAGGTATGTGGCATTATTTCTCAGGCGTTCTCTTACGTAACAAATTTATTTTTACCGCCGTTGTCCTTTTACTGACAGCTTTTATGGCTTTTGAGGCGAATAAGATGGAACTTTCTTACGAGTTCGCTAAAATACTTCCTGATAGCGATACGTCGTTTATTGAATATCAGAACTTCAAAAAACAATTTGGAGAGGACGGTAACGTGATGGTGATGGGCTTCGAGGATAAGAACCTTTTTCAATTGGACAAGTTCAGAGATTGGACTCAGCTGAATGAGGAGCTTAAAAAAATAAAAGGTGTAAAAGGAATCATGTCCTTACCGGCCATTTATAAAATGATAAGAAATGACAGTCTCGAAAAATTTGAATTTGTTCCGGTTATTCAACGCCCGTTAACCTCACAGGTGCAGGTAGACAGTTTGAAAGAAGAGATTATGAACCTGCCTTTTTATGAAGGAATTATTTATAACAAAGAAACTGGCGCTAACCTGGTAGCGATTACCTTTCATAAAAAAGACTTGGACTCAAAAAGGAGGCTTGACATTGTTCGGGAGATTACCTCCCTGGGCTCTGCGTTTTCTGCCAAACATCACATCGACATGCATTACTCCGGCATGCCCTATATTCGCTCGCAATTAATGACCAAAGTACGAAGTGAAATGACCCTTTTCCTGATCCTGGCTGTTGTGGTAACGGCACTTATTCTATGGCTCTTTTTCCGTTCGGTAACGACTGTTATTTTTTCTTTGATTGTAGTAGTAATTGGTGTGGTATGGTCCATTGGAATTATGGAATTATTTGGCTACAAAATTACCGTTTTATCAGGTCTTATTGCCCCCCTTATTATGGTGATTGGATTACCTAATTGCATTTTCCTCATCAACAAATACCACAACGAGTTTTTACAGCACGGCAACAAAATAAAAGCCTTATCCCGAAGTATTGAAACCATTGGGATCACACTCTTTCTGGCTAACATTACCACGGCCATCGGTTTTGCTGTATTGTACTTTACCAAGAGCTCGATGCTGGTTGAATTTGGTGTGGTGGCAGCGGTGAGCGTTTTGGCTACCTACCTGATTACGTTAATTCTCATACCAGTTATCCTCAACTTATTACCCTCCCCGAAAACCAAACACACCAAGCATCAGGAAGGAAAACGCATTACAAAAGTTTTAGATATTATTGATAATCTGGTACAAAAAAGAAGGGCCATAATCTATCTGGTTACCGCCGTTATTACCGTAATATGTGGATGGGGCATGACCTTCATTGATATGAACGGTTATGTGGTCGATGATCTGCCCGAGAAGGATCCCGTTTATACCGATATTCGTTTTTTTGAAAAAAACTTTAACGGGGTATTGCCGTTTGAAATTTCAATAGATACCAGGAAACCAAAAGGTCTTTTTGCCAATAATGCGCAAGCTATTTATAAAATAAAACTTCTACAGAAAACGATCGCTGAATATACAGTCTTTTCAAAACCTATATCTATTGTTGAAGGAATCAAATTTTCTTATCAGGCTTATAAAGGCGGGAACCCAAAATTTTACAAATTACCAGGTGTTCAGGATTTAAAGACCCTTTCCGAATTTTCGGGTTCGTTAAAAGGTAACAATAACAAACTTCAAAATTTCATTGATAGTAATCAACAAATCACCCGCATCAGTTACCAAACTGCGGATATTGGCTCCAAAAAAATGAAAGAATTAATGGCGGGCCTGAGGCCGCGCATCGATTCTATTTTTGATCCAACAAATTACAAGGTTTCGATCACCGGACATAGCCTGGTGTTCCTCAAAAGTAACGACTACCTCCTATCCAATCTTTTGGAAAGTTTGTTGATTGAAATTGTATTAATTGCCATAGTCGGCATTGCCTTATTCCGTTCGGTGAGGATTATCTTATTATCCAAACTCCCCTGCCTCATTCCATTGGTTATTACCGCAGGTATTATGGGATTTATGGACATTCGCTTTAAACCATCCACCATACTTATCTTTAGCATAGCCTTTGGGATCTCTTCCGATGGCACGATTTACTTTCTATCAAAATACCGTCAGGAACTTAAAAAGTTCGGCATGTCAGCCTCCGAAGCCATCTCGGCTGCCATTAAGGAAACCGGGTTAAGTATGGTATACACTTCGGTAATTCTTTTTTGCGGTTTTTCCATATTTTCCGCCTCCAGTTTTGGCGGTACCGCTGCGCTTGGCGTGCTTGTGTCGTTAACGCTGTTAATGTCCATGTTTACAAACCTTATTCTGTTACCAGCCATTTTGCTTTCAATTCATAACAGAGCCATCCGACATTCACTTACAGAAGAACCTCTTATTGATATTGAAGAGAAAGAAGAGAGCTAAAAAGAAATAAGAATAGAAACTCGATCCCTATTCATAAAACAAAAATTTGTTGACTAAGATTATTAAAAAATGAAGGAGTGGAATTTTTTTTCAGGTGGCAGGTCTATTTTATTATATGCCACTTCACTAGCTCTCCTACTGCTTCTACTCCATTGGCTACAATCGCGTCTCCTGGTAATTCACACTTCTTTTGAATTATATGCCAGTGCCATTGCCATTGTATTTACCGCATTGGGAATTTGGCTGGCGAAAAAACTAAGCACACCCAAAATAGAAAAGGTAGTTATTCGACAAGAGGTATTGGTGACTCAACCAGGAGATTTTACTGTGGACCAAACAGCGATAGAACGTTTTAATCTGAGTAAGCGCGAACTGGAAGTTTTGGACCTCATGGCCAAAGGATTAAGCAACATCGAAATCGCGGAAAAACTTTTTGTATCCACCAATACCATTAAAACACACTCCTCCAACCTATTTGTAAAACTGGACGCGAAACGTAGAACACAGGCGGTTGAAAAAGCTAAACATCTGAAAATCATAAGCTAACACAACTCATACTTAAGTTGTATTCTATCTAAAAATCACAAAATCACCCAAAAGTATGAGTAAAAAAATTATCTTGCTCTCTAATTTTGGACTTACAAATTTATAACCCAAAATCAACATGAAAAAAACTGTTATTATTTATGGCCTTATAGCGGGCCTGATTGTAAGTTCCATTATGGTCATATCTATGGCTTTCTGTTATCAGAGTGATAAAATGGAAGGAAGTATGCTACTTGGTTTCGCTTCCATGATTCTGGCATTTTCCATGGTATTTGTCGGAATAAAAAATTACAGGGACAAATACAGTGGCGGTGCCATCACCTTTTGGCGAGCTTTTTTAACCGGTCTATACATCACACTAATTGCTTCTACCATGTATGTTGTTGTATGGATGATCGACTACTATTTTTTCATCCCCGATTTCATGGAAAAATACGCAGCTTATGTTTTGAAAGAAGCTTCAGAATCGGGATTAAGCCAAATCGAACTAGATAAAAAAGCCGCAGAAATGGCCACCTATTCCAAACTATATAGAAATCCGATAGGTATTGCCCTTCTAACCTATCTCGAGATATTACCAGTGGGTATTTTGGCAAATTTAATAAGCGCCCTGATTTTAAGAAAAAAAGCGACTTCAACTATCTAACATTAGAAGGTGGCGGTGGCGGTGAAGTTTTTGTGATATTAAAATTCGTCGTCACCCATCTTCCCTCCGCCTTTGTTTTTGACCAACAAAATTGTCTTGTTTGTTTTATCCATGTTTGGTAATAAGTACACGATCATTAAAGTGGGTTGATCTTATTAGTTGGAACACTATAAATAATCAACGTGTGCCCTTTGATCGCCTTAATATCTGATAGTTCATTCCATTTCAACAAGTCTTCCTCTTTCACATTGTATTTTGCTGACAGGTCTTTAAGCGTCTCCCCTTCCTTTACGACATGGTAAATGGCTTTTGGTTCAACCACCACATTGGGTGTAACTGCTGCTACTGTATCACTAACCAGGATCTCTTCCAATAAAGCTTTTTCGGGACCAGACAAGGCACTCACCGTGCTTGCTTTCAAATCTGCTAAATAGGAAGAGTAATCAGCGGTTTTGTTTTTGGGGATCCTTATCTCATAGTTTTTTTTATCGGGGTTTGGCAAACTGTTTTGCAAGAGCCACGGATTAAAGCCTTTTAAAGTGGCATAGTCAACTCCCACAGCGGTGGCAAAAGCAGAAAGACTGCCAACAGTGGAATCTACTCTGACCACATTAAACGGGATTTTCGGAAAATAATTCCATTTTTTCTTTTTAATTCCAAAATGTCCAGGACTCGAGAAAAGTGTTTTGTATGCAAGGATGCGATAGACGAAACTCCCGGTTTCACGGTTCAGTAACAAATCAAAATAATTGTCGGTTTTTTGACGCTTCAAGGCTCCCTGAATACCGCCAATACCCCTGTTATAAGCTGCCGCGGAGAGTGTCCAGTTTTTAAAAACAGCGTAAGCGTCTTTAATATGTTTACAGGCGGCTTTTGTTGCCTTTTCGAGGTGATAACGCTCATCCACATAGGCATTTACTTCCAGGTCATAATTACGGGCCGAACCCGGTAACAGCTGCCAGAAACCAGAAGCGCCGGCAGGAGATGTTATATTTGACAAGTGACTCTCAATCACAGCAAGGTATTTAAAATCGTCGGGAACACCTTCCTGAAGCAAAATAGGTTCAATGTAGGGGAACCATTTTTGGGCTTTACGAAACAAAACCAAGGAATTTGTTTTCCAATAAGCACTGCTAAAGAACTCTTTTTCAAGGTCATCGCGAATCTGATAATTGTTAAATGGGATTTTTTCGCCACAAAAATCAAGATTGGCGGGAATACTGAGATCCAACACATAAAAATTATTGTTGGTATAGGACACTCTATTTTCTGTTGGAGAAAAAATCCACGATTTTAAAAAGAGGTAAAACAGAGACAGAAAAATAAAAATAACAAGGCAAAGTGCAAATGTACCCTGATTACTTTTTATTTTTAGAGGGATCACGTTTTTTGATTATTGTATTCAAATATAACGTAATAAAAACCAAAAGAATATAAAAAATAGACACATAAAGCAGAAGCCAAGAAAATTTAACCACTAAAAAATAGGCCTGAGCTACACCAACCGCCCCTACAAAAAAGAAAAGCACTGCAATCCTCTTTTCGGTAATTCCCTTAAAAAACAAGTGATGCGTAGTGTGGTCCTTTCCACCAATAAAAGGTGATCCGCCAACTCGTAACCGATTGATTATCACAGAAAAAGTATCGGTAAGCGGAAGTAAAAAAACAAGTATCACAATGCATAAATTGATAATGGGGAATCCATTCAAAGAAAAGGAATTAGGATTATTCCAGCAGTTATCGATCCCCATCACCGCTAAAAACAAACCAAGAAATTGACTCCCAGTGTCGCCCATAAACATTTTAGACGGATGGAAATTATACACTAAAAAACCACACAGGGCACCCATCAGTCCCAAGTTTAAAATACTGGAATAACTGGTTGTGTTAAACAGGGATACATTGACCGCCACCATAAAAAAACAAGCGAGAATTGATACAATGGTGGTAATACCGTCCATGTTATCGAGCATGTTGATAGAATTCATTAAACCCACCACCCAAAGCACGGTAACGAGATAATTAATGAATTGATTTTGAAAAACACTGATGCTATGGCCTGAAAAAATAAGAATCAATGCGCAAAAAATCTGTGTCAGAAATTTCAGTAAGGGCTGCGTATTAAAAGCATCATCTGCCAAACCCATTAAAAAAGCAAGTGTAGCCGCAATAAGAATTCCTATCACCTGAAGGTTAAAACCCAGTCCTTTATTCGGAAGTAAGAGTGTTAAGATGAATGAGAACAAAAAAACCACGTAAAAGGAAATACCTCCCAATGAAGGTTTTTCCTGTGGGCTCCATCTAACCTGGCCCTCCTCCTTATTTCTTATGCCAAGCGTTTGAGCAAAACGCAGGAGTATATAGTTAACCAATAGCGAAAATACAAAACAAGCGAAAAAAAGAAGGGTAAGAATGAAATGAAAATTAAGATTCATTGGCTCATTTTCTAATCGAAGAGGCTTACAAAATTTTTAATTTTTTTCCCCTGTAGGTCTTTTTCGGAAAGCAGGGGGTCTTTTAATTGCCAGTCGATCCCAATATCGGGGTCATTCCAGAGCAGGCAATCTTCCGACGCTTTATTATACACATTTGTACATTTATACGAAAAAATGGTGTTATCCTGCAAAGTTACAAAACCATGCGCAAACCCTTCCGGTATATACATCATGGTTTTGTTCTTCTCGTTTAATTCCATACCAAACCATTTGCCATAAGTGGGTGAACTCTTCCGGATATCTACCGCTACATCAAAAACCGCACCGGTGATAACCCGCACTAATTTGCCCTGCGCATGTGGGTCGTTTTGAAAATGCAGGCCACGCAAAACACCTTTTTGCGAGAGCGATTGGTTATCCTGCAAAAAATTCATCGTAAGGCCGACGGTGGCAAACGCATCGCGGTTATAACTTTCAAAAAAATAACCACGGGCGTCATCAAATACCTTTGGCTTAATAACAAATACTCCTTTTAGCGGACTCTCAATAAATTCCATTATCTTTTTTTTCTTTTTTTCCTGTCGTCGCTGTAATAACCTCCACCATAGCCGTAGCCATACCCGTAACCATATCCGTAATTATAGCTGTAAATTTTACGGCTCACATCCACATCGTTAAGTACTACCGACAATTTTTTTACCCCGGTTTCATTTTTCAAACGGTCTATTATCTGCGTAAACATTTTACGCGAATACCCTGCGCGAAATACATAAATAGGATAATTAGCTCTTTGAATAGTGGCGATACCATCTGTAACAAGGCCCACCGGCGCGTTATCAATCACAATAAAATCAAATAAGGTTTTAAGGTAGTCAATGACTTCATCGAGTTTTTCGCTCAGGATCAGCTCTGACGGATTTGGTGGCGAAGGCCCTGCGGTAATAAATTTCAAGTTGTCCATTGGACTATTCATAAAACACTCATCCACTGAGCTATTATTGGTAAGAATAGTGCTCATTCCTATATGATTACTTACCCCAAAACCTTTATGGATTTTTGGTTTACGCATATCAAGGTCAATAATTACGACTTTTTTCCCCGTAAAGGCCAACACCCCGGCAATGTTAATGGCCACAAAGGTTTTCCCCTCCCCGCTTATAGTAGAAGTTACCGAAACAATTTTTGGCCCGGGCTCTGAGTCAATAAAATGAAGGTTGGTTCGAATGGTCCGAAACGCTTCGCTAATAAGTGCTTTAGGATTTTTATCGACAATGAGCTGAGATACGGGGATGTCGTTTTCATAACGTGGAATAACCCCCAATAGTGCCACCTCACCGCTCGAATATCTGGTAATATCTTTGAGTGAATAAATTTTATCGTGAAAAATATAACGCACAAACACCAATAGAAATGATAAAAGCAGGGACACCAAAAATGCAATAATGATAGCGTTCTTTTTATTGGGCGAAACATGGGCGCCTAATCCGAGAGCTTTTTCCAATATTATATTTTTGGAAACATACCCGGCTTTCGATATCGAAAATTCTGTTTTCTTTTCGAGTAACATGGTGTAGTACTTTTCGCTAATCCCATAAAGCCGGTTGAGTCGCGAAAATTCCATTTCGTTGTCGGGATTTTCAACTATTTTGGATTTAAAATCCGAAGATTTTTCAAGAAGATTTTTGTATTGGGCCTTGTACTTTAAACGAATGGCATCCAGACTTTGAAGTAGGAGCTTCCGTTGATTCTCTAACTGGTAATTGATCTGTTTTATGTTTTCAGAGTTGGGGGTAACTGCGTACAACAGATTCTCCTTTTCAACGAGTAGTTTTTGAATTGCCTGAATAACGTCCTTAATAATATTTTCATAATCAGTACCAGATACCATAGAAATGAGTTGATAGGTATCTATTCCTTTATTTTTGGAAATATTCGTTTGCACTTCCGAAATGATCTTCTCTTCCATTTCAGCTTTCAACATCTGATCCTCGATGGTAGAAATTCGCATCAGATCAGTATTGATCATCCGTTCGTTGTTACCAAAATTTGTTTCCTTTTTGAATTTCTGAAGATCGTCCTCGTTTTTTTTAAGCTCGTTGTAAACTGAGCCTAATTGTGAATCAATAAAAGAGAGAATATTTCTCGAACTTTCGCTTTTACGTTCCACGTCATAAGTCAAGTATTCCTCCGTAATGGCATTAACAATATCGGTTGACTTTTCCGCGTTAACGTCCTGCACCCTGATCAAAATAGTTTTCGCCATGTCGCTCAGTGTCTTTACTTCAAGCCGACTTTGTAAAACAGATGTGATTTGATCAATATCGGAAACCGTGAAGTAAAAGGAATTGACTTCTCCTAAGAGCGCGGCAACCTGAGTGGGCTCCAGTTTGGGATTGAGATAAACGTTGATATCAAAATCAGAATTTTTCAGCCATTCGTTCAACTTAAATCTGTATACTTTTCCGCCAACCGTAAGTATTCCGCCGTTAAGGTTGGCATTGAGTTTCACGTAATTTTTTTGTCCGAATATGGCTCCTTTTTTAGCGTTAAGTTTTATAAGGTACGGTGAGGAATGATAAAGTTCGTGGTTTTTAAACGTGCCTTCATTGAAATAGTTAACACTAATATCTAGCTTTTCGACCACGCGTTTCAAAAACACTTTCGACCGAATTTGTTCAATTGCTTCAGCTATGACGTTGTTATCATCGGAAATATTACTCAGATTAAGAATATTATCCGCTTTATTCGCGTCATTGACCTGAACTACGGCCTTGGATTCATAAACGGGTTGGCTATAGCGCAGGTAAATAAAAGCTGTAAAAAATGAAATGAGAAAAAAAAAGGCGATGAAAAATTTGCTTTTATTGAAAAGGAAGGCGATTACACCGATATCAAAATTGGTATTAAACCTTTCGGTTATATCTTTTAGTTGATTATTGGTGGTTTCTACCTGGGGGTTAAGCATGTTTAATTTGCGAGCCGGTAAAATTGAACAAGTATTAAAACACTCGTGAGCAAAGTCAGCAACGGTGTAATTTCCCTTATTATTGTACTAACTGGTTTGTAGCGCGGTTCAACATAAATAATATCGCTGGCCTGTACTTTCGAATTAGCCATCGTAATGCCATCAATCTTCGAAAGATCCATAAGATAAACAAAGGGTTTTTGTGTAGGATCCGGATTTGTACGGATGAGTTTCACCTTATAAGCCTTACCATCTTCGGCAATACCGCCAACATTTGCTATGGCCTCCAACACAGTTGTGTTATTGTTGTTTAGAGGCACTACCCTTGCTCCTCCCCCATTTCCGGGAAAAACAATAACACGTTTGTTTGTGACTTTTAGACTAACAAACGGATCAACATAAGCTTCAGCGTAAGCTTTTTCCATAGCACTTTCAGCCTCCTTAAGCGTTAATCCCTTCACATAAATACGGCCAATCCAGGGCATTTTAACGTATCCATCACTCTCTACAATTACATCAAGATCGGTACGAAATACTGCCGTGCCAGACGTAGCAAGATCTATCAATTTAAACCCGTTATTTGTAAAAACCCGGTATTGAAGTGCGTCATTGGAAGCTATTTTGTAATCGGCCCGCCCTAACGAGTCAACCAACTGGTCATAATTAAAATCCTTAGGGGTTTTCAGCATTAAATTTGATCTGAACACCTTACAGGAAGAAAAGAGTATAATGGAAAAAAGAAGAAGGGTTAAATAGCGCATTTTACTCACAAATATATTGTTTTTAACAGTATTTAAAAAATTCATTTTAATAAATAAATTAGAGTTAAGCAGGGTATTCTATCCTGGCATGGTAAATGTTAATCAGGCGCTTTTTGAAGATTTTTTTTATGACGGTAATGTCTTTGAAGGTAATGTCGGAATTAATAAATTGATTTTGAGCAATTTTATACTCAATAATATTGTCAACCAATTCATTTATAGCAATAGCATCATGGGTCTTAAGACTTCTAGACGCGGCCTCAACGCCATCAGCAATCATTAGCACTGCCGTTTCTTTACTGAAAGGAATAGGACCAGGATAACGAAATTCAGCATCGGTAACGGCGGGGGCGTTGTTTTGTTTTTTTGAAAGATTTAAAAAGTATTTAACGGAAGTAGTGCCGTGATGCGTTCTTATAAAATCAATAACCTGCTCGGGAAGTTTATATTCTTTAGCGAGCTCAACGCCTCTGATAACGTGATGGATGATAATTTTCGCACTTTCCAATGGGTCCATCTCTTGGTGAGGGTTAAACCCATTGAGTTGATTTTCAGTGAAAAAATTCGGGTTTTCCAGTTTACCAATATCATGATACATGGCCCCGGTTCTTACTAATAAAGAATTACCTCCTATATGATAAATAGCCTCTTCAGCCAGGTTGGCTACCTGCATACTGTGCTGAAAAGTACCAGGCACGTCCTGCGATAATTTCCTAAGCAAAGGATGATTAAGATCACACAACTCTAAAAGTTTAAAGTCGGAGATAAAACCAAAGAAACGTTCCGTTAAAAAAATAAGCGGGTAAGCCAGCAAAACAAGTAAGGCACTTAAACCAAAAGGAATATAACTACTGACCTTTTTTACGAGTTGCGGCGTCCCAAAACCTATTTGATAAGAAACGAAAATGAGACAATAAAACAAAAATACCAGTGCGGCGGCATTAATAATTTGCTGACGTTTACGCATTTCGGCCACCGCAAATAATGTACCAATGCCCGTAATTAACTGCAGAAGAATAAACTCCAGTTTATCCACCATAAAAAAACTGCACATCAGCACAGCAATCAGGTAAGTAAACAGGGCCGTACGGCCGTCAAAAAACACCCTTACCAGAATAAGAACCAATGCAAACGGCAAGGCATAAATCATGAGACCGTATTTATAAAAAATAAACACCAGACTTACAGAAGCCGTTAACAGCATGAATAAAAAAACAACCTGCAAATTCTGCCCAAAAATTGGTTTTCTAAAGAAAGCGAGAAAAACGAGCAGAACAAAAAAAAGGATAAAACTTAAGGTCCATTTAGCGAGAAAACGTAAGGGGGAAAATACGATGTTAGAATTTTTAAAGTAAAAATACCGATTTATTAAAAAGCGTTTATCGTTAGTTAATACTTCACCCCTTTTAACTAAAACCTCTCCGGCCTTTATGTTGTCTTTGTAAAGAGATATTTGCTCCATGGTCGAAGCCAAGTACTGTCTCGATTTCTCTTCATTCGCGTAATGGGTAATCGCCAAAAATTCCGGGTAATTGAGTGATAGCGTCCTGTGTTTTAAATTTTTCTCAAGGTAATCGGCTGCTGTTCGCACTGTAAAAAAGTCGTTATAACTTGCTGGCTGAGCGTAATTGCCATTCAAAACAAATAACTGACGATCAAGATATCTTTCCGTGTTTTCGATAACACCCCGACTGTAAATACTGTCAAATAGAGGCTTTAGCTCGCCATAGGCAACCGGGTCCGACTGAATTAAACGATCTAGCTGATCGAGTTTAGCGTCACGTTCAGCCGTATTCAACTCAAAGAAGACCGGAACATTTTTTTCAAGCTGAGCCCTTTCTTTTTTTAGTTCATTTTCACTTTTTTTGAGTAAAAAATCCTGGTCTGCAATTAAATCCTGGTAAGGCCAAACCGGCGTAAATGAATCGGTTTTATGCCCCTTAATCTGGATATCAGGTAACATAAACGCCAACAAAAAAGAACATACTGTAATAAGTAACAGTTTAAAAACCAAGTTATGCTTTAACTGTAAGTAGGAGAGTATTTTCACACCACAAATAAAAGCTTATTCCCTTTCGGAAAAGCCACTCCAGTTAGGGTGTTTTAAACAAACTGATTTTAATATAGGAAAAGGGCAGGTATTGCCTATAAATAATAACAATTAACCCAACAGAAAGACAATGAAAAAATCATTTAAATGAGCGTAAGCCCTACTTATAAATGCCGTAAACTACAGGCACCTTGTGCAAAGAAGGCTTAGGTGTCTTTTTCCAGATAGCCACCGATTTTGAAAGGACTATTTGATGGGGGGCGCTAAGCTCTTTGCCAATAAATAAAAAGGTGTCGGGGGCCAGTACTTCGAGCAACACATCAAACAATTGTTCATTACGATAAGGCGTTTCAATAAAAAATTGAGCCTGATTTTGTTTATGAACTATTTGTTCCAATTCTTTCAATCGTCTTATTTTCTGCGTCTTATCAATCGGTAAATAACCGATAAAGGCAAAATTCTGACCGTTAAATCCGCTCGCCATAATACTTAACACGATCGAACTGGGGCCTACAAGGGGTATCACTGTAATCCCGTTTTTATGAGCCAATTTTACCACATCCGCCCCAGGATCGGCTATACCAGGACATCCTGCATCGCTCATTAAACCAACGTCGTGACCGTTCTTGAGAGCCTTTAACAAGCCTTCCATTTCATTTGCGGGGGTATGTTCGTTTAGCAAACTTATTTCGGCCAGGCTAATTGTTTCATAACCAAACCATTTTAAGAAACGACGGGCTGTTTTAGCGTCCTCGGCAATGAAATGGGTTAACCTTTTAACTACCGAAATATTGAACTCGGGAATAAAACGGTTCTCTGACTCCTCATGTATTGGAACTGGAAGCAGATATAATTTTCCGGGCGTACTCACAGCGTAATATTAAATAAAAAAAAATAGCGTTACTTTGCACAAAAATTAAACTTAATAACATGCTGGGTTTAAAACTTGAAACGGATCCACGGTGGGTAAACATTGTAGAAAAAAACATTGAGGAAATTCTTACCGACCACGCGTATTGTGAACAAAAGGCAGCGTCAAATGCTATTTCACTACTTATTAATTACCCCTATCATACTGATCTGGTAGATGAAATGTTGAGCCTCGCAAAGGAAGAACTTACCCACTTTGAAATGGTACACCAAAAGATAAAAGACAGAGGCTGGAAGCTTGGTTTTGAGAGGAGGGATGAATACGTGAACGATCTTTATAAGTTTATGCGCAAAGGTCACAAAAAAGAAATTGTGCTCATAGACCGGCTTTTATTTTCGGCGATGATAGAAGCAAGAAGTTGTGAACGATTTAAAATACTTTCAGAAAACTTTACCGACCCAGACCTCCGCGAATTTTACCGTGAATTAATGATTAGTGAAGCTAACCATTACACCCTATTTATAGGATTTGCGAGAAAATATGGTAATGCCACAGAAGACGTAAATACCCGCTGGCAACAGTGGATTGACTATGAAGCGGAGGTAGTTAAAAGTTATGGTAAACAAGAAACCATTCACGGCTAATTTTGGCTGATTATAAAAACATACTGATTATACAGACCGCATTTATTGGCGATGCGATCCTGGCGTCCAGCCTTGTTGAAAAAATGCATAGCCGGTTTCCCACCGCAGGTGTAAGCATTTTGGTGAGAAAAGGAAATGAAGGTATTTACAGAGACCATCCTTTCCTAAAAGAAGTATTGATTTGGAATAAACAGGAACACAAACTGTCCAATCTGTTAAAACTGCTCTTTAGTATCCGCCGTAAAAAGTTTGACTGTATCATCAATTGCCACCGGTATGGAAGTTCGGGTTTTTTAACCGCGTTTTCAGGCGCCCGGCATACTGCGGGTTATAAGCAAAATCCGTTTTCCTTTTTATTTTATACAGCAATAAAACATGTGGTAGGAAACCACCTTCACGAGATCGAAAGATATAACCAACTGGTAGAAGATTTTACCGATGGGGAAGTTTTTAAACCCCGGCTCTACCCCACTTCCAATGATGTCGCCGCCATATCCCGTTATCAACAATCACCTTATATGTGCATGGCTCCGGCCTCTGTTTGGTTTACGAAACAACTACCCATTGAAAAATGGCAAGAACTATGCAATAAGCTAAATCCGTCTATTCCCATTTATCTATTAGGTGGCCCCGGAGATAAAAACCTGTGCGAATCGATCCGCTCGTCGTCCATTCACCCATCCATTCACGTATTGGCGGGCCATTTATCTTTGCTGGCTTCTTGCGCCCTCATGCAAAAAGCGGAAATGAACTACGTAAACGACAGCGCGCCCCTTCACCTGGCATCATCAGTGAATGCGCCTGTAACAGCTTTTTTTGTTTCTACAGTTCCGGCATTTGGATTTGGACCACTTTCTTCGCAATCTAAAATTATTGAGGTAAAAGATCTGGCATGCAGGCCCTGTGGGCTTCATGGTTTTAAATCCTGTCCGCTGGGCCATTTTAAATGCGGTCGTTTAATAGATATTGGTCTTGTTTAGCCTATTTACTTATAGATCGGTTTAAAGTTCTAAAAACGTTCGGTATATTTGTATGAGTGGGTCCCCGTTTTAAATCACATACAAACACTAAACACGGGTTTTTAATTGAAAAAGCCCCTTATCGAAGATCATCTCTTTGCGTAAAAATACTCTGTTTCATCTTTATAATTTTTATTACCCCCCGCTTTTTTTCCCAACACAATTTTCCACTCAGCCCGTCCAGAACAAAGTCTCTGGTAGATACCCTGGCCGGACAAATCATAAAGTATTACGTATTTAAGGATACTGCGGCAAGAATGAGTAGTTATTTAAAAAAACGGTTGAAAGAAGGACGTTATAACAACATTAAAAATCCCCACACCCTTGCGGCAATGCTCACAGATGATGTAAGCTCCATATACAGGGATGAGCATTTTCATGTGGAATACAATCCCGGGATGATTGATGAATTAACTGGTAACATTGACGATGTTCCGAAATTAGTGGAAACCAAACTAAACAGGGAACGGGCCAAAAACTTCGGTTTTAGAAAGGTAGAAATTCTAAATGGAAACATCGGCTACCTTGAAATAAGTTCATTCGCAAGACTAAACACCTATTCAAAAGAAACTGCCACTGCCGCGCTAAAATTATTGGCTAACAGCCGGGCCATTATACTCGATCTACGTTACGGAATGGGTGGATCCCCTGAAATGATTAATTATCTGATGGGTTATTTCTTCAAAGAAAAAATTCATGTGGCCGACGTGTATATCCGAAATGAAAAAGCCATCGTTTCATATTATACCACACCCGACACAACAACCTCAAGATTGACGGAAATACCAATTTATATTCTAACCAGTTATAAAACATTTTCGGCTGCCGAAGGATTGTGTTATGAATTACAAAACAGACAGCGTGCGCTGGTAATTGGCGAAACAACACGCGGAGGGGCTCATACTGTTACTTATCGGGCATTAAACAACGGATTTATAGTAGATCTTCCCTTTGGGAGAGTGATTAGTTCTGCTACAGGAAAGAACTGGGAAAAAACTGGTATTGTACCCGACATCATAATAAACTCCGACAGCGCCCTCAAAAAAGCGGAAGATATTATCCTGCGAAATGCCATGCAACAGGCAAAGGACAGCTCCGAAACAAAATCGATACAATGGCAAGCAGCACTGTTGCAATCCGTTAATAAACCGGTTAAAATTGACAATGAGGAATTAAAAAAAAGGGCCGGAATTTATGGCGCTTTCAAAGTAGATTTCTCTGACGGCAATTTGTATTACCAAAAATCAGGAAGAGCGCGTTTCGTTTTATTACCAATGGAAAACGATAAAATGAAGGCGAAAGGTAGTGATAGTTTTTTAGTTGAATTTAAGAAAGACGGTTCCGAAAAGGTGATAAAAATCATAACAAGCTACGACGACGGCAGAATAGAGTCTGCGGACCGAACTGCAGACCGTTAAAAAAACCGAATTACTTAAAAAAAAATAGATTAAGCAGTAACTTTAGGATCAAATTTTAGTGATTGATTTTGGTTTTTAACGACATCACACAAAAAGAAAAATGGAATTTATCGATTATTACAAAGTACTGGAGTTAACAAAAGAGGCGAAAGAAGATGATATCAAGAAAGCATATAGAAGGCTGGCTCGAAAATATCATCCCGATCTCAATCCAAATGACGCGAATGCGAAAAAGAAATTCCAACAGATCAATGAAGCCAATGAAGTACTGAGCGATCCCGAGAAAAAGAAAAAATACGACAAGTACGGAAAAGACTGGCAGCACGCCGAACATTTTGAAAAAGCAGGCCAGCAACGTACGCAGCAAACCCAGGGACAGGGCAATTTTAATGATTTTGGTGACGATGATTTTTCTGATTTCTTTTCGTCGATGTTTGGCTCCGGAAAAACCGGAGGCGGCAGGGGAACAAACATAAAATACAGGGGCCAGGATTTTAATTATGAATTACACCTCGATCTTCGAGATGTTTACGCTTCACACAAACAAACCCTCACGGTAAATGGAAAAAATATCCGCCTTACCATACCCGCGGGGGTTGAAAACGGACAAACCATTAAAATTGCCGGCCATGGTGGCGAGGGAATAAATGGTGGACCTAACGGCGATCTTTACCTGACTTTCTCCATTGGTAATACAACAAAATTCAGGCGCGAAGGGAATGACCTTTACGCTTACATCGACATTGATCTTTACACAGCCATACTGGGCGGAGACATAACAGTAGAAACCTTCAACGGAAAAGTGAAGTTAACGGTGAAACCAGAAACGCAAAACGACACAAAAGTAAAACTGAAGGGCAAAGGATTTCCCGTTTACAAAAAAGAAAATGAATTTGGCGACCTCTACTTTACCTATAAGATAAAAATGCCGGTAAACCTGAGCGAAAAGGAAAAAGAACTGTTTAAAGAATTAGCAAAACTGAAAAACCATGGCGCCTGATGAATTAATATCTGCTACACAATTTTGTGAACACCACAATATTGAATTTTCTTTTATTCAAGCCCTTGATGAATATGGGCTGATAGAAATCGTTTCACTGAAAGAACAACCTTATATTCCAATGACTTATTTAAAAAACGCGGAGCAATTGATTCGTTTGCATGTTGATCTGGATATTAATATTGAGGGATTGGATGCTATTTCTCACCTGCTTCAAAAAGTAAATGCGCTTCAAAATGAACTAGTGGCTTTGAGAAACAGACTTCAAATTTATGAGCATTAAATTTGTTTACAAATCATTTACTAAGATGGAATTAACCAAATTCGATTACCGTTCTTTAAACCCGGCCAACATGCCGGGTTTAATTTTGCCTATCTTTGCACCTATTTATAAACTGCAATGAACAACAACGAAAAATTAATCCACAGCTTTTATACAGCTTTTCAGAATAAAGATTACGCCTCCATGCAAACCTGCTACGCCGATACAGCCACGTTCAGCGACTCTGTCTTCGCCAACCTGAATGCCGAACAAACGAGGGCCATGTGGGAAATGCTTATAAAGAGCGGTTCTGACCTGCGTTTGGAATTTAAACATATAAAGGCAGATGATAAAAAAGGAAGCGCCGAGTGGACGGCTTATTATACATTTTCAAAAACCGGAAATAAAGTAGTGAATAAAATAAAAGCTGATTTTAAATTCAGTGAAGGAAAAATAGTGAAACATACAGATGTATTTGACTTTTATACCTGGGCCAGACAGGCACTCGGACTACCTGGCATTTTATTGGGATGGACTCCTTTTATGAAAAATAAAATCAGAAAAACAGCCATGGGAAATCTTGAACGATTTATGGCCAAAAGCAAATAACCCGGTCTTCAATGCACCTGCGCGACCTCGCCAAGTTACTCTAAAATTAAAACAATATGCCGCTCGAAAAAATATCGGAGCGGCATTTTTGCTAATTGATTGAGCGACTATCTGACTTCAACTACCAGGTACTTGGAACTGCTCCAAAACTCTTCCGTGTTTTTGATGGATAAACTTGTCAGCTTCGACTCTTTGTCCTCAATTATCTCATAGGAACCTGACGGGTGAAAGGTGATCAGTTTTGGATCTTTACCCTGAATGAGGATGGCCTTGGTTTCACGAATATCCAGTTCAGTAAACAAATTTTTATTGTTGTAAAACGCGTTTGAAAGAGCATCTTTTTTGCCGATACCAAGTACACCACCGGTTTTCTCAATCAGATTTTTTTCCTTCAAATCTTTACGTGTTCCGAAGGCATAATAGGCCTTGTTTAAGTCTCTGTCAATCTTCGCATTGGTTTCTGTGAGTAAAGTTTTTTCTATCGCTAAAATATCATTGTTTTGCTGTACTTCGTTCACCCGTTGGTTTAGATCCTCCACTTTGTACATTTCATCGACCAATTGTTTTTTCAGCGCAGCAATTTCTCCTTCCTGTTTTTCTATCCTTGCCCTGGTTTGTTCAACAATACGCGATAAAGCATTTTTTTCTTTTCCCAGTTTTTCTGTCTGACTGGTTAAATGTCTGATTTTAGCGTTATTATCTGCTATTAACGCGTTAATTAAACCAATGTTATAAAGAATGATCTTCTTTTTAGAGATATTCTCAGCCCCATTTGTGCTGGCAATTACTCCTTGTTTGTCACTAATTTGATCTAAATTTTGATTGATTTCTTCAAGAGTAGTCACCAGTTCGTTTTCGAGTGAATCGCGCGACGAACTTAGAACAACTACCTGGCGCATCGCCTCGTCCTCTTTTTCTTTTGTAGTACAGGCTGGAAGTAAAATCCAAATGGAAAAACCCAACATGACTGGGTATTTTATAATAGCTTTCATAGGAACAATGTTTTAAGGGTTATATCGTTTACCGGAGAAAATGTTGTGCCAGTAGTTCAAACACGAACTGATCCGGTTGCAAATAAGAATGTCGATTAAATTCCACACTCCTTCGCATAATCGCAAATGTCCCGCGGTTGCCTTAATTGTTTAGCGTTTTTTATATAAATAACTATTTGGTCCAACGGGTGAATTCACCTGCCCTACTCGCCAAAATTCTCCTTTCGCTGCATGATGAGTAAAAAAAGTGACTCAGGAATAAGTATTTCTACACTGTCCCTGAAGTACTTTAGGTACATTAAACACAACCCGGTTGCATGCATTTTTTAGATACTATTTTTAAATACGTAATTAAGTAGTTGCTTAAATTAAATACGTCATTCTAAGAACCGTTGTGATCTACTCATTCAATAATTGATTCAAAAAAGATCGCATCGTTAACCCGCGAGGGTTTGCCATAACTGCAAGTGTAGTAAACAGAAGTAGTATCCTACTCATTAAATTTAACATTCTAACCGAATCACTTTCTACGCATTATCCGCAAAATGAGGCTTAATCAAGAAAAAGAATTGTTATTTTAAAGAAGATTAGTTTAATTTACAAAAAAAGAAATTTTTGTTCTAACGCGTTTTATCTTCTAACTTATTTAAGCACCATGGAAGAAAAAATTAAATTAATTATCACCGACGACAAAGAGGAATATCGGAAAATATTCCGCGGGATGGTTGAGGCCTACAGTTTTATTGACATTATAGGTTTTGCGGAAAACGGCAAAGTATTGCTTAACCTTTTGAAAACTCACCGCCCGGATGTAGTATTGCTTGATTTGAATATGCCGGTAATGGACGGCAATGAAGCATTCAAAAATATCTACCAGAGCTATCCGGACGTTAACGTCATTATCCTGAGTCAGCACTTTGAGCCGGTGTTGGTAGAAAACTACATCGCGCGGGGAGCAAAAGGTTACCTTCCTAAGGATGCCATTATGAATAATGAACCCCTTTTGATTAACGCGATCAGCAAAGTGAAAAAGGGTGGAACCTTTATTTATGAAGACGAGAAAAATAGCGAAAGCTTCACGCGGCGTCAAAAAGAACTACTTCCTCTAATTTTTGATGGTTACACCAATGAAGCCATCGCGAAGGAAATTGGTGTAACAACGCGCACCGTTGAAAAACACAAACAAAAAATATACGAAAAATCCGGGAGTCAGAAGTCCATCGACTTTTATAAATATGCTTTTCTAAGGGGTCTGCAATTTTTAGGAAAAATTATCTACAAAAAAAGTAACCGAATGAATGCGAAAGCGAAGGGATAGTTTATCCCTTCCCCACCTTAAAACTCTTTTTCCCCTCTTTCACTTCGATGTAGGAGGTGGTAATATTCTTGATGCTAAACCCTTCCACTTCATCGCCCTTTTTAATGGTATAAGAATTGCCATCAATGGAGATCAGAGCCATCATCATGCCACTGGTTTTGTTTTGAATGGTTCCTAAATATTTTATTTCCTTTTGTGGCTTGATTTCTGACACAACTAGTTTTTGCGGTTTGGGCGCAACAATATTCTGATTAACCACACCATAATGATTAACATGGCTGCGTCGCATTGGCTCCTGCTTTAAAAAAGGATCCTCGTAGTTTAAGAAGAGTTCACTGGAAATGGTGTCTTTTTGATCGAGTGCCTTATAAGTAGATGTATTTTCCATTACCAGCGGCACATCCTCTCCCTGAAAAGCCAACACGATTTTATAACCAATAAATCCCCATACCAACAGGTTAACCGGTAATAAAAGGTAAAGACTTTTTTTGCCCTTAAACATGTTTACGGATTTAAATGAAATTTAAACCAATTGCTGAAAATAGATTTGTTTCCCACCGAGTCGATAGACCTGACCTTCCAGAAATAATATTGTGAAAGTGTTGCCGAGGGTTGAAGCGAAGGCGTAAACGCGCCCGTGTTGATGAGTGTAACGTTTACCCGAGCAGCCGCCACAATCGCGAAATCCGGAAAGGTGGAATCCGTTGCCACATAAATACTATCGTATTTCACATCCGAAAGGGTTTGGGCATTCCGCGTCCATTTCAGATCCACTGTTCCTGTAACGCTGGATGGCGAAAGTGGTAAAGTGAGTGTGGGTGGATTTGGCGCCTTTAAATCAACCGTAAATGTTTGCGGGGTATTGAATTGCGAAACACTGGAATTATTATATGCTTTTACCTGCCAGGAAAAGTTACCACCGGTGCTGGTGCTTATCGCATAAGTGTAATTGGTTTTTGAAGTGGTCGCATCTTTTAGTAAAGTGGTGCCGTTTAATACCTGCACCTGATAGTTGGTTGCCGAAGGAATCCCTGACCAATTAAAGGCAATTGTTTTATTACCGGTTAGATAACCGCTTAACGGACTGATGGGCACCACCAATTGGTTAGTCAGATCGCTGGTAGTATCAATGGTGAGATTATAAACCAGGTAGGCGCTGCTACCTCCTGCATTTATCGCTTTAATGCGCCATTGGTAATTCCCCGGCGTCAAACTGCGGGTGTATTTATTACCCACAATATTGGTATCAGCCACCAGTGTTTGTATTGCAGTAAAGTTTGGCTTCACAATTTGGATGTTGTACTTTTCAGCACCATCCACCAACTCCCACCAAAAAGTAACGGCGTTAAGCGGTGTTTTTGTATTGTTGGCGGGTGCCAAAATGGTGATGGTTGCGTCCTTTATATTTTTTACAACAAAGTCTTTTGTGCAGGCAACAATACCTGCTAAAGCCAGTAACGCCACTTTTTACTTCTTAAACCGTAGCGAATTTCTCCCGACTCCTTTACTTGATTGGTAAAGAAAAAGGCTCTATAATAGCCGTGTACCAATTTCCCGTCGTATCCACCTTTTGTTTCCAGCAATTGATTCGCGGTGTACCATAAATAAATAGCGTCATTGTCAAGATGAAATTTTTTAGGATTTTTCAGAATTTGAGTCTTAACAATCTGATCCTCCTGATTGACAATTATATTAAATTGTTTCATTTTATCCGGTTCAACATGCTTTTGAGCGGATACCAATTGTACACCTAAAATAAAAAGTAGAAAGGCCTTTTTCATGAATCACTACAGTAAGGATTTTAAATAAAAAATCAGTGGACTTACAAAATGATACTAATTTGACGCAAAAACGCATTATTATAGATAAACTTCTTCAATTTCGTCTTTATTAGTTTGCAAGAAGGAGGAAACAATGGAATTTCGAATTGCTTAACTATTTTCCTAAAATTTTTAGATGAAACAAACGACTAGCGATTTGAAGTCCATTTCCTTTAACGGAATTGTCTCAACCTAATAAACAACGGTTTACACTGTATGCACCACCTGAAAACCGGCCAAAAAAAGAAAACTACGTGTTTTCCGCAATCAAAAAAAACCTTATCTCTATGTTACTATTGAGTAAAACCGCATTATAAATGTGTCAAAAACTGCTTCTACGGTAACAATTGACCTGAACTATTTCATACATTCACGATGTAATCAGATTCTAACGGACCTCAATGAACAGCATGAAAAGGATGGTTCAAATAATTAATAAGATCATATACCACGGTTATTTTATTGCTTTCCTGAAAGTTGGCCGAACATATCAACGTGTTTATGCCACCAACCTTTATGGTCGGTTTAACGTACTTGTTATAAAAGGGGGCACGGTTTCATCGTAAGACATAGATTTTTTTTAAAACACATTAAAACCACGAAAAAAATATCCGCAAATCAGAATAAATAACCCCATGGCCAGATCCTATATAAAACGATGAGCGACTAAGCAAAGCTGTTTTGATTTAATTGAAATGATCATACCCACAAAAACATATATATGCAATCCACTAATGAACCGGAAAACGACATCACACTAAGTAAAAAAGAAAGAGAAATCTTAAAACACATTTGCGATGGAAAAACTAACAAGGAAATAGCCACTATTTTATTCATTTCCCCAAGCACCGTAGATTTTCATCGTAGTAAAATTTACAGTAAAACACATTGTACCAATGTACTGGAAGTCTATAAATATGCCGTCAAAAAAGGCATTGTAGCGATTACCTGAATTTTTCCTCCCGCATAAACCTACCGCGCCAGTCCCATTAAACAAAAAGAGTCCGGGTAAAACCCGGACCCTCTTCTTTGTGGGTATGCAAAAACACTGCCCTTAATCATTTCTAGCATAACTTTCTTTTACAGGTTGCACTTCAAATAAGGAACGCTGAATGTTGCTGCTGTATTCCTTAACGGGAGAAAATGTGTTAATGCCCTTATTAAAGGACACAATAGCAATCGGAAATTCCACAGCATCCTCATCCTGAATATGTGTATAACTTTCTTTGATTAACTCTGTATCAAAATGAAATTTATGACTGTCGGTATTATAATCCGGTAATTTTGTATCAATACTCACAATCAACGGAAAATAACCCTCTTTAATAATACGTATGGTGTACCATGAATTCTTTTTAACTTTTAACAAAAACGATTCGTTATCAACCACGGTGCCACTATCTACAATTGTATTATGGCAAAGTAATTCGATTTTGTAAAGTTTAGAACTATCGCCTTCCGGAATAAGTACTTTTCCATCAATCTCGATACAATACAAAGAATCTGCATTTTGGGTAACCTTCCCTTTTTTGTTACCACCGATAAGTGATATGCTCATTAAAAGGATAACGATGGTGGTGTTAATTAAGTTTTTCATGATTTTTTGTTTTTAAATATGTATTTGATAATCGCTTTATTTCCTGGTGTAAAGTTCCGGCAACATTCTCGTTTTATTTTCCTCATTTTATTTAAAAACGCACAGATGTAAGATTTTCAATGTTTTTGTTTCAAAATACCCCGAAATCGACCCGCTTGTTAAACATTTTCAAAGCCCAATTCCGCAACGGCTGTGAAAACCAAATAAATAATATCTTTATTTATCTCAATTTTCATGAAAATCCGTGCTTAATAGCGGCCCCTTTCATGAAACGCGCCTTGCCCCAACACCTATTGGATATTTACACCTGGGAAATATTTTTTCATTCTCGCTAGTCGCGCTATTAGCTGAACCTGCAAACGCCTCCATCCTTCTTCGGATTGACGATCTGGAACATCTCCGCGTAAAATCCAATTACCTCGATGACATTTTTGAAACCTTACGATTTTTTGACATTCCACGGCACACCGGACCCTTTAACCCAAATGAATTAAAACAAAGCCACAGTCAACTACATCGCATGCCGCTTTATAAAAAGGCCCTGAATACATTGATCGAAAAAAGGCTAATCTACGCCTGCAACTGCTCCCGAACAGAAATCATGACAAACGGATCAAAAATATATCCCGGCACCTGTCGGTACAAAAAAAATTCCGTTAAACACCCCAAATGTCGTCTGGCGGTTAAATACCGAAAACGCTTTACCCGTAGAAATAAAAATGCTCGGAAAAAAAAAGCACTGAAGTTATACCCGACGAAATGAAAGATGTTCTTCTACGTAAAAAAGATGGATATCCCTTCTATTCATTTATTAACGATGTCTTTTTTGAAATAGATCTAATTGTTTTAGGAGAGGATCGTTGACCCTCAAAACTCCTGCAACTTCACTTGGCTCACTTGCCAAAACAAGAACATTTTTTAAATCTTACCTTTTTTCACCACGCACCGCTTATGAATGATTTTGGAAGCAAACTTTAGAAATCGTCCGGAAGTACTTCCATCAAACCTTTAAGACAGACAGGGCTCCATGCAAAAAAGGTTGTATAGTATGATTGGCGAACAACTCTACCTTAAAACACCAATGAAAAGCTGGCAGGACTTTAAACACTACCTCGAACATTATTTTATCATCGATGTTGATTTTATAAAAGTGCGGTAAACAGTCATCGAGTGTAAAATCTGCAGCTATCCTTTTTGATCATTTATACAGATATCTATATAGTTATATAAGTTAAATTACTTATCACTCTGATCTCCATCTGTCAGATAACCTTCTACAACCTTTTAATAACAAGGCACTTAACACAAATTGACTATTGAAAAAACGCGCATTAATTCAGTATAAAAAAAGGCCAAAAAATTAATAGGTGATGTCATTTTAAGAACAAGTGTATGCTTTCAAGTAATAATCGTTGGATGTTACTCTTCAATGATACTTCCTGTGTCTAAAAATTTAGTAACTTTATTAGCACACACACAAATGCACAAACTCATGAGAACATTAATCGTTGATGACCACAAAATAAACTACCTGCTTATAAAAAATCTTTTAGTGGAATATTTTCCTGAAGTCGATGCGATTGATACTGTTGATTCTGTCAAATCTGCGCTTGAAATGATAAAAAACGTCAGTTACGACGTTCTTTTCCTCGATATGCAACTGAAAGATGGTCATGGTTTTGATATTTTAAAAGTACTCCCCGAAACCGTTTATATTATCGTGATTAGTTCCTACGAAAATTATGCGCTCGAAGCATTTAAGCACAGCGTCGTTGATTATCTCGTTAAACCAGTCAACACCAGTGAATTTAAAAAAGCAATGGAAAAAGTCCTTCAACTGCATCAAAAGGAAAAAATTTTGAAAAGCGGCCAGCTAACAACTACGGGTATACCCGACGATGATAGCGGACGGCTGTTTGTGAGCAAAAAAAGTGGTGAGTATTCCGTTGTTGAAAAAAGCGAGATTGTTTTTATAAAAGCGCAGGGAAAATATTCCGAAATACACACCGCAAAAGGCGACTATTTTGTATCCGTGAAAAATTTGAAAGAATTTGATGGGTTGTTTGATGATCAGTTAATCAGAATTCACAACTCTTATTTGGTTAATATTAACTATGTATCCTCGTATGCAAGAAAAACATCTCTGTTAACACTCACGAATGGCATCGAAATACCCGTTTCATCCAGAAAAAAAGAGGAGTTATTTAAAATATTTAAAGTGTTCTAAGGAGGGTTGAAACATATCCTATTTTAAAGGAGAAATTCGGATAATCTAACGGTTCAATAAATTTGGCAGGCAGTTTTTATTAGCCCCCGGGGAGTGAATAAACGCCATGAGGCATAATAAGTATGACATGGACTCAAATACCCTTTAACTGGCAAAAGGTTTAAAATAATTAGTTCTCGATCAGTATTTTAAAGATTTTACTTCCACCCACACCATTATATTTGAAATAATACATCCCAGGTAAAACATCCAGTGGTTCCACCCTTATTTTGGTTTTACCTTCCGGGCTGGTGGCTATTGGATACTTTTTTCCGTAAGCGTCAAACAACGTAAGGCTAGACAGATCCTCCTGATGATTACAATAAACATAAAACATACCACTGGCCGGATTCGGATAAATAAACGCTTCATCAAAGCTATTGGCACATTTGCTAAATATAATTTTTGAATATTCCGCGCTACCATCCAAATCTACCTGTTTGAGGCGGAAATAAAGCACTTCGGCATATTTTACACTATCCTGCGCTGGTTCAAATAAAAACCGGTAGGTGTTCAGGCCATTGGAATTTTTGGCCGAAGGAATTTTATCGCCGGTGGCATTAAAGTTAAGTCCATCCAGGCTATACTCTACTTCAAAGTGACTGTTGTTTTTTTCACTGGCCGTTTGCCAGTTAAGCGTAATTCCTGATTCACAATTGGCTTCAAAGGATTTTAATTCAATAGGAAGTACTGCTGCCAGATCACAATAACGCACGATGTACCCATCTTCTAAAGCCACCCGTGAAACGCTGGAAACCCCTGCGCCCATATTTAAATCCATGGTCGGAGAAAGAAAATAGCCCGTGGCGACAAAACAGAGACCGGAGGTATAAGCGGCTATGCCTGTAGGAGTATCATTGGCGGTACCCCCTATGGCACCTGCCCAAATAAAATTGCCTGTTGGCGTTAATTCCACTATAAAAATATCAGTATTACCCGTGCTTACCAAATTATTTACGGAAGCGCCGGGATCAAAGTCCACAGTACCTCTAAACGTGCCCGTTAAGTATATGTTACCCGAACCATCTACTGAAGCACCATTAGCTGTTTCCGCGGTGTTCGTACCGGTACTTGCGCACCATAAATACCCCCCGGCTGTAGCGGTAAGCGCACAAAGGAATAGATCACTACCTCCGGCATCCGTCAGTGTAGCTGTACCCACCCCCGGATCAAAATCGGTCACCCCCGTGTAATTACCAAACACATAAACGGTATTGCCAGCCACGCCAAGATCCAGGTCTATCGCCGTCTGTGTACTGGTGCCGCTAATGGCCGACGCCCACAGGTAATTTCCGTTGACATCCAACTTACTGATAAAAACATCAGTGTTTGCTGCCACACTCGCGATGGTGGCAGTCCCCACCCCCGGATCAAAATCAACAGTCCCATTAAAGTTACCGGCGGTAAACACGTTGCCGGCTGCATCCAATGCCAAACCAAAGCCCGCATCGCTACTGGTGCCACCAAAACTTTTCGCCCAAACGTAAGTGCCAGCGGAACTTAACTTCCAGACAAAAACATCTGCGGCACCAACGGCGGTTAAATTGTTCACGCCGGCACCCGGATCAAAATCGACCGTGTTCAAAAACTGTCCGGTAAGGTGGGGATTTCCGCTTGCGTCCAGAGCAATGGTATTGATAGACTCCAATCCGCTACCTCCGGCCGAAACCGCCCAAACATAATTTCCAACCGAATTTAATTTACACACAAAAATGTCTGTCGATCCGGCGGAGGTTAATGTGACCGCTCCTGCACCGGGATCAAAATCAGCGCTTGCGGTAAAATAACCGGTAAAATAAACATTGCCCGCGTTATCTACCGCAATACCTAATGGTACTGTTGTGGCACCAGTCCCACCAACTCGTTTGGCCCAGGAAAAATTTCCATTCCCGTCCAGTTTCACAATAAAACAATCTGCAGAGCCAACTGGCGTCATGTTAAAAACACCGGCACCAGGATTAAAATCCACCACGCCAGTGAACGAGCCTACATAATAGGTATTATTGTTGCTGTCGGTTGCTACAGCACGGGATAGATCGTTACCGGCACCTCCAAAAGCGCTTCCCCAGTTAAACCCATTGGGCACCTGGGCGGTTAAAAAATGAAACCGGAGCGAGTTAATTAAAAAAATAATTGCAATTTTTTTCATGTGTGTTGCATCGAGTAGGGATGGAAACGTTTTTGACCAAAAGGGCACTTGTTTAATACGTCGATTATAAACACGTTGTAAACAGGCATTAACTTTTCGTTATCATTTCGGTTAACAAGTTTGGCAGAAGCCTGGTATTGCTGTATCAATAGATAATACATGCCCGAGCGCTGCATGGAGTTCGTAAAAAAATCCGTGGGTGTACTAGGGTTCCAAACGCTGACAGCCTTTCCATCATTCGCGCGGTTCTGAAAGCAACGGCTTATAAGCACTATATTGGCTTTTAGTGAACCAATAAAAAACAAGACGGCTAGAATGACAAACAAGATCGTCCATCTGTTTTCCGTAGACTGAGATAATCTAAAATCTGCCATTTTATAACTGTTCGAAGATTAAACCCAAAACCATTTTCATAGAAATTTTACAAATAGCCCAGTTTTTTAACACTTTTAGCGAAGAGTAAACCGGTTACATCCGCTTCTAATTTCTTATAAACTCAGAGCAATTTTTTTCAAAAATACCAAAATATCAGCCCCTTTATTCGGAAGAGACCTCTGTGAATCCAGTAAATACAAGACATTTAGGGGTGATTGCAAAAATTTTCGGAATACGTGTTATTTATTTTGGAATAGATGTATACATTTGCGGTACAGTTGCAGTTTGTTAATTTTTGTTAAAAAACAAATCAGGGCACGCTTGTACAGGTTATCTAACGACAACCCAAACAGAATTAAAACCGAGTCTTTGCTTAAAAGCAAAACCATTCCGGCGAATTTCTTTTCGTTCATACGACTTAGACTACGGGATGGTATTATGCGCGTATCATAGGTTTTCTGGATTGATAATTATGGCGAAGACCACAAGTGCGGATAACCGATATTTATACAAACTTCTACAAATAACGTTTTAATTTTTACATGATAACTCTTGATAAAGTAAAATAGAGGCATACAAGCACACAAGAAATCAATTCTTCATTTTATGCAATGATCATCACCAAACCAATCGTCAGTTTGCAAGAGGTAGAGATCGTTTACGCATAAATAAAATAGTCTCAAACCAGTTAACTGCTCTATTGAAAAAAAAGGCGTGTAAAATCAGCATCCCCCGGATAAATAGCCTCGGAGTTAAAACACTTATCCTTCAAAATCGACAGCTACTCCATTTAAGCGCGCGGATATTAACTGACAAAAACACGCTCTAAATTATACTTTAGTTTTGTTAAAGTAGATGGTTTTCTAAGGTTAACAAGAGTTTTCCAAATTCACACGGAATGAAACAAATGACCAAAAGAGATCAAATTTTGAATCTCCAAAAAAAGAGAATTGATGGTATAAAAAGAGATTCATGTAGAACTCATAATTAAACTGGTAAGAACAGAAGCTCAATTATCCGGTGTTAAAAATAAAGGGAACCAATTAAGCAACACTCAAAATATGATAAACTCCCGATACTTAAAAATAACAGACTACAAACCATGTAAACAAACAACCCAAATAAAATCACGATGAAAAAAAAGTACAAAAAAAATGCCGGAATGAAAACCGGAAATCTCCTAAAAATCACCACCCTCTTCTTTGGGTTGAGTGCTTTTAACGCAAACGCGCAATATTGTTCGTCGAATGCCAACAATAGTGCAGATGAGGAAATTTATGAAGTGATGGTTAACGGCGCGGTAACCAACCCTCTCTATTCGCTGGCAAATGGATGCTCTACACCAGCCCCCGGCGTCGGCAGTCTATTGAACCGCTATTCCAATTTTATGAGTCTTGGATCGTCCTTTACAGTGACCCAGGGAGTTGTTTCCACATTTTCAATCAACCAAAGTGAATGTGACGGATCACCTTTCTTTAGTAACGGAGCAGCTATTTGGATCGACTACAATCAGGATAGTGATTTTCTAGATGCGGGGGAGCAGGTTTTTGTTGAGAACACAACTACCATCGGACCAAGAAGCATCAATGGAACCTTCATTGCTCCGTTTAGCGTACCCACCGGCACAACGGTTATGCGTGTTATTGTGCGGGAAGGTGCTTCGGGGGCTAACATAAATCCCTGTGGAACTTACGGGTGGGGCGAAACAGAGGATTATATAGTTACAGTAGCCGCTGGAGTTCAATGTGTAACTACACCGGGAGCCAACACCATTGTGCCAACCACTACGCTGGTTTGCCCGGTGTTTGGCACGTCCAACTTTACTCTGGCTAACACCTATACCGTTGGTGGCATCGGTTACCAATGGATGCAATCTAACAGTTCGGCTTTTGGCCCATGGGTGAACGCCACCGGCACCTCCAGCCAAAGTGCGTATACAACCCCAACCCTTGCCGCTACCACCTGGTATCAGTTAGTGGCCAACTGCGTATGGGGTGGATCTAGCAACACGCTGACTTCCGTTCAAATAAATGTAGCTAGTTCAACCACCAATACAGTTCCTTATTTTGAGGGCTTTGAAGGCATCAGTCAAAATAAAGATTTACCAAATTGTTCGTGGACGCGTTCAGATAATTATCAATGCGGAAGCCGTACCAGTTCGGTAAACGCCTGGAGAGCAGCACGAACAGGCAATAAATTTGCGGAGTTCGACGCCTCTAATAATGTTTTTGGACAAATCCGCTATTTTTATTCAAACGGCATTCTATTAAACGCCGGGATCACCTACTCGGCTTCGGTGTGGTACAACACACAGGGTAATAGCACCTGGAATCCGGCTTTATTATATGGCCCTAACCAATCGCCTACTGGTTTGGTTCAGCTCGCAGCAATCAACAACCCAAACAACACTAACTATAACTCTCTGTCGGGAACTTTTTCCGTATCCACTACCGGTTTATATTATCTGGCTATTAAAGGTCAGGAAAACTTTTGGGGCTCGCAGTTGGTTTGGGACGATCTGTCAATTATAGCACCTTGTCAGTTTGCTAACAACGCCGCCGCAATCGCACTTAGCGGGACTACTACGATCTGCGCAGGTCAGTCGGCTAATATTACTGCGTCCGGTGCATCCAGCTACACCTGGAGCAATGGAGCTAACAACAATGTAATTAACGTTTCGCCGCTATCAAATACCATTTACACGGTTACCGGAATTAACCCTCTATCAGGTTGTTTAGGCACAGCAACACGAGAGATTGTTGTAAATCAATTACCACCTGTATCCATCCTTGCTCTTAAAACACGTGTGTGTGAAGGTGAATCTGTGTTGCTGCAAGCGTTTTCGGCCAACAGCTATACCTGGAGTGCCGGACCGTCATTTAATGCCGCTATTACTGTTACACCCACTATGGCAAACAATACGTACACGGTTATCGGCGCAAACATTTTTGGCTGTAAAGCGTCTGCCGTACAACAGATCCAAGTGAATCCATTGCCGGTTGTCTCGGTTTCAGGCTCTACCCTGATCTACAGAGGTTTCACAACCAACTTAACCGCCAACGGTGCAGGCAATAATGGCACTTATGAGTGGAAAGCCGGCAATTTATATTTACAATCGCCGGTTGCTATCATCGCTCCTGAAGTAACAACCAGTTATTCAGTTGTTGGCACCGACGATTCGGGCTGCAAAGGCACCACCATTGTTATTGTCGCGGTGGATCCTTGTCTTGGTCTTCAGAGTTTGAATGGCTCCGATTCGAACAATTTATTAGTTTATCCGAATCCAAATAACGGGCAATTTACTATTGAAGCACCGGCGGGAAAGATCGTCCTTTATAACACGCTCGGAGAAACAATAAGAACCGCTACTTCCGACGGATCAAGCGAAATTTTGATTCAAGATGTTGCGAAAGGAATATACTTCATTACCCGGGAAAACGGAGGTCAAAAAATAAGTAAAAAAATTATTGTAGAATAAGAACTAACAAATTAACGAATGATTAGATAAAAGCCCGGTAAAAGATAAGAACACATTCTTTTCACCGGGCTTTTTCAAATTGAACTTTTAACGTAATCACAAAAAAAATAACAAATTCTTTTAGCCATGACTGAAAATTAATATCAACACGATCCATCAGAGTGATCCCGCAAAAAACTCTCGGACAAAAACACGAAGAGAAACAATCTGCTCAATTGTACGAAACAAGCCATCGCGCCACCAAATAGAAATCCAAATCTAAAATATCATGAAAAAAAATTATAAAAAAAATGCCCAGTGGAACACCGGAGAAATCCTAAAAAAAACATTGATTTTACTAGGTTTAGCCGCTTTCAACGCCAATGCGCAATACTGTTCCTCCGGAGCATCGACTACTTTTGATGAGGAAATTTATGATGTAATGGTGAATGGTGCAGTCACCAACCCGCTCTACTCGTTTTCAAATGGTTGCATCACTCCTGCACCGGGGCCTGGAAGTCAGTTGAGCGGGTATTCAAATTTTATTACATTAGGTTCATCTTTTACCGCAACACAAGGGGCCGTTTCTACCTTCTCAGTGAGGCAGGATGACTGTGACGGCCCTTTTTATTTTAATAATGGTTGTGCCGCCTGGATTGACTACAACCAGGATGGTGATTTTTTAGATGTCGGAGAGCAGATTTATGTTGAAAATGTAACATCCACTGGCCCCAGAAACATCAATTCCACTTTCATAGTTCCGTTCAGTGCATCAACCGGCACCACGGTTTTGCGTGTATTGGTAGCTGAAGGCTTTTCCGGGAACAATTTAACGCCGTGCCTTTTCTACGGTTTTGGCGAAACAGAAGATTATGTAATTACAATTGTTGCAGGTGTTCAATGTGTAAGTACACCTGGGACCAATACCATTGTGCCAACTACCACATTAGTTTGCCCGGTATTTGGCACGTCCAACTTTACTTTGGCCAACACCTATACCTTGGGAGGAATCAATTACCAGTGGATGCAATCAACAAGTTCAGCTTTTGGCCCTTGGGTAAACGCGGTAGGCACTTCAACTCAAAGTTCCTATAGCACCCCTACCCTCGCGGTTACTACCTGGTACCAATTAGTAGCTAATTGTATGTGGGGCGGAACCAATAACACCGTTACTGCTATTCAACTAAACGTCGCAAACACAACCACCAACACCGCACCCTATTTTGAAGGGTTTGAGGGGATCACACAAAATGGTCAATTACCAAACTGCTCGTGGACCAGAACCGATGACTTTCAATGCTCATCGCGCACCAATCCAGTCAACTCATGGAGAACCGCCTATGGAGGTTCTAAATTCGGCGAATTCGACGCCTCCGACTTTAACTGGGCTCAAACACAATTCTACTATTCAAACGGCATCTTATTGAATGCCGGTGTCACTTATTCAGCGTCAGTGTGGTACAACACGCCTGGATATAATACCTGGGACATCAGTTTATTGTATGGCCCTAACCAAACACCTTTTGGGTTGGTGCAACTCGCTTCAGCACAAAACCCAAACAATTCATCCTACCAGGCACTAAGCAATACCTTTTCAGTAAGTACAACGGGACTATATTATCTGGCTGTTAGGGGTGATGAAAACTTCTGGGGTGAACAATTGGTATGGGACAATCTGGCTCTGACCATCCCTTGCCAGTTTGCAAACAACGCTGCTTCGATAGCACTCTCAGGCACTACCACTATTTGCGCCGGACAGCCGGTTAACATTGCAGCTTCAGGGGCTTCCAGCTACACATGGAGTACAGGTGCTACTACGAATTTCATTAATGTTTCTCCTCTGTCAACCACCGTTTATACAGTTTCTGCGATTAACCCTATATCGGGTTGTATTGGAACCACGACAAGAGAAATTGTTGTTAACCCGCGTCCACCAGTATCAATTTATGCCGTTAAAACAAGGGTGTGTGAAGGTGAATCGATAACGCTACAGGCGTTTTCGGCTGACAGTTATACCTGGAGCGCCGGGCCTTCCTTTAATGCTGCTGTCACGGTTACACCAACCATGACAAACAACAACTATACGGTTATCGGAATGAATAGTTTTGGTTGCACTGCATCAGCAACACAACAAATTCAGATAAATCCATTACCGGTTATTTCAGTTTCAGGTAACACACTGATCTGTGAAGGTAACACTGCGACTTTAACAGCCAGTGGTGCAGGTAATAACGGCATATACGAATGGGAATCAAACGTCTTATACATAAAATCCCCTTCGGTAATTGTTGCTCCCCAGGTGACCACCACTTATACCGTTGTAGGAACTACGAATGACCACTGCGAGGGTTCAACCATACTTATAGTAGGAGTGGACCCATGTACTGGTATTGAAAACATCGATAACTTCAACGTTAACCAATTACTGGTATATCCCAACCCAAATAACGGTCAATTTACTATTCAGGCGTCAGCGGGAAACATACTACTTTTTAACGCTCTTGGAGAAAAAATAAAAACATTTACTTCAAATGGATCAACCGAAATTTTGATTCAGCAGCTTGTGAAAGGCATTTACTTCATTACCCATGATAACGGTGGCTTAAAATTGAGTAAAAAAATTATTGTCGAATAAAACAAACACGCCCAATTAAATAATTTAATTAAACTCAAAAAAAAAACAATGAAAAAACAAATTTTTATTCTGGGATTTATCACGTTTTTGTTTTTCGCTCAGGCTCAAAACACTGACTCGAGTATCACTAACAATGTGACACGAACATGTGGCACAAAACTACCCTCTGCCGAGTGGTTAGAATGGTTTAACGAGAAAGTGGAAGAACATAAGCGGCAAACCTTGGCAGGAAAAGTTCAACAAACAAACTATGTGATACCGGTTATTGTGCACGTTATACATGGAGGTCAGGCCGTAGGCACTTATCCGAATATCTCACAGGCCCAAATCAATTCCCAAATTACTGTTCTAAATCAAGACTTTGCAGGAACAGGTTTAAATTCTGGCAATTTGGCGTCAACGGGTTTTTCAGTTGTAGGGGCCGCAAATTGTAACATTACCTTTTGCCTGGCGCAGAAAGATCCAGATGGCAATATTTTACAGGAACCAGGTATTGAGCGCATCAATTATATGTCGCAGGGGTGGAATAATCCAGGAACTTATAATGATACTTATCTTTTTATGTCCTATATGGATGGAACCATTAAAGCGTCAACCATTTGGGATCCATCGAGGTATTTAAATATTTGGGTGGCAGACTGTACTCAAAATGTGGGTTTACTCGGGTATGCAACCTTTCCAGCGGGATCAACGTTGCCGGGTCTCACTGTATCGCTTGGTACAGCATCAGACGATGGTCTTTTCTGTTGGGCCAAATCGTTCGGGAACATTGGAACTTTACAGCCAGGCTTTAACCTTGGCAGAACAGCTACACATGAACTTGGTCATTACCTTGGACTGATGCACATTTCAGGCGATGCCCCCTGCGGAAATGATTATTGTAATGATACACCTCCACAACAAGAACAAACCATGGGATGTCCGACTTATCCCTATGTTTCTTGTTCAAATGGACCTAATGGCAATATGTTTATGAATTTTATGGATTATTCAGACCATGCGTGCATGTATATGTTTACTCCTGATCAAAATGCCCGCATCCAAACCACCATGGCAAACAGCCCGTTTCGTACTCAATTAACCGCCAGTTCCGCTACATTATGCGATATTCCAACAACTGCCCCGGTTGCCGATTTCAGTGTGCAAGCTACCACCTGTATCGATTCGGCCACAACCATGAAGAGCCAGATAAATGGAAACCCCTTCCCTACCTACTCCTGGGTGGTAAGCCCATCAGCCGGAGTCACTTTTAGTCCAAGCAGTACTGTACCCTCGCCAAAAATAAGTTTCTCAACTCCGGGAAACTATACGGTGATAATGACTTGCAGCAACAGCGTGGGCACCAGCTCCACTTCCAAACTAGTGGTAGTAAATGTCTGCGATGTTGGCATCCATTCGGCATCCGCATTTAAAAACAGTATCGCACTGTTCCCCAACCCCTCACCGGGACTGTTTCATATCACAACCAACCAAGAAGCTAATCAAAACATAGAGATCACCGTTTACAATGCCATTGGAGATCGTTTGCTCTCGAGCCGCCAGACCATTAATAAAAGTGAAAACCTGAGTATAGATTTAAGCAAGTATCCTTCCGGACTATACATAGTTAGTCTATATAATGGAAAAGAAACTGCCTTTGAGCGCGTAATTTTAAGCAAATAAAAACTGCTCAAATCTGTTCTCATTCATTTTACACAACAAAAAAAAACAACCATGAAAAAACAAATTTTTATCCTGGGATTTATGACGTTTTTGTTTTTCGCTCAGGCTCAAAACACTGACTCGATTATCACTAACAATGTGAGACGAACATGTGGCACAAAGAAACCCTCTGCTGAATGGTTAGATTGGTTTAACAAAAAAGTGGATGAATATAAACTGAATAGCAGTGCGGGAAAAATTCAACAAACAAACTATGTGGTGCCGGTTATTGTGCACATTATTCATGGAGGTCAGGCTGTAGGAACTTACCCGAATATCTCCCAAGCGCAAGTAAACTCACAGATTACAGTACTAAATCAGGATTTTGCCGGTATAGGGCTAAATTCTGGTAATTTAGCTTCTACGGGTTTTTCGCTAGTTGGAGCGGCAAATTGTAACATTACCTTTTGCCTGGCGCAGAAAGACCCTGATGGCAATGTTTTGCCTGAACCCGGAATCGAACGCATCAGTTACATGTCGCAAGGTTGGAATAACCCAGGATCATTTAATGACACGTATTCGTTTACGTCGTACATGGACGGAACTATTAAAGCCTCAAGTATATGGGATCCAGCAAGGTATTTGAATATTTGGGTAGCTGATTGTCAAAATGGGTTACTCGGGTATGCCACTTTCCCGTCCGGCTCTACATTGCCAGGACTCAACTTCCAAACCGGAACGTCGTCTGACGATGGTCTTTTCGTTTGGGCCATGTCGTTTGGGAACATTGGAACCCTGCAGCCAGGTTTTGACCTTGGCAGAACAGCTACACATGAACTAGGTCATTACTTTGGATTGATCCATATTTCAGGTGACGCGCAATGCGGAAATGATTATTGCAATGACACCCCTCCACAACAAGCTCAAAGTCAGGGGTGCCCAACTTATCCTTCCGTTTCTTGTTCAAACGGACCAAACGGAGACATGTTTATGAATTTTATGGATTACTCAGACGACGCTTGTATGTATATATTTACACCGGATCAAAATACCCGCATTCAAACCACCATGGTAAACAGTCCGTTCCGTAATCAATTAACTGCCAGTTCCGCTACACTGTGCGACATTCCCACCACCGCCCCCGTTGCAAATTTCAGCGTGCAAGCTACCACCTGTATCGATTCGGCCACAACCCTGAAGAGTCAGTTAAATGGAAACCCCTTCCCTACTTATTCATGGGCTGTAATTCCATCCGCAGGAGTCACTTTTAGTCCTAGTAACACAGTGCCATCACCAAAAATAATTTTCTCAACTCCGGGAAACTATACGGTGATAATGACTTGCAGCAATTCTGTTGGCTCCAGCACAACTACGAAATTAGTTGGTGTAGATGTCTGTGATGTCGGAATCCATTCGGTATCCGCATTTAAAAACAGTGTCGCACTTTTCCCCAACCCCTCAACTGGCCTGTTCCATATCACAACCAACCAAGGAGCCAGTCAAAACATCGAGATCACCGTATACAATGCCATTGGAGATCGTCTGCTCTCTAGCCGTCAAACCATTAATAAAAGTGAAAACCTGAGTATAGATTTGAGTAGGTATCCTTCCGGATTATACATCGTTAGTTTATATAATGGGAAAGAAACTGCTTTTGAGCGTATAATTTTGACTAAATAGAAAAGTACCTACCACTTTTTTGCACGCAAAATAGAAAGCTCCCTTAAAAAGGAGCTTTTATTTTTTATGAGACAAAGCGCTCATGTTAGAACCGGAACAAGTAAGATTGATAAATAGCATACAGGGTTGAATATCAAATCTCCCTTCTATGTTAGTAAATCCCCGCGTGTTTCAGGTTAGATCCCATTTGGAATTCCCGTTACAAGGATTCGATAGAACAAACTGTTGATGACAAAATCGGTCAGTTAAAGGTCACTGCGTTCATTTACTCGAAATAGAAATGAATATTTGCCCTACCCGTTAGAAAGAAATGCCATTACTTTTGGGAAGTATTGTTTTTACTAAAACGAAATGAGCCTGAATGAAAGTGTTAACATCTTTCCAAATCCGTTCAAAAATACAATTACTCTTCAACTTAATTCATTAGGGGATTTCGGTCTGCTCGAATTATAAGTATACACGCTACAGGGCAAGGAGGTCTTAAAAACTGAAGTTACTAAAACAATGACAGCGATCGACACTGGTTCACTCCTTTCAGGGATGTATTTTTACAAAGTCAGCAACGGACATCAAACACTGAAATCCTGAAAACTATTTTCCGATAACTAACCGGCTCATACGTAACTCTCATTAAAAAAAACTTCCTGCTATTTTTCAGGTACAAGTATAATTCTTGCAAGCTAGCCGAGAGGATTTTCAGAATTTGGCTAGTTTATAGATCGATCGCAAAAGTTATTGGGAAAAGAAAATAATCTGAATTCCGGATAGTGCTGTCTATTGACCCGTTCTAAATAAATAGTATACAAGGCCATTTGGCATTATTTTGAAGTTACATTTAAAAGATTCAAGTAGTTCAACCCTAAAATTAAGGGCTTTAAAGCTGAATACAGAGGAGTTATGGGCGCAAATTTCTTCCTCTTCAAATTAACCACCAAAAAATTGCAAAAAAAATATACGTCTCCACAACTTTCGAGCCTAATCCGCCTGATCCTTCCATACCGAAATCGCAAAAACGGACTGCGGTAAAAGACAAAACCCCTGAAAGCCTTGTCTTTCAGGGGTTCTATTTTGAGCGGACTGGACGGGACTCGAACCCGCGACCTCCGCCGTGACAGGGCGGCATTCTAACCAGCTGAACTACCAATCCGTTTCCTGATTTTAAAACAATTATCCGTAAAGATTTGCTGCCTTAGAATCGGGATGCAAATTTAAGTGTTTTATTTTATCCGACAAATTTATTTTTATGAATACATAAATTTTTATTCTTCTTCCTCTAGACCCAATATTTGTTGTGCATGATTCTGGGTATCCACCGAGTCAATAACATGTTGAATGTATCCATTGGCGTCGATAATAAATGTTGTACGTACGATACCATCCGTGATACGGCCCATAAACATTTTTTTCGCGTACACATCATAAGCATAACAAATTTTGAGTTCGGTATCGGCCAATAAAGGAAAAGGTAATTCATATTTACGCGCAAATTTCGCATGCGAACGTTCATCATCCGCGCTAACACCTACCACCGCGTAATTGCGATCACTCAAAAAATCGAGTTCATCTCTCAAACTACATGCAGTTGCGGTACAACCTGGTGTATCATCTTTTGGATAAAAATAAAGAATGACCGTTTTCCCCCTCAACGAACCGAGGGTAACCGTATTCCCATTTTGATCACTGGCGGAAAAATCAGGAGCCTTATCCCCTACTTTTAAGCTTGTTTTATGTTTTACAAAGGGTCGCCGTTCCTCCTCTTCCTCATCGGAACCTTCGGTTTTCTCATCACTACTGCCGGTATGCTCAGAACCGCTGGTTCCAGTATTTTCAGAAGGAGTAATGTCCATGGGGGGGGTGTCGTGGGCAGGGGCAATTTTATCCATCATAGTGCTGGCAGTGTCCTTTACAAAATCACCCACCGATTCACGGATGGTATTAAACGTACTTTCCACTTTTTTCATAAAAGTTTTGGGAGCGTGCTTCTTAGACACCACTTTTTTAACAGCTGCCTTTTTCGGTGCAACTTTCTTTACGACTTTTTTCGCCACTTTTTTTACCGGCGCTGATTTTTTTGCGGCTTTTTTTGGCGCAGCCTTTTTAACGAGTTTCTTAGCAACTTTTTTTGCGCTCTTAGCCACCTTCTTTGTTGCCTTTTTTATTACTTTTTTTGCGGCTTTTTTCGGGGCCGATTTTTTGGCAGCTTTCTTACTGGCTTTTTTAGCCACTTTTTTTACCGCTTTTTTAGTGGGTTTTGCTGATTTCTTTTTTGCGGCTTTTTTCGCCGATTTTTTTGATTGCACTTTCTTTGCCATATTCTTTTGAGTTTAATTGTAATGGAACTTTAATCGTTTTATGTTGTATTAATGTTTGTTTTTCATAATACTTACAATATAATCGTATGCCACACATGCCGCACTTCGGGCTTCTAGCAAGGCACACATATCTTCCGTGCAAAATCAACCAATGATGCGCTCTGGGAACCTGCTGTTCAGGAATAAATTTAATCAATTGTTTTTCAGATTGCAAAGGATTTTTTGCATTTGTTGTAAGTCCAATCCGGTTACTCACCCTAAACACATGGGTATCTACCGCCATCGTCGGCTTATCAAAGATCACCGAAGCTATTACATTGGCCGTTTTACGACCGACTCCAGGTAACTTTACCAACTGATCGACTTCGCCCGGCACTTCACCATTAAATTCACTTAGCAGCATTTTGGCCATTCCTACAAGGTGTTTGGCTTTATTATTGGGGTAACTGATACTTCGAATGTACCCAAAAACGGTTTCGGGTGTCGCCAAAGCCATTGCCCCTGGGGTCGGATAATCTTTAAACAGTCTCGGTGTGGTTATATTTACACGTTTATCGGTACACTGCGCACTCAAAATTACCGCCACCAATAATTGAAAAGGATTTTCGTACAGCAGTTCTGTTTCAGCCAGTCCAACATGTTCATCAAAATAGTGAAGGACTTTATCATAACGTTCCTGTTTGGTCATTTTCGCCTATTTAATTGTGGTAATACCCTGCTAAATTCGGCATTTTTTAAACGTGGAATACGGAAATTTTTGAAACGCTTCATTCTTTCATTTCTTTTAACATGGTCGGATCTTTTAATTTGTGTAAGATGTTTGGACGAATGATTATTTTTACCAAAATGAAATTACCCACACCTATTCTGCTGTCTTTTGCCATAGCTGCCCTTTTTTATGCATGTGGCGAATCCGCTGTTAAACTTGAACAAAAAAAGGAGCGGACAAATGCCGAAAATGATAAAATTATTCGTGAGCAATTTGTAAAAGCCAATCAACAACAAACCCAAAAAGAGAATGACGAAATGGACTATTACGCCAGGTCTCATAAAATGCCCTTTACAAAAACCGGCTCTGGTGTGCGCTACTGGGTATACAAACCATCCGCCCAAGGTGATAGCGTTAAGTTGGGAATGATTATTACGATGAACTATCAGGTGAAACTATTAGATGGCACCCCCTGCTACTCCTCACTCGAAAAAGGCCCCCGTACGTTTGAAGTTGGTAAAGAGGATATTGAGAGTGGGATTCATAAAGGGGTGCAATACCTGAAACGGGGAGATAAGGCTTTGATTCTTATTCCTTCAGTACTCGCACACGGCCTGCTCGGCGATTTTGATAAAATTCCCCCTCAAATGCCTATCGTATATGATGTGGAAATTTATTAATCTACTGATTTTACCTTGCGCATTATGCGTACTGATTATCACCGGATGTAAGAAAACGACATCCTCGAATTATTCTTACCACTCATCTGGTTTTTATTACAAACTTCTTTCTTTTAATGCCGATTCCACTGATTACCGCCCGGGCCATGTAGCCCTGGTGAATGCCGTATTTAAAACCCAGTCGGATTCGGTTTTTTGGGACAGTTTTAATGATTTGAACAACCGGCTTTTTATCAAAATAGACTCCACAAGCACCGACGCGTTTAAACATTTTGTTTCTACCTGTGCCACCTCCGACAGTGCGGGTCTATTGATAAAAACAGATCGCTTCTTCCAGGATCAGTTTAGAACCGACAGCATCCCTTTTTTCAGTAAAAAAGATTCGGTAGTAAAAGTCAATTTTAAAATCAAAGAAATTATAAGTCCTGAAGATTTTGAAAAACTGGAGTCTGATCTGCGGAAAGAAGAACAACGCCGAATAATGGCTTTTTTTCAAACTGATAAAGCCCTTGAATTAGCGCACGACCCCGCAGGATTTTATTGGATTGAAAGGCCGGAACCCGCGAGCGGAAAAGGAATAGAAATAGGAGATCTTATCACCATTGCTTATGAAGGCACTTTTCTAAATGGCCGTTTCCTGGAAAAATCGGAAGGGAATTTTGAATTTATATTTGGAACCCCCGACCAATTGCTGAAAGGACTAAATTATGTTATTGGAAAGCTAAAAGTAACCCAAACTGCCAAAATATTGTTATCTTCACGGCTTGCTTTTGGAGACAGTGGCAGCAGCAACGGAATAGTTCCACCCTGCACCCCGCTTATCTATAAAATTAAAATTATTGACGTAAAAAAAATAAAATGAAAAAAATCCATGCAATAACGGCAGCCGTTGCCGTTTTAATTTTCTCAGCCTGTAACCAATCAGATTTTGAAGGTTTTACCAAAGCCGAAAATGGTCTTCACTATAAGTTCTTCAATCAAAATGAAGATGGTCCAAAAGCCCAGGAGGGTGAAGGTATCAGTATCCGTTATACATTAAAAACCAAATCAAAAGATTCTACTTTTTTTGACTCTAAAATGTCAAGTCCCGATGGAGTAAACAAGTTGATGTTGATGAAATCTACCGTTTACGGCGGTATTGAAGACGCTTTAAAAATGATGGCAAAAGGGGATAGTGCTGAATTTATTTTAAATGCTGATTCCTTCTTTTTAAAAACAAATGGCATGAAAGAATTGCCACCATTTGTAAAACAAGGGGAACACCTGGTATTTACGGTAAAAATGATGGAGATCCGTACCAAAAAAGAGCTGGAAGAAAACCAAAAAATGCAGATGGCTGAGCAGGAAGCCCAAATGAAAGTATTAAAAGAAAAAGAGGCAGCAGATTTGGAAAAATATATCGCAGATAACAAGATAACGGTTAAACCAACGGCATCTGGTCTTTACTTTATTGAAACTAAAAAAGGTACAGGGGCAAGCCCAAAACCAACCGATATTATTAAGTTTAACTATGCAGGAAAATTCCTTGATGGAAGAGAGTTTGACAGTTCGAAAGGCACGCCCATTGAATATCCTTTAAACCAACTTGTACCAGGCTGGATCGAGGCCATTCAAATGATGAAAAGAGGTGGCAAAGCTAACCTGGTGCTACCGTCTTCTATTGGTTATGGCCCACAGGGATATCAGGGAATTCCACCATATACACCTTTAACCTTTGAAATAGAATTGGTAGACTTTAAACCAGCGCCTGAGCAACCAGCCGCACAGGTAATGCCTGAACCAGGAAAATAACATGGATGTGTTGCCGCACGCGAAAACACATCCTTAAAAACTAAAAGAGCACGCGTTTATTAATAACAGCAGGTTACCTGCTTTGATCAGTCAGAACAGGTAAACCTGAAAAATAAGTATCAACCAGATGGATAAAGAATTTTTGGCCGAACAACAGGATGGCATTTACGCCAAATTTGAAACAAATAAAGGGGACATATACACTATTCTCGAGTACAAAAAAACGCCCATGACCGTGGCCAATTTTGTTGGACTCGCAGAGGGTCAAATCAAAAATAAACCAAAAGCAGAGGGGAAACCTTATTATGATGGATTAACGTTTCATAGAGTTATTCCTAATTTTATGATCCAGGGGGGCTGCCCGCAAGGTACAGGCACCGGTGACCCTGGATACAAGTTTCCGGATGAATTTGACGCCAGTTTAAAACATAGTGGGCCGGGTATTCTAAGTATGGCAAATGCCGGACCAGGTACCAACGGTTCCCAGTTTTTTATTACCCACGTTGAAACACCTTGGTTAGATGGAAAACACACGGTGTTTGGCCGCGTGGTTAAAGGGCAGGATGTGGTAAATAAAATCGTTGGCAACGACACCTTGAATAAACTTGTTATCCTAAGAAAAGGAAAAGACGCCGAAGGGTTTAACGCAGCCGAAGTATTTGAATTTGAAAAAGGAAATGTAGGAGCCAAGACCGCCGCAAAAGCAAAAGAAGAAGAAGCTGCAAGGGCTTTAGCTAATGCTGCAGCACTGAAACGATTTGAAAATGCTAAAACAACGGAATCCGGACTAAAGTACATTATTGAAAAAGAAGGTAGTGGCGATTCACCGAAAGGTACTGATAAAGTGAGCGTATTTTATAGAGGTACATTTACAGACGGAAAAGAATTTGATGGCAATTTTGGCAAACAGCCCATTTCATTCGGTCTTAATCAGGTTATTCCCGGATGGACGGAAGGTCTTCAATTTATGAAACCAAATGGTAAGGCTGTTTTTTACATTCCATATACATTGGCATATGGGGCAAACGGCTATCCTGGTGTTATTCCTCCAAAAAGTGATTTAATATTTGAAGTAGAGTTATTAAAAGTAAATTAAGTTTTAGCACTTTGCTGCAAGAGTGTGAAATAAAGCTAAACTCTTCTGCCTCAGAAAAACTGAAATACAAAAAATTAAGTATATTAGAATAAAAAATAAAATCCTACGAAATGAAAAAACTATTTTTATTTATATCTGCACTGTCCTTACTGGGTTTTGGCGCAGTAGCCCAAAAAAAAGAAAAGATAAGCAAAGTGGACAAAGAATTTTTAGCCGCACAAGCCGACGGAATTTATGCCAAATTTGAAACAAACAAAGGCAGTGTTTATACCGTACTTGAACATGTAAAAACACCTATGACTGTGGCTAATTTTATTGGTTTGGCAGAAGGCAAAATAAAAAACACGGCAAAAGCTGACGGTGTACCCTATTACAATGGACTTAAATTTCATCGGGTGATCAGCAAACTTAATGGAGACGGCCAGGATTTCATGGTTCAGGGGGGCTGCCCTTTAGGAACTGGCACTGGTGATCCGGGTTATAAGTTCCCCGACGAAATAGATCCTTCATTAAGGCACGTGGGCCCTGGTATTTTAAGTATGGCCAACGCCGGACCGGGAACAAATGGTTCACAATTTTTTATCACCCTGGTCGAAACTCCCTGGTTAGATGGAAAACACACCGTTTTTGGCCATGTGGTTCAAGGACAAGATGTAGTCAATAAAATACTGGGTAACGATACCATTAAAAAACTGGTGATTCTACGGAAAGGTAAAGATGCCGAAGCGTTTGACGCTCCAAAAGTATTTGAGTTTGAAAAGAATAACTTGGGCGCCAAGGCTGCTGCTAAAGCGAAAGAAGAGGAAGAGGCTACTAACAAAATTCTGAATGAAAAATATGCCAATGCTCAAACAACCGCCTCGGGTTTAAAAGTAATAATTGAAAAGGCTGGTGAAGGTCCTGCTATTAAAACAGGTGATAATGTTACTTTACATTGCACGGGTTACCTGTTAAATGGCACTAAGTTCTGGTCATCTTTAGACGGTCAGGGCCAACCGCTGGTTGTATCGCTTGGCATTTCACCCAAACTAATTGCCGGTATGGAAGAAGGCATTGCGATGCTTAAACAAGGTGGTAAAGCTAAACTAATCATCCCACCCAATATTGGTTACGGCGACGCGGGATCACCTCCTACTATCCCTCCTAAATCCTGGCTAATCTTTGACGTAGACATTGTGAGTGCTACTACTAAGTAAAATAACTACTAGCTTATAAAATTAAAAATCCCCATTCAAATAGAATGGGGATTTTTGTTGTCAGACATAAGCTTATTCACAGTATCTTGTTTTCACATCCCTTAATAAAGTCAGATATAAGGTAAGCAATGAGTTTTCCTGTTTTATTATCCGCTTTAATATGAGACAATACGGGAGCCCCTTCAGCAATGTGCAGATAAAGTGACTGAAGTTTTTTTGCGCACTGATACACATATTGCCTGGCCTGTAAGGGTGAAATACCGCTGCTGGTTTTTGCGCTTGTTGGCACATTTGTTATCGCGTCCAAATCCAACTCGATGCCACAACAGTCATTCTTTACAAATCCAATACATTGGTTAAGCGCCATATTAAAATCCAACTCTTCGCGCACAAATATAGACTCGTAAGAATTATAATACAGATAGGATGGGTGTTCTTTAAACGCGCTTAGCGTTGCCTGACTATTATATTGTTCATGCATAGCAAACACGGAATATTTGTCGAGATACCCCTGACTGTAAGCATAACTAAAACCATTTCCACTGTGCCGCCCCTCAAGTGGTCTAAAATCAAGATGGGGATCACAATTAATCACTTGCACTTTTTTGTTAAGGGCAAGCGAGGAACCTTTGATATTACCAAACGCATTATTGTGTCCACCGCCAATTACTATGGGAATTTTATGAAGCGAAACGATGTATTGAATAACTTCCGCTACCCGGTTATCGACTGTTTCCACCAATTTACGAAGCACAAGAATATGAGCGGGATTTTTCTGATCAAGTTCACCCGCCTGTTCCATCAGGTCATCCGTATTTATTTCACCCAGAATAAAAACAGAGCTCCCTTCAAGAAAATCGTTATGTTGCTGGCTCAAAAAACTTTCAAGGGCGGGTTTAAACGCGGTGGCAGCACCGGGTCGTCCGTAATTTGCCCTTACGCCAATATCTTCTGCAATACCCAGCACAACAAATTTGCATGCACTGCTTTTAAGATCATCGCGCCAGTTACCCACACTAAAACTAACTTTTTCACCTATTTTTTCTTCACCACTTCGATGCCTGGTTAATTTTAGAATTTCTCCTTTATTATATGCCTTTACTATTTCCATTCAGGGCGTGAAGGTATTAAAATCCCGAGCAATGTACAAAGCATCCTATCCCCTACCCTACTTCACTACAATTTTCATCATTGGAAAATCCCTTGGTCCATCAGGTGCCTCCACTTTTATGTTTTCGATGTACACTTTACTTCCTGCCCGCAATTTTGAAACCGCTTCACGCGCACGGGCTGAAAGCTGGTTGCCGGTACACATTATCTCCTGCCCCTGCCCATTTATAACCGTCGTAATTGTAAACGCCAGCACCTTAAACGCCGCCACAAAGTCAAACCCGGAATTATCAACCCCAACGGCACTTATATTCCTGGCTTCATATACTCTCATTTCGAGATTCCCGAAAGATGTTTTCCCGCTGATACGTAATGGCGGATTGGGTATTTTTTTCACTCGAAACAATTGGGGTTCTCCCTGAGTTATTAATCCACTGGCGGTTTTTTGAAAAACACTTACAACACACGTTCCGGTGCCACTTACACGAGCTATGTATTTTCCATTACCAATATCCTTAAGCGTACCATTGCAGCCACGAATGTTCACCGCCAGATCGGTTGCGGCTACACCGGCAGCCGAAACGGTAATTGGATTGTCTACCCCTGCATAAAACACATTCATCTTGTCAGGACTCACCGCGACGGCTGCGTTGGCTACAACATATTCACTTAGATACCTGAAATATTTATAAGTACCGGTACCTTCCCTGAACTTGATCCAACCATCAATATGCTTACGACCAATACTTCCCGTTGGCAAATTAATTTTACCTGTGCCGTTTTCTATAGGGAGAATACGTGCGTCCTCTGATATTTTCCCGGTAGTAGTATCAACATTTCCGAGTATGAATTGCAAATTATCATCCTTAAAATCGGTTGAGGAAGCCGTTAAAAAAACATCTGCCGTGTAGGGCGAGCCAGCCTGAACATAGTTACTTACCGGTACAAGCCGTGCCTGCATCCTATTAAACTTAACCGAAAGTTTACCTGAAGCGGCAGCGAAAGCGCTCACCAGTTCTGCTTCTATGTTCCGGATATCACCCTGAATTTTAGATAAATTGGTTACAACGGCCGCCAACGGCATATTATAAAAGTTCTTCAATTCCCATGTTTGCGGTTTTCCTTCCTTATCCTTAAAACCATCACGTGGAGTAAATAACTTTATTTTATCCTTTAACACGAGGTAATCGTCTTCGGGTAATTTTAAACCGTCTTTGTCCTTCATGGCATCAAGCATCCCGAGTAAAGAATCGGTCAATGCTCTGATCACATGACGCAAGTCTTTGGCGGAATAGATCGTTTCTTTTGGTTTTGTTTCATCTGCCCCGATCAGGAAAAAGGTGGGTCTGTCAAAATCGTCGAGACGATCCACGTTCCTTAATTTCAACGTATCTGCCCCTTCAGCATTTTCAGTAAACTTAATCACCTCCTTTTTGATTCGTTCAACATATTCAAACGTACATTGTGTGAGCCGAGTCGCTTCCTTTGCTTTCAAAAAATAGGGCTGACATTCATGATGTCCATGTTGTATTGCCTCTTCAAATGCGCTCATTATTTTTTTTGTATTGTTGGTGAAACTGGAATTGGTGTGCTCGATACTTTCATTAATGGTAACAAAACCATCAAGGACTTCGCGACTTACGTTAATTGCCAGAAGGCACGTAAGTACAAGGTACATCATCGAGATCATTTTTTGGCGGGGTGTTTCTTTTGAATGACTCATAAGGAGTAAGGATTTGGTTTATAACACCTATAAATCCAAAAACTAAAAGAGGGTACAACATTTTTTTTTTAAACAGATCGTAACTTTTAATACCCAGTGGATTATTGCACCATTCGTTTTTCCATTTAATACACTTGAACACCCGAGACCAACGTCCAAATAAGTAATCATTCCCCGGGATTAGAAATACAATTAAGTGCCTTTGGTTCAAAGAAAATTTCGGGCTTCGCTTAGGAAACAATTTAGTAGAGAAAACTTATGCAGTTAAACTTACGTTTCAGTTTGCAACACCCCCGAAAAATAATTCCACACGGCGTCACTGGTAACAGGAAAGGCACTTAATTCGATTTCTTCCTGTTTTATCGGGTGCAAAAATTTTAAATGATAGCTGTGCAAATGAATAAATCCACCTTCATTGGTACGGCCAAAGCCATACTTTAAATCTCCTTTAATGGGACAGCCAATTGCTGAAAGTTGACAACGGATCTGATGATGGCGACCGGTCATTAACTCAATTTTTAATAAATGGTAGTTGTCAGAAGAAGCTATCCATTCATAGTTTAATTCGGCCCTCTGTGTCTGATTATTCGGTTTATCAAGAGCTTTAGACATGTTGGTCTTTTCATTCTTTATAAGATAGTGTACAAGTGTATCACCTTTTTTCGGAGGTTTATTTTTAACAATTGCCAGGTACGTTTTGCTAATCGTTTTTTCCCGAAAAAGCTCGTTGAAACGAGAAAGTGCCTTACTGGTTTTTGCAAAAATAACCAGTCCGCTCACAGGACGGTCTAACCGGTGTATTACCCCGCAAAACACGTTACCCGGTTTATGATCTCTTTCTTTTATGAAGTTTTTGATCTTTTCGCTGAGCGGTAAATCTCCCGTTTTGTCGCCCTGCACAATTTCCGAAGGCATTTTATTTATCACAAGAATGTGATTGTCCTCGTAAACAATTTGCTCAGGCCAGATAGATGTTTTATTTATTTTGCCAACCATCCCCTTATCTTATCCCTGTTTTGGTATTCCGTTTATTTGCTTTAAAAAGTGTATTCAACTTATACTCTATTCCCTGGGAGGGTGATGGAGCCGGAGACTGCAACAGATATCCTGTATTACTGATCAAAAAATAAGCTTCCGTCCCGGTCACAAAATAACTTTCTTTCGCCGTTTTAGTGAATGATTTATCGTTGTTAAACCAAATGGTCCAGTCAAATTTCGGGTTGAGACGCAAATAGTTCTGGTAACTTTTTAAACTGTCGTCCAAACAAATACTAATGAACGAAATTTTATCGCCAAACTTCTTCTTCAACGCGGCTATCTTGGGCATTTCCTTGAGTGTACCCGGATTATTTGTGGAGAAAAAATTCAAGTACACCCATCGGTTTTTATAGGAGGCAAGGGTTCCCACTTTTCCATCTTTACTTCGCGCAGAAAAACCAGGTGCCTGCGAACCCGGCTGCATCTTATTAAAATAAGCCAACATGGTACCAGTAATTTTTCGGTGCTGTGTGATGTTTGTTTTTTGATTGAGCTGCGAGATAATACTTTCGATTGCTGATGGTGTAAATTCGGCACTGAAATAAAAGTCCCACAGATTTTTGATCATCACTAATTCTCTAAGCGTATCGTTTTTAAGAAATTTATCTTCTTTTAAAAACTCGGTCAATTGCTGATAATCCGCCGTGACATTAATAATATTATAAAGGGATTGACCTTTTCGCGTAGAAGCTATCGTTTTGAGGTACCCGGAAAAACAAGCATTAAAAAACTGCATGTACTCATACTGTTTGTAACGAATGGGTTTACCAATGATGTAACCATTAATCAGAAAATTTTCGCCACGCGATACGCTTGCGTTTATAGAGGCGATGGAGTATTCCACATATATTCTAAAATATTCATTTACAATTGTTTTATAACGCTTATCACAGGTCACTTTAAGTGAATCTGCTCTTTTAAACATGGCTGCGCGCGAAAGAAACCTACCGTCTTCCGGCGTAAAAAAATCAGTATAAAGTCCTTCATAATCAAAAATAAGTGCGTTGAGTTCCGTGCTGTCTGTTCCAACGACTCCAAGATTAACCGGAAGTTCCGCGTCATTCTTATAGTCAAACTTTGTATCTAGTTCAGGAAAAGTGATACCATACACAAAATCAGGTTGCACATATAGTTTGCCACTGATATTTCCGATTTTCAAAAATACTGGCTGAGTTTCACTCGACTGAAAACTGAGTTCAAAAAAACCATCTTGCTGCACGGTATCCTGCGTTTCCTTTTGCTGCAAGCCGGTAAGGTAATCGCTAAATGTATACAGTTGAATAATTTTACCAACGTGGCTCGCATGCGCCTGACCTTTTATGACAATATCCTGTGCGCGCAGATTTACGCAGGACAAAAGGAGGAAAAGATATGTGAATCTGCAACTAATTTGACTTATAATGGCTGGTAAAAAGAAAGATACGTTCAATTCTCGATTTTATAAATTTCAAACATATCCCTGTAATTGGTTGAAACAATTTTGCCTGTTTTTGTAGTCACCACTGAAAATTCTTCGAGACCAATTACCGTTGGGGTCTTAAATATCTCATCGATATTTGTATGAAAAAACAACTTGGAAATTTTATCTTTTTTAATAATGAGGGGTGTGTTGAATGTAAGTACAGCGTGCTCAATATTATTGTCTTTGCCGGAAAAACCGCCAACATGAATCGCATAAGAGGCCGGGTCGGTTACATTAACCGTTTTATAATCACCTTCCAATTTTAAAAAAATATAGCCGGTATTCCAATCCCAAAACATGTCCTCTTTTACATCCAGCGCGCCGGTTTGAACGCCACTTACATTTCGGTAACTGTCAACACCAATAAGAAAATCGATACTTGTATAAGTACCTGTTGGAATACCAGTAACAGTGAATGTTTCCTTGCCACTGAGGTGCTTATTCAAATAATAACTTTCCTTTTCAACAAAGGACGTACCATCGCTTTTTTTGAAAATAATATTAGTGAAATAGTAGTTAAACTTTGAAACCGTAAAACTATCGCCGTTGGCATTTGTGTACCAGGCGGAATTTCCGATTAACGGCACTCCATTGACAAAAGCCTTAAAATCAAATGCCACCTGACCGAGTCCTGCCGAATCAACCGGCGTAACCGGAACAGGTGTATCGGATCCGGAAGGTTTTATTTCAGCATCCTTTTTACAGGAGATAAACATGCACGACGTGATAAGGGCGGGTATCAGGAAACAAGTTCTAACCATAACCAAATTTACGTTTTTTTCTTTAAAAAAATCATGGCACCGGGTCGTATCCATTACCGCCCCAGGGATGACACCTCAATATCCTTTTAATTCCGAGCCAACTCCCTTTAACGGCTCCGTATTTTTGAATGGCTTCTACAGAATATTCGCTACAGGAAGGTGTATATCGACAGGCATTTGGCAACAGAGGACGAATAGTTAATTGATAAAACTTAACTCCCGCTATGGCAATTTTTTTTAGCATTAGAGTACGTTCAGTTTTAAGAAACTCTCCCCATTTAAAAAACCCTCCAACTTATCTCCGATTTTAACCGGGCCAACTCCCTCAGGAGTGCCCGTGTAAATCAAATCCCCGGTTTTAAGACTCACAAAACGCGATACGTAACTGATAAGCTGATCAAAACTAAAGATAAGGTCGGCAGAGGTGCCAACTTGTTTTGTTACTCCGTTCACGTTCAATTCAAAACCAATTTCTTGCTGATTCAGTTTGTTTTTAGAGATAAATTTGCCAATGGGGGCACTGTTATCAAATGCTTTTGCAATGTCCCAGGGTAACCCTTTTTCCTTGCATTTTTGTTGAAGATCGCGGGCAGTAAAATCAATGCCTAACCCAATTTCTTCGTAATACATATGCGCAAATTTTTCCTCAATGTGTTTCCCGGCCTTTGAGATCTTCAGTACCAGTTCAATTTCGTGGTGAAGTTCGGTCGTAAAATCAGGTAGGTAAAAATCAATTTCTTTTAACAGCGCTGTATCCGGTTTCATAAAAAACACCGGCTCGGTTGGCAAATCCGCCTTCATTTCTTTTGCGTGTGCCGCATAATTCCTTCCAATACAAATAATTTTCATAAAAAATAGTGTGCGTTCATTCTTTTGATCGCTTTAAGGCTTTCGGTTTTTAATAAAAAGAAGCCCTGTTCCTCAACTAGCTAAAAACTAACCTGTTTTCTTCTGAAAATGAGGTTAACCTGGCATAAATATAAACAAAAATTTCAGCTTTAATTGATACATTTGTTCCCGATTTATGGAACAAAAATTCGACATCATTGTTGTTGGCGGGGGTATAGTTGGCTTAGCCACAGCGTATAAGTTAACCAATTATCATCCTAACAAAACCATCCTCGTGCTTGAAAAAGAAAAGGAGGTCGCTGCCCACCAAACATCTCACAACAGTGGGGTTATCCACAGTGGCATTTATTACAAACCCGGATCTTACAAGGCCAAAAATTGCGTAGCTGGTCGGAGGGAACTCGTGCAGTTTGCCAAAGAACATAAAATTGCGCATGACATTTGTGGAAAATTGATTGTGGCTACTGACGAAAGTGAGCTGGCACATATGAACAAAGTGTTTGCTAATGGTCTGGCCAATGGTGTTGAGGATATGGAAATCATTACTCCCGCCCAAATAAAGGAAATAGAACCTTTTTGTGAAGGCATTGCAGGAATCCGCGTAGGTTGTACCGGAATTATTGATTACAGTGAAGTGGCGCGAAAATATGTGGAGTTGATTCATGCTAAAAATAATGGAAGTAAGGTCCTTACCCTGCAACATGTTACCGGTTTCGAAAAAGGTAACGAAAGCACCACAGTGGTTACTAAAACCGACCGTTTTGTTGGAAAGTACATTATTACTACTTCGGGGCTACAGGCCGACCGTATGGCAAAAAAGGAGGGACAGCAAACCGACGCGTCCATCATTGGTTTCAGGGGCGATTATTACGATCTTACTGAAAAGGGATTACACAAAGTGAACCATTTAATTTACCCGGTACCCAATCCTAAGTTCCCATTTTTGGGCGTTCATTTCACCCGCATGATACACGGCGGAACTGAATGTGGCCCGAACGCGGTGTTTGTTTTTGATCGGGAAGGGTATAGTAAAACGGCATTCAGTTTTCAAGATACTGCGTCAGCCTTCGGATTTAAGGGCACTTGGAAATTTTTCGGCAAACACTGGCGCTTTGGATTGGATGAATACCGGGGGGCATTTAGCAAAACCTATTTCCTGAACCGCTTACGCAAACTTATCCCAACGCTTCAAATGGAAGACATTGTGTCCAGCAGATGTGGCATTCGCGCTATGGCGCTCAGCCCGGAAGGCGAGATGCTGGACGATTTTAAGATAGAAAAACATGGTAACGCCATGCACGTCATTAACAGCCCAAGTCCAGCAGCCACAGCCAGTCTTGCCTACGGAAACGAAATTGCGCTGATGGCCACGGAATATTTTAACCTTAAATAATGCAGGGAACCACCTGATTTTTATATCTTTATAATAGAATTTATGAGTAAACACAGTTTAAAAGGAACAGGTGTGGCAATTGTAACACCTTTTGATAACACTGGCAAAGTTGACAGCGCTGCCTTAAGTGCCATTGTAAAACACCTGCATGCCGGCAAGGTAGAATACATTGTGGTGCTGGGCACTACAGGAGAAAGTGTTACGCTGAGCAAAGAAGAGAAAAAGACGGTAATGGACACCGTTATAAAAGCCAATGGAAAAAAACTACCCTTGGTGTTAGGCATTGGCGGCAATAATACTCAGGAGGTGATTGATACTATTCGTAGCACAGACCTAAAACCATTTGAAGCCATCTTGTCGGTTGCTCCCTACTATAATAAACCCAGCCAGGAAGGATACTATCAGCATTTTAAAGCTATCTCCCGCTCCACTAAAAAAGATATTATTCTTTACAACGTACCTGGGCGCACTGGCAGCAATGTAACCTGGGAAACACAGGTGCGTATTGCAAGAGACTGCAAAAATATTATTGCCACCAAAGAGGCCAGCGGAAACATTGAACAGGTGATGAAAGTGATTAAAAATAAACCAAAAGATTTTCTGGTGCTAAGCGGCGACGACTCGCTGACGCTCCCTATAATTGCTGCCGGTGGCCATGGCGTTATTTCTGTGGTGGCAAATGCATTTCCAAAAGATTTTAGTGAAATGGTGCGTTTAAGTCTCAAACACAAATTTACAGAGGCCCAAAAATTGCATTACAAATTAACCGATATTACCGATCAGTTGTTTGCAGACGGGAACCCGGGTGGAATAAAATTTGCATTAAGTGTCCTGAAAAAATGTAAACCGTATGTTCGATTACCATTGTGCGAACCAAACGATAAAGTAAAGCATACATTGACCCAATTAATTAAGAACTATAAATGAGGAAGGTGAAAATACTTGACACACTCCAAATCAGGCAAAAGCTGAGTCGCTTGGCGTTTGAGGTGTACGAAAACAATTTTTCGGAAAAAGAACTATTGGTCGTTGGTATTGAAGGCAATGGATATAAGGTAGCACAGCACCTCAGCGAAGAATTAAAAAAAATATCACCTCTCAAAATTACCATTGGCAAAATTACCCTTAATAAAGAAAAGCCCTGGGAAGGCGAACCAAGCATCGATTTTGCTGAAAAAACCTTTGTGAATAAAACGATTATACTGGTCGACGATGTGTTGAATAGCGGCAAAACACTTATGTATGCCGTTAAGTTATTTCTCGACAAACCAGTAAAAAAAATTAATACAGTGATCCTTGTAGACCGTAGCCACACCCGTTTTCCGGTAAAAGCCGATTACGTGGGTTTAACCCTGAGCACAACCTTACAGGAGCACATTGAAGCTGATTTTTCCAAGAAGGAAAAAGAAGCCGTATACCTTACTTAAATTGTCGGAAACTAAAATAACCAAACAGAAACAGGTTCAGGACCTAAAACTGAATGCCTTGTTAGAAATTACCAAGGCCATCAACAATAATATATCTACCCCACAACTTCTTGACCTTTACCAGGACATTCTGGAAAACCGCCTTGGCGTTGGTAAGCTGGTGTTGTTTAGTTTTGACGGAGAATGGAAATGTATTTTAAAGTATGGCATTGACGCGGCTTTCAATCATGTGACGTTCGAAGAACAACTACTGGATATTCACGAAATTGAAACAATTACCTTTAACAACGGAGAGTTGAGTAAAAGTTTTGAAATCGTTATTCCTGTGTCACACAAACAAACACCTCTGGCCTTTGTTTTATTGGGCGATGTTAATCAGGAAAAGCTGGAATTAAGTGCGGCCATAAAACACTTGCCGTTCATACAAACGCTCACCAATATTATCATTGTTTCTATTGAAAACAAAAAACTGTATAAAGAGAATATTCAAAGAGCCCAGTTAAAAAAAGAGCTCGAACTGGCTCAGAACATGCAGCAAATGCTCTTTCCGAAAAATCTGCCAAACACCAACGAACTTAAAGTAGCTGCCACCTACATGCCACATCAACAAGTGGGTGGTGATTATTATGACTTTATACAACTCAATAATCACGAGTTTATTTTTTGTATTGCCGACGTAAGTGGTAAAGGCGTGGCCGCCGCGCTACTCATGAGCAATATGCAAGCCACGTTACACAGCCTGATCAATTACACGCACAACCTAAAGGATATCATTATTGAATTAAACAAACGGGTCATTACGAGCGCCAAGAACGAAAAATTTGTATCCATGTTTATAGGCAAACTCAATACAAAAAGCCAGCAATTTACCTATATCAATGCCGGACACAACGCCCCCATCTTATTTTATGAAAATAAATTCTCAGAACTTAACAAAGGCTGCACCCTGCTCGGAATAAATGACAATCTCTCGCAGGTAGAAGTGGCCATTTTCGATTATACGTCAGAGTTCTCACTGGTTTGTTATACCGACGGATTAACGGACACCTCAAATACTACGGATGATAATGTTACGATAGATGCGTTGCAGGAAATTATTTTAAAAAACATAAAATCCGGACCCGAATTTTTAAATAAAGCCCTATTATTTTATGCCGAAGAGTTTAAGGGAGATAATGATTTTCCGGATGACATCGCGTTGATGACTATTAAGGTTAGCGATCTGAATTTTTAATGGACTGAATTGCGAACAACAGCAACACCCAGAATTCTAACGAAACACCGAAATTATGTCAATTCGTTAACAGATACCGGTTTGGATTTTTTTATTTTGCTATAATAAATATCAAAACAAACCAAAGCAGCCAAAAACGCCCAAAAAGGCAGGGAGAGTTTATCGGTATCCAAAAAATTATTCAGGAACCCGTGTACAAAATACGTCATTAAGCCCAGAAAAATTCCTATACAGAGTACTCGGTCCTCGCGGTCGGCCAGAGAATACACCAATCGGTAGCCAAGCGCCGTAGAATAAAACAGTAACACAACCACGATGATCAGACCCGGCAATCCTTGTTCTGAAAGGGGGCCAAGGTACTCGCTGTGTGCATTTCCATTGGTGCCAAAATTAGTACTGATGATGGTCATTTCACGGCTCAATTGATATGGCGCATACTTAAACATGTAAGTGCCAGGTCCCCAACCGAACACCGGTTTATCTTCCCACATGCGAATGGCGCAACTCCAGCGGTTGATACGTTCCAGGTTAGAGGCGTCTGTGGAAATATTGGTCATTGATTCCACATTATTAGCGAAACCACCTTTCGCGTCGGTATCATTCTTACTAAGTAACATCACTATTTCAGTTTGAAACGTAAAAAACAAAATAGCAATGGAGGCAAAAGTGAGTATCAGTGTTCTGAATTTTATCCTTAAAAGCAAGGTTGCAAAAATAGAAAGCGCCACGCCCAAACTTAGCCAACCGGCTCTGGCGAAAGAGAGAATAATGGCCATCATGAATAAACTAAAAAAACCAAACGCGAAAATTTTAGACAATTTAGAAAGGTCCTTTAAGAATAAAAAAGAGACCATGACGGGTATAAACATGGCAAGCGCTGCACCGTAAGCCGTATGATCATTGTAAAAGGGTGATACCACCCAATCCGCTGCCTTTTCGTCAAAATTAAACCGTGCATGCACCACCGTTGTATAACAAATAACAATAGCAAGCGCCGCAGAATAGGTGTAGACAAAACGAATCATATTTTTTTTGTCCTTAAATAAATGCGGAATAATAATGTAACAGCTAAAAATAAACCAAAGCCTCGAAATAAGGTACTTAATGGAAACAACGACGTCGGTACTGGTACAGGTAGTTACAAACATCCACAACAGTTGTATGGTAATTAAAAGCGTAATGGGGTGGTTTCTGAATTTTTTGTCAGTAAGGTCTTTGCTAAAATGGTTTAAAATATACACAAACATAATCCCCGCCATGATCGGTTCTGTTGGGATACTAAGGTCGGGGCCTTCAGTAAGTCCCATTTCTTTTAAAGAAATGGCCAAGGGGGTGCAAAAAGCCAGAAAAAAAACAAGTTGTTGTAAATGAAAGATGGCCGTGTAGATCACAAAAAGAATTACCGGCAACGCGTTGTAAGGATAAAAATAAAACCGTTTAAATATTAAAATGTACATGTTACCAACAATATATGCCAGCATAAAGGCCGGGAATATATAAGGTTTCAGATATTTAAAGAGTTGGGCAACCAAGATTATCAATCTTCTATTTTGTCAAACCGTTCTCTGAATAGAAGATAAAAAAGTCCCATCAGATTGGCAGCAATAACTGTGATAATAAGAATAACGATGCGTTTAGGCTTGGCCTTAAACTCATTTGGTCTGGCTTTTTCAACAACAAACTTCAGCGGCATAATGTCGTTGTAATTAACAAGCGCTTCATCGTATTTCATTTTTATATCGGGATATTTAGATCCGTATTTTTCAAGATTATCGTGTATGTTTTGATAAGCTCCGCCATATTTTTTAAGTGTATCCAGTTTAGCCTCAAGACGTTTCATCGCCGGGCCGTCGTTTTTTTCAATGGCTTTCGCGTAACTCTTCGAATAAGCTTTCACCTGCTCTTTGTAATGCAGAACACCTAAACTACGCAATACATCAAGGCTATCTTCCAGTTCTTTCATCCTCGCCAGCGTCGTTTCATACTCTGCCTTTACAATTTTTAATACCTTACCGGAAACTTCCCGATTCATGGTATATCTTATTGAATCGCAATAATCAGAAATGCCGTTGGCTATCTGAGCGGAGCCGTTAGCGGTATAATCGTACACCTCCACCTTGATGCTATTGTATTCAGTACGCTTAATAGTAACCATATCCGCCCATTTTTGTTTTAAATAATGGTAGGCAAAAACAGTGTCTTTAATTTTCCATCTTTTCCATAAGTTAAACGCGTCAGCCACTCGCATTTTGAGGTCATCAGAGGTAAGGAGTTGCATGAGTTTTTCGCAATCGTCCGCGTCTCCCAATGTCATGTAGTCTTCCTGATTACCGGCATTTGCCTCTACTACCAGTTTTGAAACCGAAAACTGACGGGCCGGAAACATAATAGCCGTAGACTTATATTGTTTAGGCATCAGGAAAACAATTATCCCTGTTACCAATGTAGTTACCAGCGTGATCCATAAAAATTGTTTACGCCATTTAACCACTTTCAATATTAGATCTTTAGCCGAAATGTTCTCTATCATAATTATTTATATTTTATAAAACGTAAAACCGATTTTGGGTTAATCATACCTGTTACAAAAGCCAATAAACCGCTAAAAATAAGCATTATCACAAAATTAAACATCCATTGACTGGTTAAATTTAACGTGAAATAATTAATAAAAAAGAGGCCCGCAATAAAAAAGAAAAGCGAAGTAAGGAGGGCTTTGTTTACTTTGAAATTAAATACTTTATAACAGATATACACCTGGAGTAACCCGGTTATGAATTGCGTTACCAGACTGGAAATGGCACTACCCATTGCCATGTACTTTGGGATAAGAATCACATTCAAAACAACATTAATCAAAATGCCTCCGATGGCAGCATAATTTTGTTTTTTAAGATTGCCACTGGCGGTAAGGAGGGTGCCGAAAATGCAGGTAAGACAAACTGCCGTAAAACAACTCATAATTAACGCAAGTATCTGGTACCCCTCCGTGTCACCCGTGTAAATTTTATCGAAAAATTTTTCGGCGTAAAAAATAGTACTGATAGAAACGATGAGTGCAGGGGTAAGCAAGAGGGTAAAAGATAATTTGACGACATTTTCGATGTTTTCCTTGAATTTTAACATCCTACTGAAAAGTGGAATCAGCTGAATGGAGAAAAGCGTGGCAATCTGATTAGCCGCATCCAATAAACGAAAACTTTTCATGTAAATCCCGCTTTGACGTTTGCCTTCATCACCATCCAACATACCTTCAATCATAATTGTATCCAGTCGGTTATAAAAGGTCATTAACAAAACAAGAATGGCAAAAGGCAAACTTTTTTTAAGGATCATTCGGTTAAATGCCCAATCCCAGTTTA